>Ga0136558_1001367_pt1 | contig 12461 bp, 10 predicted proteins | sample AntRauTorckE6833_FD_101391 | JGI IMG/M metagenome (GOLD analysis project Ga0136558, IMG submission 101391) | Saline lake microbial communities from Rauer Islands, Antarctica - Metagenome Torckler E6 #833 | ecosystem: Environmental > Aquatic > Non-marine Saline and Alkaline > Saline | place...
AGCTATGAAAGCAATGTTGGAGGCTAATGATTCGTGATTTTCTAAAGAAAGATAACGTTCGAAAACTCCTCGTGCTGCCCGTTGCTCACCCTGATAATTAGCCGCCAGCTGATTGTTGTAGTTATAGATAGCTGTTCCGGGCTCAGAGGCAACGCCACCAGAAGTACGGGTTGAGGATTCGGCTGTGCCGATAGCCCCAGCGGCCAAGCAGTTTAATGCGACGCCACCCGTGGACTCCTCGCCATCAATACAGGGTGATATACCGATAAAACCGCCAATTTTCTCGCCAAGGTAGTCGGTGATGCCTTCGATGTTATCTTCTAATCCCAACAAGGATATTATGCCATCAATAATTGGACTGACCACCGAGCTAATCGCGCCAGCCACTTTATCTAGAATGAATTTACCAGGAATGTTTTCGTAAGCATCTAGTAGCGAACCAATGGGTGTATTGCTGACGAATCTATTCCAACCGTCTTGAAAACCGCTTAACCCCTTGCCGTCGCCACCACTAGGTTTTTGGTCATCACAGAATGGGACGTAGTCACCTTCGTTGTAGGTGCTGGTGTCACGATCCGGGTCGCAGTCGCGGATGATTCGTTCCTCTTGGGCGGAAACTGTACTCTTGCTGGCCTGAGATTTTACTAGGTAGTTGTAGCCGTCGCTTTGTTCGAAGCCTTTGATGTACTGCATGGCCTGATTGACCTGCCCGCCGTCTAGGGTAGCAGGATCACCGCTTTTAATTTGGTCTTTCATGATGGCAAAGGTTGTGTAGGTGGTCATTATGCTGGCCATGCGCGCGGCGTAGACCATTTTGTCTATAGCACTGCTCCCCCCGCCGTCCTCCTTAAATAAGCTATTTATGCTACTGACAGTATCCAGGACCTCCAAAACTAACAGGGCACCCGAGAACCCACGGAACAATTGTTTGAACCGCTGGGCTACGGGTGAACGTCGACTAGCATCGTCATCATCGTTGCCATCCGGCGATATGCTTTTGCGCCGTCCGTTATCCAGGCTGCGGTTGTCTTTATGGTTGGGATCATTAGATCTGGGGCAGGCCGCCCTTGTGCCAAGCAAGCATCCTAAAAACTCGCCTGCCCGGCTGTTTTCTGGCACCACGGCTCTCACTAGCCTGGTTTGGAACTCGACTTTCTTATTACGCACTTTGCCGCGGGTTTTTTCAAAAAACTGCCAGTTACGCACGCCGGTCATGTTGGCTATGTCTTTGCGGACATGCCGACGCTTGAGGACTTGGAAGAACCGGGTGTTATCGCGCGCTACCCGCTTAATATTACGGCGCGCTGCTTTGTCGTTTTCAAAAACCTCCAGCTTGACAAAATCATCAAAGCGATCCCCAAGCTGATTAATGGCACCGTTGTCACCGGCAGCCACTCGCCGCAAAAAAGCTTCGTCGAACCCACCAGTATCTACGACGTCCTTATTAATTTGGATTTTACCACTCCTGAATCGTAGCGAGCCGTCTGGTTGTTTCTGAGCAATACTTGTGAACTGGATACCATTGTTCTCTAGCAAAGACTTCTCGAAATTCGAGGCGCGGAGTGTCCGGTACCAGTCGCGGACCGGATTGTTGGTATCTACTCGATTGCCGCGAAAAAGCAGGTTGTTGTTATTCGAAACATCGCCGTCTATTTCGGCTAATCGAAGCTGAATATACGATTTAAACCACTTGTCAGAACGCTCGCTAAACGAAGCATTAAAGCGAGCGAAGGATTTAGCGTCAATATTCCCCAAGAGAAAATCCAACTGGAAAATGCCAAAAAAACTGGTAATAATTAATATTGGTATAGTCACAATGCCGGTTAATCCACTGATAATAGCCGCTTGCTTCCTTCTTTTTTTGACCCAATTCATCAAAGACTTTTTTTTGCCCTTGAGTCGACCTTTACCCCTGCCCCGCTCTTGACGATAGTTGAATGGCTTCTCGGTTTGTTTGTCGTTTTTATCACCCTTAAACAGGTTGCCGACCCGATCTTTTAGTGCAGAGTCTTCCTTTGCCTCAGCCCGTCCGCTCGCTTCACGTAAACCGCGATGAGAATCGCGGCGGGCATCTCGATTCATGCGTCGTTCTCCCCCAAGCCCGGAGTCTTGGTTGTACTTTTGACCTAGTTCAGCTTCGCGCTGAGCTAGTTCCTGGGGGGTTAATTCTGATGGTTTTCTATCTTCGTCGTATACGGCCATTACGGATCATTTACCTTATGCTTACAACTACACTATACTCCAGGTGTTAAACGGTTGGAAAGGTCAATCGTTCCGGCGGGCTGGTTGAAGTCACCTTGTTGGACGGCTTGAACTTGCTGGGGATTTGTGGTGATCAGACCGGTTTCGGTTTGCGAGGCGGCGATTTGGATGTGCACATGGTTTTGGCCAGCAAAGAATAAGCCTTGGCCGACCGGGAATTGACTGAGGCGCTTTTTCTCTTCGCTAGTTAGCTTGAAAACCTCGCTCAGTACATCGACCGCCGTCGGCGACTGTTTGAGTAGAAGCTGCATAGAGGCGTTGGCCACGATAGCTCGGCCCATCCGCGAGCCCATGAAGTCCTCGACGTCCTGGCTAATGGTGGTAATGCCGAGGTTGTATTTTCGGGCGCGTTTGGCAAGGCTGAACAAGAAGTTCGCCGAATCCTCATACTTCATTAGTTGCCAAGCCTCGTCAACTATTAGTAATCGGCGCTTCTGGTCGGATTTAGTTTTGTTCCAGATGTAATTGAGTACGATGTACATGGCGACAGGGCGTAACTCGTCTTCTAGGTCGCGGATGTTGAACACAACCATCGGGTTGTTGATGTTGATGTTGCTGGGCTGCGAGAAGATGCCGGCAAAAGTGCCGGTTGTGTATTTGCGCAGTCGTTGTGCTAGCTGGGGGCCGGTGTTGCCCATATGCAGCAACGTGTCGTAGAGTTCAGCGATGGTTGGTGGCGGAGATTTGTGGGTTAGCGGATCGTTGGTGATGCCAGCTTTGGCGTAAGTTTCAATTAACGCGGTATCTAGGTCGGACTCCTCGACGGGCGTAAGTGCCGGCACCATAGTTGCGCCTGCTCCGGTCATCTGAGCCTGGGCGCCACCCATCATTAGCCGAAGCAAACCATGTAGAGTAATGAGATTAGAGCGTAAGGCATTGTCGGCTTCCTCGCCTACGATTCCTTGTGCTAAATCAAAGGGGTTGATGCGCGTCGGCGAGTTCAGACTCAGGCGCACGTAAGCCCCGCCGACCGCCTCGGCCATGCGCTGGTATTCGTTTTCCGGATCGATGATAAACACTTCGGTGCCAAACATCATGCTGCGCAGGGCTTCCAGTTTGACGGCGAAGCTCTTACCGGCACCGGATTTGGCGAAGACCACACTGTTGCTGTTTTCGAGCGAGAAGCGGTCAAAGATCACCAAGCCGGAGTTGTGCATATTTATGCCATACAAAATGCCGTTTTCCTGAGTTAAATCAGCGCTGGTAAACGGAAAGCTGGTGCCAATCGCGCCGGTGTTCATGTTGCGCTTAATTTGTAGCTGATCGCTGAACTGTGGGATGGTCGAGTTTAACCCTTGCTCCTGCTGGCTGGTGGCTGGTTTGCTGTAGACCAGTTGCTGGCCGAGGATAGACTCGACTTTGTGGGCAACAAATTCCAGCTCTTCTATACTGGACGCGTACAGTGTGAAGTACAGGCCGAAGCGGAAGAATCGCTCCTCCCCCACCTGCAATTTGTCGCGCATTTCCTCGGCATCGATGATGGCCGCTTGCTTGCCTGGATCGCGCACTCTGCCCTTTTCGGCATCAATTTGAATACCGGCTTCTAGCTGAGAAACTTTTTTTCGCAGATTTTCCAATATTACCTGACTCTCAACCGGGTAAATGAACATGCTGAGATCGATTGTCTCGTCAAGGTTAACTAAACTGCCTAGCCAACCGGTGGTGATTTGCCTCGGGTACCCGTAGACGTAGTACGTGCGAGCTAGGCGTGTGCCGATTTGGAAGTGCGCTGGCATGAATTCCAGGCTGCTGGGGGCGATAAAGTCGCGCAGGGCGGTGATGCCCTTGGCGAAAGCCTGGCTGACTTCCTGTTGCTCGCGGGCGCGTTGTGCCTCCGCTAGAGCCACTGGATCAACGTTAGATTTTTTCTTTCCCAAAGCCATTACGCGTCTCCTTTTGAGGCAGATGACAGAGAGCAGATGACAGAGAGCAGAGATTTAGAAGATGACATGTAGCAGACGTCTGTCATCTGATATCTGCTCAATTTCTGTAATCTGCTCATTGTAGTTCTCTTTCCAGGCCGGGTTGCGGCGCGGTTCCTGGGCCTTTGGTGATTATGGGGGCGGTTAAGCCATTGAAATTTTTAAGCTGTTGCCTAGTGGCGGTGTCGGGGTTATAAGTGTCGTAGTACAATTCAATCAACTCCTGAGTGTCTAGTGGTAATCCTTGAATGCCACACTGCATCATGCCGGCCAAAACTGCCTGAACGCGATTGCGTAACTCCGTTTTGGCATTTTCCAGATCCGCTTCGTTAATGGTAACCTGATGTTCCTTATTTTTGAACAAATCAACAACCCCGGTGAAGAAGTTTTTGCTATTGGTGATGGACTTCTGTACGGCCACTGTCGGGAAAAACGGAATAACGATATAGAATTTTTTATCCATAATGTTGGTTTGTAGCGCCAAATCGTCGATAAAGGCAATGTAGTCTTGCATGAGTAGAGACAGTAGCATGTTGTCGTGCTCGCCCCGAATCTTCTCCAGCTTTTCAATATAAGGGCGTAGATCAACCTTTTGCGAACGGATGAAAATTTGGACATCAAAATATAGCGAATTCAAAAAGGCCTGGTAGGCGTATTCCACCGATTCGCGTTCCTGCGGGCTCATTAGGTCGAAGTTGATTGATTTAACCATTACTACTGAACGGAAAGATCCGTCGTTCATGATCACGATGCCGTCGCGGATTTCGGCGATTTGCAGCGTGTTCTGTGTGCTATTTGAATTTCTGCTGACAACCGGCGCAGAACGGGCTGCCGACACTGTAGCGGGGCCGGGTGGTGCTTGTGGGTTGTATGCGCCCGCGGGCGGCGGTTGGTTTGCTGGACTTGGGGTTGGGTATGGTTGTTGAGGATTCATGTGGTCAGACCCCTAAGCCGACTAACGGTTAGTTGGCTTCGTGTATTGTCATGCGAAAAATAAAAAACTATCATATCCCACCCTTTCGAACAGACATCGGAGTGCCCAGAGGCATTAGCGAAGCGAAACAACAACTTCATTCGTAGCCGTCTTTTTACTGCGAGTGCGTTCGGCCTCACGAGCAATTGTGGCGACGCTAAGATCATCGTTATTAGCAAGCTCCAGTATAGCAGGCTCGGGTGGTACTGTCACCGCCGGCGGGGCGATATTTTGTGGTGGTGGGTTGGTGCTGGTTTGCGTCTGATGGGCGCCGATTGGGTCAATCACTTTCATGTGTCCGTAGACAGGAACGTCATTGGCGGCTCCCTGCTGGTGTAGGCGGTCTAGTAGCTTTTGTTCGGCGGATGATTCAGGCTTGCTGGCTACTGGTGTGCTTGGTGGCGCATGGGGGGTGACTGTTTGTGCGCCAAACGCAGAGTAGCCTGGAGCTGGCAGCTGCGCGCTGTCGGGTTGATTCATGAACCAGTAATCATTTTGGGTTGGAGCGGCTGTTGCTCCTGGCTGCTGCATAGATGCGACGACTTGCTGACGGTGAGAATTGGTCGAGGCAGCCATCATTTGATCAAGGTGCTGAGCGGCGGGGTTATTGGCGGAATCCATCATATCTAGTGTGTTGACATCCTGATAGTTTGGCACCTCTCGAGGAAGGCTGGATGGATCAATCAGCCGATCAGAGCCGGTACCAGCTGTAGCGAAGCTCGGTTGTGCATAGGGGTTGGTGGCACCGCTCTTGACTGCCCAGCCACGAGTGTCGATAGTATCGGCTAGTGCGTGTAGGCGGCTTTTGACTTCGGTTTGAGAAAGTCCGTCGCTATGGATTGCTTCGATTTTTTTGGGAGCTGTAACTGTCACTAGGTGTTTCATGCCGCTTTGATCCCAGATACGCCGGTGTGGTTTGAGCGCGAAGCGGATTTTGGCTAGCAACCACACCTCAGAAGATTGATCGTGCCCGAACGGCGCAGCCAGTACTGCAAACAACACCATCGGCGGCAAAAACGGCAACGCCAAGTACCAGCCTGTGATAGCTAGCCGAAAAGCTATAAATCCCATCACCGCCACAATCACTGCATACAGAAACTGCCGCAGTGTCAGCGGCCCCAGCAGCTTATCTTCTGCCTCAATATCTTGGATAACTTTATACGTCGCCATTACTACTATGATAACGCATTACATAAGCATTGCCAGACCCTTCACGACAATATATTTTTTAGAACCCATCCAAGATCTTTTTTTGAATCGTCAGCCGTGCCTCTGGTGAGCTGGACAGATCGTTCAGGTGAAGGAAGCGTACCACCGCAGGTACACTGAGGATCGGTAACGGTTTGTCCGACCGCCAGAGGTGCGGGTGAGCGCGGAAAAAGATTTTGGATGGGTACTTAGACCGTCATCGTCTAGTGTTAGTTGGCTTGCCTCGGCCAGCAACTCGCACAATGCGTCGCTCTAAGCGAGCGGCACGCCGGTGCAATTTTCGTTCGTGACTGCCTGTTCGTGCCTCTTCCCCGTGCGACAACCTCTGGCTGAGAGTAGGCTTATCGCGTCTGAAAGGTGCTTCGTACCCTTCTATCGTTCTGTAAACCTGCTTTTTTAAAGCATCGCGGTCGCTCTCGTACTGTTGGCGGTTAATGGCGCCCGTTTTGTAGCGACTTTTGAGTACCCGTCGCTCCTGGGCTTTCCAGGATCTTGACGCTTCAACTCGCCACGGTCGTGGTTCGACCACTTCGCCGATTGCTTTGCCTGTTTTTGCGGCCATTTTTTCATCCTTAACCCGAATATTGCGGATGGTGTCCACGGCTTTGTCAATGGCTGCTAGTTCTTGATTAGTTGCGGCTAGCTCGTTGGCTGTTGCTACGGTGCGCCGTTCGACGCGGCGTTGCCGCATGGTACGGCCAGCTTGGTGCGTCATTCGGTTTGGTTGCGGCGTTTCACCAGGTGTTGGTTCGCCGGGCGGGCGGGCGAAGGCAAGGGCTGATCGACTTAGTTGGACGTAAAAGTCCGGAGATTTTGGCAACGCAGTCGGTGCTTCGGTTTGCGGCGTGAGCGCATCAGTTAATCCTCCAAGCGCCAGCGTGGCTTCCGTGGCTTCTGAAAAAAATCCCCTATCGGTTTCGCCGCTCGTGTCAGATGCTTCACCGCCCGATAAGCCTGACCCGGGGTCAGCAGCGTAATCATAAAAGCGGCCGGGAGGTGGTGGAGAAGGCTGTTCTGATAGGAGCATAGTGTAAGCAATATAGCATATTATTGCGCTTATGTCTAGTTGTTATTTTCCTAGAGCCGTAATCTGTTTAAGCGCCACCGCCACCGCCGTCACCTGCTGGCGCCGCCGGGCCGGCGTCGCCGCCTTCTCCGCCGCCAGGACTGGCTCCAGCGACCGTACGTTCTTGCTGCGCGCGTTGATAGTTGTCAACTTGCTGTACCTGCGAATCAAGTCCCGTTGCCTTGGACAGCTTTCTCCACTCCACTTTGGCTGAAGTGTCACTTGAGGAATACTGGGAGGCGCCGAGCGCAATCATATCGCGCATGGCTTTCGCCTGAGTCGTGTAGCGTGTTCTCTTAACCTGTTGCATTATAACTTCTCCATTGCTATCCCTGCGCTCTACACCGGCGTTGTCTCTGACTACTTCCGGAACTATATCGTAATCGACAATTTTACCTTCGGCATCTTTGACAACCTTACCCTCTTTGTCTAGGAGCGGCATGGTTTCGTTGGCCATTTGGGCAATGGGTGCGCTTAGTTTTTCGACGGATGCTGATTTGGCGCCTAGCCAGTCGGATTGCTTAATGGTGCCTAGCAGTTGTGCCGAGCGTTCAGAACCTGGCGCTGTCCCATCTCTGAAGCCGGTCTCTGCGTCAAACATAACACCATAGCCGGCTTTGAGGTCTGGTCGGGCTTGTTGACCCATGAGTTGAGCGCGGGTGACAATAGCCTGAGCGCCTTGGTCGCCCATATGGTCACGCAGGTGATTGCCCACTGAGGCCAAATCTGACCCATCGGCGAAACCTTGACGAGACAGTTCCATAGCGGACGCACCAGCGATACTGGCATGGGTCATATCGTTGTCGCTGTAGAGGCTGGCCAAACGCCCAGCGCTTGCTAGCATGGCGTTGGCGCCAATCTTTTCCGTGTCAGTGCCGTTGGCTGCCATAATACCTGCTGCAGCTTGAATGTCATCTAGACTCTGGAGTTCCTTCCCTAACAATCCCTTGCTTTTAAGAGCGCCTTTTACAGGATCTGATAAGCTTTCGTGCATACCACCTACGGCTTTGAGAGCTCGATCATTAAACCCAAATTGCTGCATCTCCTGCGAAAGCTTACCGGTTTCCTCGAGGGTTTCGGCGGTGAGTTGAGAGGCAATCTTATTGCCGGTACCAGCTATGCCCGGGAGGCGACGTATTCCTGCTACGTTACGGCCATGATAGGCTGCCGCTTGATCTGGACGGACGGCAATGCTAGCCAATTTGTTGCCGATTTTCCCACGGCGAGTGTTCGGGTTCCAGAGTGATGCGGAGCCTGCCCGGCTGTAGCGGTCTTTCATACGGGCATTCCTGCCTTGTTTCAGACGGTCAAAGGCGCCACGGCTGCGGTCGTTGGTTAGGCCACCGATGGTTGCTACGGCGCCACCTGCTAGCCGAAAGGCAGCGGGGAGCGCAAAATACGGTCCGAAGTAAGCGATGAACGACACGACTTGTTGCAGCAAACCAGCTACCACGCCTTCATTTGCCGTAGGTGTTAGCTCGGTAGCCTTGGCCACTACCCGCCCACCAGCTATAAAGGCCATTAGCAGCGGAAACATTATCAGCGCCTTACTAAAGCTGTCCCACCATAATTTCCACATCTTCTGGGTGTTTGGTAGTATGGCTAAGATGATAGCTAAGGGCGCGAACAGCACCAGCATAATGATAATGATCTTCCGGAAAATAATAACTAAAAAGCCGATCATTGCCGCCATGGCTGCCGTTAGAGCAAAACTCAGTATACCCAATGCACCCAGGCCGATAAATGCGGCAATGAGACCAGTGGAACCAATCAGCGCTTCCCCGTTACCAATGCTAAAAATGTTGCCCTCCACCTGACTGGCACCGCCAAACGGCGCGTAAATTAGCGCCCGTACGCCATAGCCAAACCCGTTGGCAATCTCGATCATTAATTTGCAGATCTGCCACGACAGCGACACGAAAATAACCGCCGCCACTAATCGCGGCAGGACTTTGCGGATAGTGTAGGCGTCGAATACGCTAATTGATAAAGCTTGGGATATAACCATTACCAGAGCGATGACAATTAGCAACCCCATCGATATAAACCGCATAACGCTCCAGATTTGGTAAAATCGTTGACCGGCCGATGGCTCGCCGTTGACGTTTGGTGCGTTTTCGTCAAAAAAGCTATTGTTGCCGGTGTCGATGCTTAGTTCCTGGGTGATGGCATTATCAAAGTTCTGCGCAAGTCTAGTAGCGCCTTCGATCACCGGACACAGGGCAAAACTCAAAACGTTTTCCGTAAGCCGGAATTCACAGCTATTGGTGTCGACGTCATTATTTTCGCCAACGGTCTGAGCCATAGCCAGACTGGCTGGGATGGCCAGCAGTGCGGCGACAACGGCGAACAGAATTAAAAATCTTTTTTTCATGCGATATTATGTGGTGGGCGCACCATGTAGCGCCTATGCTTTTACTATCGTATACTACCGCATATGCATAAAATTACGAAACAAACTTCGCTCGGTGTTTTGCTGACACTTTGCTTTAAAAATGTCGAGTTCGACTTTCCTGCGCTGGACGCGGAGACCACACTTGCAAAAGTGCTAGACAGAGGGTATATTTACAGAAAATGCATTGGACTTCTTCCCCAATAAGATTTGGAATTCAAAATTGATGATTTTTGTCGCCAGAATTTTTAAAATTTTCAAAGCGTATCCGCGGATACGGTTTTATGACTTTGGGGATTATGGGTCAAAGAGGGCGGTTTTGAAGCCGAAGCTTATTGGGGAAGAAGGCTATTGCATAAAACACAAATTTCAAACTGTCTGGCTAGTCATAATTTTCGTGCTTAGTTTTCTGTTTGCCGCCCCGATTTTGCCAGGTACGACACCGACAAGTGTAGCGGCAGAGCCTATCCCAAACGGTTGTCCAGGTAGCGCTAACCCGGCAAGTCCTCCGCCGGCCGAATGCGCGACAATTCCTATAGGCTGCCCCGGGTCTTCACAATCAGGCCCCGTCGCTAGCCCTCCGAAAGACTGTCCATATCAAGTACCTCCCAGTTCCATAGAGCGCTACGAGCCCGAAGACTGTGACGCTAATAACCCTGACGCCGAATGTGAATTTACCTGCGATGAAGGCGATACTTTGAAGCGATGCGTCGACGAAAACCCAATAATTGTGAACTTTATCAATCCAGCGATTAATTTCTTGGCAGCCGGTTTCGGCATTATTGTGACTATCATGATTATCGTTGGCGGCATACAGTACGCTGCGTCAGCCGGTAACCCCCAGACGGTTACTGACGCCAAGAAAAGAATTACCAACGCTATTTTGGCACTAGTCGCTTTTGGTTTCGTGTGGTCGTTCCTGCAATGGATTGTGCCGGGAGGTATTTTCTAGATGATTCCAGGTATTTTGCACACCTTCGCTGCCGCTTGCAATAAAGGTCAAACGTTTTTTGGCTTACCAGTGTGGTATAAATATTTGAAAATCGACAACCCACCAGTTGACGCTTTGGGCGGTTGCCGGTTACGGATCGACAATACCAATGACTATTTACTAATCGCGCTAGCCGGTGTCGATATCTTGCTGCGAGTTGCTGGGCTGGTGGCGGTCGGGTTCGTGGTTTGGGGCGGTATCCGCTACGTGTTGAGCCAGGGTGAGCCGGAAAATACCAAAAACGCTTTGAGCACCATCCTGAATGCCTTAATCGGCGTGGCGATTACCGTAGTAGCCGCCGCTTTCGTGTCGTTTATCGGTAAAAGATTGGGAGGCTAGGTCGTATGAACAACTGGTTGATTGTCTGGTTTGCTCAGGTGTTTACGAATCCTTTTCCGAAGGTCGAAGCCAACAATGCCTCGCGTGATAACATCTTAAATATTGTATTTGGTATTACCGGTGCCATCGCCGTGCTAATTATTAGCTTGGCCGGTTTCCGCTATGTTCGCTCTCAAGGTGATCCGCAAACTACAGCCCAAGCCAAGAACACGATTATTTACGCAGCGGTTGGCCTGCTGGTTACGTTGACTGCGTACGCTATTGTTGGTTTTGTATTGCAGAGGGTGGCCTGATGCGACGCGTAATGGCTATTTTTTTGGTTCCACTTAGCATGTTGCTGCTGGCGCCAAGCGTTGCTGTTGCCTTCAATCCGTTTAGCGACGTGTGTCAACAAGGCGGGCAAGCGTCCACCGTCTGCCAAGAAAACGGCGACGATCCGATAACCGGAGCCGACGGTGAAGGTGTGCTCATCCGGGCTTCGCGTTTAGTCGCTATCATTACCGGTATCGCTGCTGTCATAATGATTATAGTGGCTGGTTTCCGCTATGTGCTTGCATCTGGCGATCCGGCTAAGGTCAATAGCGCCAAAAATGCCCTGATCTACGCGATCATTGGTTTGATTGTAGCTTTGATTGCTCAAGCCTTGGTGCAATTTGTTTTAATAAGGATTTAAAAGGAACGACTATGAAATATTTTCGACAAGCTATACAAATGTTACTACTGACCACCGGTGTATTATTTAGTGTTGGACGGTTATCGCCAGTATTAGTCGCTGCGCAATCAGCTAAGCAGGCGGTTTGCGAAGGTGCCGGTCTGGCCGGAGCCAGTTGTGCCCCGCCTGCCGGTACGCCAACTATTGACACCACCATTGCCTCAGTTATTAATGTACTGTCGATTATAGTGGGTGTCGCTGCAGTAATCATCATTATCGTAGCCGGGTTAAAATACGTGCTGTCTAGTGGTGATTCTGCTAAGGTGAATAGCGCGAAAGACACCATATTGTTCGCCGTAGTTGGCTTAATAATTGTAGCTTTGGCGCAAGTGATCGTACGGTTTGTGCTGAGTAAAGTATGAGAGTTTTGCCATAAAAATTGAGGAAAAGCTGGAGTTTCGAACAGCCGTGGTATAACATAGAACTAATGTTAAAAGAAAGGTTTACAAAACAATGATTACAAAATTAAAACGTTTAGTCCCCATTCTGAGCTTGGCTGGCCTGTGGCTGATGCCGTTGCTTGCTACGCCTGGCACGGTTTTCGCTCAGTCCGCGACAAAGCCAGGATTATGTGCTGGGAGTAGCTTCAAAGTAG
>Ga0136558_1001368_pt1 | contig 12457 bp, 11 predicted proteins | sample AntRauTorckE6833_FD_101391 | JGI IMG/M metagenome (GOLD analysis project Ga0136558, IMG submission 101391) | Saline lake microbial communities from Rauer Islands, Antarctica - Metagenome Torckler E6 #833 | ecosystem: Environmental > Aquatic > Non-marine Saline and Alkaline > Saline | place...
AGTCATTGTAACATATATCTTATATTTATTCAATTATTTCATGAGCCCTTTAACCATCAAAAAACCTCCCAAAGGAGGTTATGATTAAAATTCTTGTATGCTATCATTCATGACAATTGCTTTGATTAATTTTTGATCCTTCACTGAATCTTTAGTAAAGGAAATGTTTTCCATAAATTTCTTTTCAATTGACTCAATGATATCTCCTTTGTTTGTATAGAAAGTTGCAAGGATATCACCTTTTTGAACGGCATCGCCAACTTTTTTATTCAGAAGTATACCAGCGGATAAATCAATTGGACTATCCTTTGTTTCTCTACCAGCGCCTAACATCATTGCGCAGATACCTATTTCATCTGCAATCATTTGACTAATGAAACCTTCTTCAGTCGCCTTCACTTCATAAATGTTTTTAGCTAATGGCAACTGTTCAGGGTTTTCAACAACTGAAACATCTCCACCTTGAATTTTTACAAACTCTTTAAACTTATCAAAAGCTTCGCCATTTTCTAATTTTTCTCTTAATAAAGCCTTTCCTTCTTCAAAAGAATTGACTCTTTTTGCAAGGAGTAAGATTTTGCCACCTAAATTTAAGCACAATTCAGTCAAATCTTTTGGCCCTTTATTTTTTAATGTATCAATTGCTTCCTTTACCTCTAATGAATTCCCTATAGCTTTTCCTAAGGGTTGGTCCATATCAGTAATTAAAGCAACTGTTTCTCTTCCCATCTCTGTTCCGATGCTTACCATAGTTTTACTTAGTTTTAATGCACCTTGATAATCTGAAATGAAAGCACCAGAACCAACTTTTACATCTAGCACTATTGCATTAGAGCCTGCTGCAAGTTTTTTACTCATAATACTTGAAGCAATTAAACTAATATTGTCAACGGTACCAGTGACATCTCGTAGAGCGTATAGTTTTTTATCTGCTGGCGCGATATCTTTTGTTTGTCCAATGACTGCTATTTTATTTTTGTTCACATTGTTAACAAACTCCTCAATACTTAAGTCCACTCTAAAGTCTTTAATAGACTCTAGTTTGTCAATTGTACCACCCGTGTGGCCTAATCCGCGACCAGTCATCTTTGCCATGGGTACACCACAAGAAGCAACAAGTGGAGCTAAAATTAATGTTGTTGTATCACCTACACCACCAGTTGAATGTTTATCAACTTTTATACCTTCAATAGCTGATAAATCTATAGTATCCCCGGAATACATCATGGCTTTTGTCAAATCAACTGTTTCTCTCATATTCATTTTTCGAAAGAAAATTGCCATCAATAAAGCCGATGCTTGATAATCTTCTATCTCACCTGATGTATACTTATTGATAAAAAATTCAATTTCTTCAGTTGATAACGCTTCACCATTTCTCTTTTTTACAATCAAATCATACATTCTCATAAAATCACCTAAACTATTTCAATTATTTTACTTACAAGTGTTATAAATGTTTCTCTAACACGATCAGCTGTTTCAACAACCTCTTGATGATCTAAAGGTTGATCTAAAATACCCGTTGCCATATTTGTAATACAAGAAATTCCAACAATAGACATATCACTATGGTTTGCTACAATTGCTTCAGGAACCGTTGACATACCAACAGCATCTGCCCCTAGGATACGCGCCATTTTAACTTCAGCCGCTGTTTCATAAGTTGGGCCAGTATTGAACAAATAAACCCCTTCTTGTAATCGAATATTCAAATTTTTCGCAAGATCTTTAATTTTAACACGTAGAGAACGATCATATGTGTCAGACATATCCGGAAAACGCGGTCCAAATGCATCGTAATTTTCCCCAATAAGTGGATTGTCTCCAGTAAAGTTAATATGATCACTGATTAACATTAAATCACCTGCTTTATAACCTGTGTTCACACCACCAGCAGAATTAGTTAAAATAAGCTTTTCTATACCTAAAGCTTTCATCAAACGTACTGGAAACGTAATTTTTTTCATCGATAAACCTTCATAATAATGGGTTCTACCTTGCATTACCATGACTTCTTTACCATTCAATTCACCAATAACAAATTGACCAGCATGACCTTCTACAGAAGACTTTGAAAAATGAGGTATTTCATCATATTTAATCTTTATTGGGTTATCAATTTCTTCCGCTAATATGCCTAAACCTGAACCAAGGATTAAACCCAATTCTGGTTTTTTAGTTAATCTTTTTTCTACATAATTTTTTGCTTCATTAATTTTTTCTAACATATTTTCCATTTTTATCTCCTTATTTCATAATTATATTTTTAAAACTCTTACCGTGTTCTAATCCTTCAATATTAAAAATATCTGCAATCGTTGCTGCAATATCAGCAAAACTTTCTCTTGTGCCTATATCTGCTCCGGCTTGTACTGCTTTACCATATATTAATGCCGGTACATATTCACGGGTATGGTCTGTTCCTTCATAGGTTGGATCATTTCCGTGATCAGCAGTAAAGATAATAATATCATCATCATTTAATGCTTCTAAAATTTCGGGTAGTCTTTCATCAAAGGCTTCTAAAGCTTCTCGATAACCTTCTACATTTCTTCTATGTCCATATTTTGCATCAAAGTCAACAAGATTGGTAAAGATGATGCCTTTTGTATCTCTTTTTAAAAAATTAATGGTTTGATCAATGCCATCCATGTTACTTTTCGTATGAACTGACTTTGTGATACCAACACCATTAAAAATATCTACAACTTTACCAACGGCTTCTACATCCAAACCTTTCTCCTTTGCCAATTCTAAAACAGTTTTACCAAAAGGATCTAAGGAATAATCATGTCTATTAGAAGTTCTTTCAAATGATTCTGCATCTTCACCAATAAAAGGTCTTGCGATGACACGGGCCACTTGGTTTTCTCCTCTTAGCATTTCACGTGCAAATTCACACATTTCATATAACTCTTCTAGAGGAACGATCTCTTCATGGGCAGCAATTTGGAAAACACTGTCAGCAGATGTATAAACTATTACATCACCTGTTGCCATATGCTTTTCTCCTAATTCTTTAATAATTGTTGTGCCTGAAGCGGGTTTATTACATAAAACACCTCTGCCTGTTGCTTCTTCAAACTTTTTAATGACTTCATCAGGAAAACCATTTGGATAAGTCTTAAAGGGTTCTGTCAAATGAAGGCCTGCAATTTCCCAGTGCCCTGATGTTGTATCTTTCCCTTCAGAAACTTCGGCTAATCGACCATAAGCTGCTGTTGGCGCATCTGTTGCTTCGATGGCCTCTAATCCAGGGATATTACCGATTCCAAGTTTTTTTAAATTTTCAATTTTAAAATTCTCTGACTGTTCTGCTATATGGCCTAATGTATTGACATCAAAATCTCCAAATTTTTCGGCATCTGGTAATGCACCAATGCCAACACTGTCTAGTACAAAAATTATTACACGTTTTGTCATTTTTGCCTCCTTATTTTGTATAGTCTTCTAGCATTTTATTAATTTTAAATGAACGATTTAATAAATCAATTGATAAATCAAGATTAAATTCTTCATTATACTTCTTTATAAATTTCCAAACAGATTGTCGGGATAATGGGTTACCTTTATAATTCTTAAATAAATAACCACTCATTTGATTAATATTTTCGTTTTTTAAAAACTCGACAACGTCTTGATTCAATGCAATCCTTTTCCCATTAACAATTATAAATTGAAAGGCTTCTAAAAAATATTCGATTTTTATTGATAATATTTCTTTTAAATTTAATGGGGTCTTGTATAACAAAAAAATAATTCTAAGATTACGTCTGTTCTCAGAATCATGTGTCTTAATTAACTCAATGATTTCTTGAAATTCAGTTGCATTCAATATTTCTTTATTTCGCTTTTGAGTGATTTGAAATTGATCCTTAATAACCTTTTTATTAATATACCCATTTGAATACAGATAATAACAATAATTATTGATTATTGATATGTATTTATTAAGTGTAGATACCTTATAATGATTCGATTTAAGATCTAAAATATAACTTTCATACAAGTCATTATCAAAATCCTCAATTCTTTCAATCTTGTATTGCTCTAAAAAAGACTTTAAACCAAGCAATACATCTCTATACTCATTTTTTGACTGATCATTCAATGCTCTTGATTCTAAAAAATCATTTAGTGCTTTCATACCTACCTCCTTATATTAATATAAAAGTTAAAATATTGAAATGTTTATCATTAGTTTTTATAAAAAAATAACAAGGCATCATTAAATTAACGCAACAATTAATGTTTCTACCTTGTTATTTTAGATATAATTGACAATGTTATCCTATAGCTTTTTCGATTAATTCCGTTGCACTCTTAATAGACATTTTTGTAACGTTACTGCCACTGATTAATTTTGCGACTTCTTCAATCTTTTCTTCCTTTGAAAGAATCTTTACTTCAGATATTGTTTTTTCAAGGGAATCATCTACAGATTTATTGACACTGATGTGATGGTCTGAAAAAGCAGCAATTTGAGGTAAATGTGTTATGGTAATAATCTGTAAATCTTCAGATATTTTCTTTAATTTTTTACCAATAATATCTGCTGTTACCCCACTGATCCCCGTATCTACTTCATCAAATATTAATGTTGGCACGCTATTAATGTTTTTAGTAATCAATTTAATCGCAAGCATAGTTCTTGAAAGCTCACCACCACTGACAATATCCTTTAAAGACTTAAAAGGCTGACCTAAATTTGTAGAAATCAGCAACTCAATTACATCTTGCCCATTTTGGGATAAATCATCTTTTTGATTAATCTGTACTTTAATATTTGAATTTTTCATATTTAATTCATTAAACTCTGAATTAATACGTTTTTCAAAGACTTTAGCAGTATTTTTTCTAACTTTTGTTAATTGATCTGCTAAAATATAGTAATCTTTTATAATATGCTCATTTTCTTTTTCAATTTTTTCGATTTCTTTTTCAAGGGAATTATACTTATCGAGTTTTTCTTCAAGTTCATTTCTATAGTCAATTAAAGCATCATATGTATTACCATATTTCTTAAGGACACTATTGATTTCATCTGTACGTTGGTTAATTTCTTTTAATCGAAACTCATCAAATTCAAGATCATAGAAATAATTTTGTATTTGATCAATAACAATTTCTGATAGATAAAATATCTCTTTTATCTTTTCATTAATTCCTTCAATAGAATCATCAAACTTTTCTATTGCATTATAATCATAAATGACATCTTGCAAGGTATCATAGATGCCGTCATCTGATTTCAAATGATTCAGAGATCCACCGATAATTTTTTGAATCCGTTCTGAATTTGACAAATAATTAAACTCTTTTTCAAGGGACTCTATTTCACCTTCTTTTAGTTGTAATGTATTGATTTCATTGAGTTGAAATTCTACAAAATCAAGTTCTCGATTTTTTAATTCATTGGATTGTTTTAATTCATCTAATTTTTTTACATTTGATTTATATTCAAAAACTATACTTTTAATTTTATCTAATAAGGGTTCAATGGATTCAGGATCAATATTATCTAAATATTGGCTATGGTAAGTGGTATTTAAAAGACTTTGGTGTTGGTTTTGACCATGAAAATCAATTAAATACTCGCCTAATGCTTTTAAAAGTTTAACAGTAATCCGGCGACCATTAATTCTAGAGATTGTACTGACGACTTCACTCATCTCCCGGGTAATAATGATGCGGTGTTGATCCGTTTCTATGCCATAGTTTTCTAAAAAAGCTTCTGCTTCTTTATTCAATAAAAAAGTGCCTTCAATAATGGTTTGGTCATTAAAATCACCAATATAATCTGTTTTGGCTACGTCACCAAGTAAAATATTGATGGCACGAAGAATAATGGATTTACCTGCACCGGTTTCACCAGTAATGATATTCAATCCATTTTTAAATTGTATACTTTCTTCTTCTATTAAAATAAAATTTTTAATATAGATTTCTTCAATCATAATTACTCCATCAATCCTTCAAAATAAGTTTTCACTTCAAGGGCTTCTTTTTTAGTTTTCATTAGAAGAAAAATAGTATCGTCACCAGCAATGGTACCAACGATTTTCTGGACATCCAAAGCATCAACAGCTGCTGCTGCTGCATTTGCAGAGCCAACTAAAGTTTTTACAACAACAATATTACTCGCAATATCAATTTCAATGACAGCATCTTTAAAAAGCTTCATAAAACGATCACTTACCAGTTGTGAACTTTCATTTGATCGAGCATATTTGTACTTGCCACTTTGTCCAAGAATTTTAACCAATCGTAATTCTTTAATATCCCGACTGACTGTGGCTTGGGTTACATCAAACCCCTTGGTTTTTAGTAACCGAGCTAATTCTTGTTGTGTTTCCACTTCATTGTCTTTGATAAGTTCAATAATCTTTGAATGCCTTGAATATTTCATAGTCCCCCCCTTTAATCCTTAACCTAAAAATTCTTTAATTTGGTTATATATACTCTCTTTTGATAAACCATGTTTCTTAAATAACGCCTTTGTATCCCCATGTTCAACAAATTCATCTTTAAATCCAATATTTAAAAGATTAAATTGGTTATTGAAATTTTGGCTGATCATACTGCCAAAACCACCAATAAGTACATTGTCTTCAATGGTCACAATTTTATTGATTGAACCAATTTCATTTTTAAGTTTTTCAAATTCAATCGGTTTAATTTTCCTCATATTGATAACTTTTATACTTAGGGTATCCTTCTCGATTAATTGATCCGCAACATTTAAAGCTTTTTCAACCATATTGCCAACGGCTAGAATACATAAGTCTTTTCCTTGTCTTAATATCTCATAATTTGTAATGAGTTGTCTTGATTCATTAATTTGAGTTGCTTCCCCTCTAGGGTAACGAATAGCGATTGGCCCTTCTTTGTAATTTACCGCAAAGCTAATCATTCGTTCCAACTCATAGCCATCCTTTGGTGCTAAGACCATCATATTTGGTATGGATAATAAATATGAAAGATCAAAAACCCCATGATGGGTTTCACCATCTTGGCCAACAATTCCTGCCCTATCAATACAAAAAACAACGGGTAAGTTTTGTATACATACATCGTGTAACACTTGATCATACGCCCGTTGTAAAAAGGTTGAATAAACCGCAAAAAACGGTTTTTTACCAACAGCAGCTAATCCAGCTGCTACAGTAGTCGCATTTTGTTCAGCAATACCCACATCTATATATCGCTCAGGTAATTCTTTCTTAAAAGGCAATAAACCTGTACCACTTGGCATGGCTGCTGTAATTGCAAAAATATCTTTATTTTCTTTAGCCAGGTCTAAAATTTTACGACCAAAGACATGGGAGTATTTAATCACAGATTTTTTATTGTTATTCGCTTCGATGAAAGGATCAAATTGCCCTACGCCATGAAAATTTTCAGGCATTCTTTCAGCAGGCAAATAGCCTTTACCTTTTTGAGTAATAGTATGAATCAGTACCGGCCCTTTGATCTTTTTAGATTTTTTTAAAGTTTCAACTAATTGAGAAATGTTATGTCCATCAATTGGTCCAACATAAGTAAAACCTAATTCTTCAAATAACATATTCGGTAATAACATATATTTTAAACTATTCTTTACTTTTGAGAGTTTATCTTCTATTTTTTCCCCTATTTTAGGTACTTTTTCTAAAATGAATTTTGTGTCTTTTTTAACAGTATCATAAGCACTTGAACTTCTTAAATTTGCTAAAGCTTTTGCTAGTGCACCCACATTTTTATCAATAGACATACCATTGTCATTCAGTACGATAATTACTTTTTCTTTAGAATGACCTAAATAATTCATGGCTTCAAAAGCCATACCACCGGTCATAGCGCCATCACCAATAATTGGTAGAATATGATGGTCTTCATTGTTTATATTTCTTGCCTTTGCCATACCGATGGCAGCAGATATGGATGTTGAAGAATGGCCTGCTTGAAAAATATCGTGTTCACTTTCATTTCTTTTAATGAAGCCGCTCATACCATCTAAAGCTCTTAAATTCTTAAAACCATCTTTTCTACCAGTTAAAAGTTTGTGGGTATAACACTGATGGCCTACATCCCAAATCAACTTATCTTTAGGTGAGTCAAAGGTATAATGTAATGCAATGGTTAATTCCACAACACCTAAGTTTGATGCCAAATGCCCGCCAGTTGTAGAAATACTTTTTAATAAAAAATCTCTTATTTCAACGGATAAACGGGTCAAATCTTTTATACTATATTCTTTTATATCTTTTGGTTCTTTTATCTCATCTAATAATTTATACATACAACCTCTATTCTGTTATATTTAACTTAAAAATCACATCAATATAATAAATTAATTTTCCTGCTTTCTCTACGACAAACTGAGAATGATGCATTCCAATAATTTTTCCTACAGCTTTTCCACCAACAGTTAGTGAAGCAATGGTTGCCGTTAGCAAAACAGTAATAATACTTTTATCAATAAAAGGTAAATTATAAGCCATAATTTTCATGATTATAATAGCGCCTGCTGCCCCACTAACAATCCCGGCGATATCACCAACAACATCATTACAGAAATTAGCTACCATACTTGCATTCTTAATCAAATAGATTGAATGCTTCGCTGCTTTTTTCTTTTGTGCTGCCATTGAATTAAAAGGCTCAATTCTCGCCGCTGCAACTGAAATACCTATGGTATCAAAAAATACACCTATAAAGATAATAATGAACAATAAAATTGAAGCAAAAACAATACTTGTCTTCCTTAATGCTAAATCGGCAATAACACTCATAAAAATAGCCAATACAAAAGTAATCAATATAATTTTAAAAATCCATAAATTATTTTTTTTCATATTTGCTCCTTTTATAAATGGTTGCGTGATATTAATAAATGTTAATTTTACAACTTAGGTTCGGTAGGATTTCCCAATAGTGTACTAATTCGTCACCGGATCAGCCATTTCCATTCAAACACTATTTAACACCGAATCACCACTTAGTTTGTACTTCATTCCATTTATTAACTCCTTACGGAATAGTCTAGAGGATTTCCCTTACACTCAGAATATTCCCTACCCTCTTTTGCAGTTTGGTTTCATAAATCCACCTTTTCCACTCAAGGCAGGCTACGCTAATCAAAATCAAAACAATGTAATGATTAGGTATACTCATAAATAAATATGAGCCTCCGCGATCTTAGGGGTAGTTCCACATGCCGTTGTGAAATGCCCTAACATCTTTTTCCCATAACAGACCCTCAACTGGGCGTCAAAAGCCTTCTACAGGAACTTCATCGATATGCCCTTAAACGAATTTTTAGCCCCGTCTTCGAGAATATTCATCGTGACTAGAATACTACATCACGCAACAATTAATTATAACATATTAATGCTTCCTATTAAAAATAAATTCTGTCATTTCGTAAATTAAATCGTGTTTTATCCCTATTTTTTTCAGTATGTCAATTGATTTCTTAGATAATTTTTCCAATTCTTGCTCAGTTTTTTCATAACCCATAAAACGAATATAAGTTTTTTTATTATTTCTATGATCGCTATCAATAGACTTACCTAAAGTACCTTCATCGCCTTCATACTCAAGTAAATCATCTTTTAGTTGAAACGCCATACCAATATAATCAGCATATTTTTCTAACCCTTCAATGAGCTCTTGAGGCTGATTTGTTATAAGAGCTGGTGTAACAATAGATGCTTTAATTAAAGCCCCAGTTTTATTTTTATTGGTAAAAGTCAAATCATTGATACTTTGATTTTCACGTTTTAATTCCATATCTGCCACTTGACCAATAATCATACCATTTTTACCAGAAGCCTTTGCTAAGTATTGACAAGCTTTTAAAGTATTCATACTAAAATGTTTCTCTAAATAAGAAAACATGGTTTCATAGGCTTGGTTGAGTAAGGCATCACCGGCTAAAATTGCCGTGGCTTCATTGTATTTAATATGACAGGTGGCTCTATTTCTTCGAAGAATATCATCATCCATGGCTGGTAAATCATCGTGAATGAGTGAATAGGTATGAATTAATTCAATAGCTGCAGAAAATTCAACAATCTCCTCACGGTTGCCACCAAATATTTCATAAAACACAATATTCATTGCTGGTCTTATGCGTTTCCCATTGGATAAAAGCGAGTAATCAATGGCTTCATTTAAATAAAGCAAATGTTCATTACTACTTGAAAAATTCATTTCTTCTAAGTATTGATTAATATATTTTTGATAGGCTTCTAAAGCCATTAAAAATTTCACGGATTCACCTACTCTTCATTTTTTTCATTTAATACTTCAATTTTATTTTCAGCATTCTTTAATAAATCATTGCATTCGTTATAAAGTTTAATGCCTTTTTCAAAAGCCTTCATCGATTCGTCTAAATTACTATTATCTGCTTCTAAAGCCTTAACAATTTCTTCTAAAGATTTTATATTTTCTTCAAAGGTCTTACTCATTTTCATCATCTCCAATAATATTTATTACTTCACTTGTAATTAAGCCATCATTAAGCTTAGTGTATATTTCTTCACCTATTGTGACATCATTTATTTCTTTAATAGTATTTTTAGATGTATTCATCGTTATTGAATAACCCTTTGATAGAATTTCAATTGGATTATTGTGATTTAAAGATAAAATTAAATTTTCCAATTTATTTCTTTTCCTTTGAATAACATTATTCATTAATTGGTTTAATTTAAAGTGAATGTTATCTAAATTTTGATAGCGCTGATCGATTTGATTTCTTTTTCTAGTCAACAGCTTATCTAATGATAAAGCCTCTAAACGCTTTCTTTCTTGATTTAGTTTTTTCTTATATCGATTAATCAAAGTTTCTTTTAAATGTTCCAATTGGTCCATTAAAGTATCATTGGATACCATAGCGACTTCTGCAGCAGCTGAAGGTGTTGGTGCTCTTAAATCAGCAACAAAATCAACTAAAGTAAAATCTGTTTCATGGCCTACACCACTAATGATTGGTATATTTGAATGAAAGACGCTTTCAACAACAATCGGTTCATTAAAGGCCCATAGGTCTTCTATGGAACCACCACCTCTTGTCATAATGATTAAATCAACAGCAGTTTTATTGTTAAAATACTCTATGGCTTTAACAATTTCATTCTTAGCATAGTCCCCTTGAACACTTACTCGGTATACTACCGCATCAACTAAAGTGCTTCTTCTATTAAACACTGAAATAACATCTTCAATGGCTGCTCCTTGATTCGAAGTAATAATACCAATTTTTTTTGGCAATTTAGGTATTTCTTTTTTATGTTCTTCTTTAAAATAACCAAGATTTTTGTATTGTTTTTTTAAGTCTTCAAATTTAATATGTAATGCACCAAGACCAGCTTTTTTCATTTCTTTAACATAGAGTTGAAATTTACCGTCTCGAACGAAAATAGAAATATCACCTTGACAATCAACTTGGTCCCCATCTTTAAAGCTGTCCTCTACTTCAGAGAAATAACGACTAAACATAATACAACTAATTCTAGCCTCATCATCTTTTAATGTGAAGTATGCATGACCACTGGAATGGGCAGTGAAATTTGAAATTTCCCCTTCAACAATGATGTTGTTGAGTATTGGGTCGTAAGATAATAGTTTTTGTGCATAAGAATTGACTTCTTTGACACTTAATTTTCTTAACTTCATTTTACCCCAACTTTCCTAATAATGCGATACCAACTGCATTGTCCGTTGATAAACTTCTTTGGCCAAAATATACATTTTCATTTTTTTTCATTAATGTTTCTCGTAAAATATTATTGGCGCTTACCCCACCGGTTACAATAATTGGGTAATCCTTTTCTAAACTTTTTAACGTGTTTACAATTGTCTCACTAAAACTTAACAGCAAACTCCGTGCTTGATCAGCTGCTGGTATTTTTCCAATGTTTTTATAACCATAACTTTCTAAACCAGAAAGGTTAAAATATAATCCCTTCACTGATATAGGATACAACTGCTTTGTTTGAGAGCTATTTGATAAATCATCCATAGCTTTGCCACAAGGAAATTGGAGACCTAATTTAACACCTACTCGATCAATTAACTGACCCGCTGAAAGATCTAAAGAACCGCCAATGATTTCAGAGTAAATTCGATTGTCTTTTAGATGACAAAGAAGCAATTCCGTGGTGCCACCAGATAAGTGTAAAGAATAAAATTTCATCTCATTTTCTATTGTTAAATCACTTGTAAAAAGTGAAGCCATGATATGCCCTTCTTGATGAGAGAACTCTTTAATTCCTAAACCTAGTGTCAACCCAACAGTCTTAGCAAATTGCTCACCACTTAAAAAAACTGGCATGTAAGAATCTTCAATATTTCTTGGTTGGTTGCTGACTGAAATGCTTTTTATCTTCTTTATATTGATTTCTGAGAGGACTTCTTCATATAAACTAACAAGATTACTCCCATGTTGAAAAAAGGCCTCAGA
>Ga0136558_1001373_pt1 | contig 12438 bp, 13 predicted proteins | sample AntRauTorckE6833_FD_101391 | JGI IMG/M metagenome (GOLD analysis project Ga0136558, IMG submission 101391) | Saline lake microbial communities from Rauer Islands, Antarctica - Metagenome Torckler E6 #833 | ecosystem: Environmental > Aquatic > Non-marine Saline and Alkaline > Saline | place...
GCATATCAGTCAACCGTCTTTTTTTGGCCATAGTTTCAGGTGCGATTAATCCTGCAACAGTAGCGGATAAACCTGTCAGCTTTATAGCCTTAATTGGTTTAAAATCGTAGTTTTTATTTTTTACTTTTTCCATAAATAATTATGCAAATTGTACTATAAAAAAATACTGAAGGATAGTTCCAGGCGTCAATTCTAGATCAACAATGGTGATGTTTCAGACTACATGGGTAAACATCAACATGACCAAGATTCACAGGAGCTATGGGAGTACTTCCAAAAAGTAATAGCTTGGGTGCGTATAACTTTTCCACACTATCGTAAGCAGATGAACGGCATAGGATGGGGTTTTCTTTTTAATGAATTCGAGCAGACTGAACTAGATGCTGCACCATTCAAAAAACCGACCCTCTTGGTCGGTTTTTTGAATGGTATTGGTTGTTGTCTCAACCCGCGGCCGAATGAGGACGTGGGTGAGAAAGTCCAGTGGACTTTTGTAAGGCCGGAAGCCCGGCGCGTCTTACGGCGCCCGAGCTGAGGCGGGTTCGCGGAAAATTTCTGCAGGAAATTTATCTGTGAATGAGTCCCGCCATCCGCACCAAGAAACAAGTCGCACATATATGTGAGACTTGTTTTGCTATGTAGTTAAAATCCAATGAATAATAAAACCGCCTTAGCCGTTATGCACCTAAAGCGCTAGAGCCTCTTCACCCCACACTATATTAGACTTTAAAGCACTTTCTTACCTTGAGGGTAGGTAAATTCTAAACAGTCGTTATAATGAAGCAAGATATAAAATAACATCCAATTCAAAAGGAGATAGATATGGCTACAGGATATTGCGTTAAATGTAAGGAAAAGGGCGTTGATTTGTCAGCACCTGAAATTCACAAAACTAAAAAAGGTGGTTTCATGGCCAAAGGAAAGCACGAAAAGTGTGGAACAACTGTTTGTGCAATGATGTCTAAAGACAATGCCGAAAAAGCACTAGAAGAAGGCGCTACAAAAGCTTACTAAATTTCTATACGATAAAAAAATATATTTGCCTTCGGCAGCCACCCGCTTCATGCAAACGCAAAATTTTCAGATAGTATTTTTTGTGAGATAATCCAACTATCTAAATATGCTGAATATGAATAAAGAACAACTAACATTACAAAAAGTATTGCCCTACATTCTGATCGTAGCCGGTATTATTGGCATTATTGCATCGTTTATTCTGACGTACGATAAGTTACAGGTATTACAAGATACTAATTATCAGCCAGCGTGCAATATAAACCCTGTTTTGAGTTGCGGTTCGGTCATGAGCACAGAGCAAGCGACTTTGCTGGGGGTGCCAAACACTATTTTTGGCCTTATTGCTTTTAGTATGCTTTTTACCTTTGGCGTACTGCTTGCAGCTGGGGCGCAAGTAAAGCGATGGGTTTGGTGGGGGGCGCAAGCCGCGGCGCTTGCAGGAGTTGTATTCATGCATTATTTGTTCTTCCAGGGCGTCTACCGAATAAATGCGATCTGCCCGTGGTGCTTCGTGGTATGGATGATTACAATTCCGACTTTTTGGTATATAACTTTGCATAACCTCAGAGAGAAACATATTAGACTGCCGGCACGCCTAGAACATGCGTCGGAATATCTCCAGAATTATCATGGCGAACTATTAACAATTTGGTATCTTATTATATTTGGAATATTGCTAGAACGCTTTTGGTATTACTGGTCGACTTTAATCTAGAATTTTAATTAAGCACATTGAAGCCTGGGCTGCACCGCGAAAAGGGCGGGCTGCTGATACGGAATCGTCTCTCAGGTAGATCCTTATTCCCGCAATAGATTAGACACATAAAGAGTAGCCGAGCACACATCTGCAGTCATATTTTTACCGTTAGTTAACAGGCGGCAGAGGATTATATAAGTATGGGTAAAATTACAAATGCTAAACAGCAATCAATTGATAATGAGTATTTCAGACGTGTTTTAGAAACTGGAGAACATACCCAAGTTGTCATTATGCATATTCCTCCTGGAGGCGAAATCGGTGAAGAAACCCACTCAGATAATGACCAGGTGCTTTACTTGGTAGCTGGAACGGGCAAAGTGATCTTGGATGGAGAAGAGTCTGATTATGAGGCAGGAGACGTTGTACTCGTACCTGCTGATACGCTTCACAACTTTATTTCGAGCGATAATGAGCCGATGAAGATCATCACTACTTATTCACCCGCGCATCATCCTGTTGGGACTATCCATAAAACTAAGTCTGAAGCGGATGCTGCCGAATAGGCGCTAATTATACCTAGCTGCCTCCATATATTCCTCGGTTTGTTCTATGCATGTGGGTTGAGCAGGGGGCTAGTATAAGCTAAATAGCTTTTAGGATAATCCCCTCAAATGGTCGTAGTTTATCTTTACTTGGGTTGTCGTGAGTTGAGATAATTATTTTTACGTCGTCTGCAATAAAATCTAGTTCTAAGTCTTGTTCAGAAAAGTTAAGAGCTATGGTTATGGATTCACCAGATGTAATCCGCTTGAATGCATAAACCTGGTCTAAGCCAGTTTCTAGCGGCTCATAACCACCATCTTGCAAGCTGATTTGTGTTTTGCGCAGCCCTATTAGTGCTTTCGTGAAGTTGAGCATCGAATTTTCATTTAACTTAGAATCTTTAACATTTGGTGAGCTACGTACGGGCAGCCAAGGTTTATGGTTTGAGAAGCCACCGAATTCAGCGTTGTCCCACTGCATAGGAGTGCGCACTTGGTCGCGGCCAAGAGATGGGTGAATGTTTGCGAACGGATCTAAAATATCTTCTGGTGCGAGCTCAGCATTAGTCATGTTAATTTCTTCGCCGTAGTAAATAAAGGGCAATCCAGGCAGCGTCATAATCATAAGCATGAGCATTCTCGCAGCATCTGGATTGATCCTTGAGGCTATTCTCGATTTATCGTGATTGCCGAGTACATTCACTGCCTGATATTGCTGCGGGAGGAGCTTATAGTATTCATCAAGATAATTTTTGTACGCATTCGCGCTAAACGTCAGTTCTGTGGCCGCAAAATTAAAAGGTGCTAATACAGGCGGATTCACACTTTCATAAATTTTAATCACCTCACGAGGATTGCCAAAAACTTCTGGGTAGTATTCAGCGATAATTAAGCCATCGTCATGTTTGGCTACTACCTCTGCGATTATTGACATGAATTTGTTCATCGTAGATTGCCTCACACTATGAATATGCTCAAGCTGACCGTAAGGGTCTATCCATTCTGTAGAGTAGTGAGGATTAATAGGGTTGTCCCTAAATTGCTGGTCTTTGCCAAGCCACGGAACTGCATCAAACCGAAACCCTTGCACGCCTCTATCGAGCCAGAACTGTGCAGCGTCTTGCATGGCTTTTTGGACTTGGGGGTTGTGCCAATTTAGGTCTGGTTGTTCTTTGAGGAATGAGTGTAAATAATATTGTTGGGTATTTTCGTCTAGCTTCCACGCAGATCCACCAAACACAGATAGCCAGTTGTTGGGAGGGGAACCATCCGGCTTTGGGTCCTTCCAGATGTACCAATCTCGTTTGGCAGAATTTCGGTCAGAGCGGGACTCTTTGAACCATTGGTGTTGATCGGACGTATGGTTAATGACGAAGTCTAGAATGATGTCCATATTTTTTTGTTGAGCAGCCGCGACAAGTTGGTCAAAATCATCGAGCGACCCAAATATGGGGTCAATATTTTCGTAGTCGGCAACATCATATCCAAAGTCCGCCATGGGTGACGGGTAAATAGGCGATAGCCACAGTAAATTAACCCCGAGCCAGTCTAGATAGTCGAGCTTTTGAATAATACCTGGTAGGTCGCCCACGCCGTCATTATTTGCGTCCATAAAACTGCGGGGGTAGATTTGGTAGCCAACGTAACGGGTGAAGAAGTTTTGGTTTTTAGTCATAAATTAATGGTAGCAGATTAATTCAGTATACTTTCAGCTAATAAGGCAGCAGATATTGTCCATGCTTGGTTTTTTTCCGAGTGGCTCATTTGTTCCCTAAGTTTTGGATCGCTACAAATTACAAATGTGGAGCTCGGGTCTTGTGGATCGAGTATGTTTCCGTCGTTATCGACGTAGAAGAACTCTCGGAATCCATACTCGCCTACAGAAGCTTTTACAGATTGCATGAGCTTATCGCCATGCTCGGTGAACCCATGCCGGAACATACCGCGACCAATAGCGGCGGTTTCCTTTGGCCAAACAACATACGATCCGTGATAGTCGGGATAGTCTATAAGGTCAGTCGCACTAAGAGCCCTGCACCGTATGCCCGCAAGTGTTAGAAAGTCGGTGCTCATAATTGTGGCTGCAATGCCTTTAGCTATGGCTCTAAATCGTTCTCGCTGTTCGGGGTGGGGGTGCAATAGAATTTCGCTGTCGAGCATCAGGCCAGAATTTGAGCTGGGTGTTTTAATTTGCCTCGGCTTGCCGTTATGGAAATCGATACCCATAGCAAACATGCCTACGTCTTCCATCCAAAGGTGTTCTATGGCGGAATCTCGTAGCGCTGTGGCTTTTGTGTGTAGATCGTTCGTCCTGTCGGCGTCTTTCGTGAGTGCTGCCATGCCTAAAAGCGCATCATAGGCGTACGCCTGAACCTCACAGGCCGCAATTCCATCGTCTACATTTGCTATAGATCCGTCGAGGTGCACGTACGAAGTTTCTGAGTCCTTCCATACTTGATTACGTATACCTTTCGGGTTACTCCGTTTATACTCAATGAGCCCGATGCTTGATTCACCGATTTTAGTCTCTATCCATCTTACAGCTTGCTCGATGCTATCACCTATAGTTGATTTTTGGCCAAGACGATTTTCTATTTTTTCATTCAAAATTTCTGGCCCGTATTCATTGACATAACTTACAACCAGTCGGACATACATTGGCGTTGCATCTACACTGCCGAAATAGATCATTTCGTCTTCTGTGCCGCCCCATTTTTGTGAGAGATTTTTTAATATTTCTTTACTAGACTCAGGAAGGTCACCGTTATTGAACTTTGATGATCTATATTCATGATGTATGCGGCCTGGTTCTTCTTCTGTTGTTGGATTCTTGGCTTGCCCTTGAAATCTCGCAAGGTTTAAGATGATTTCTCTGGGCAATTCTGGTTCAAACGGCACTCTATCTATGCCCACTACTACCGAGTCTCTGCCAAATATCGCATAACGATAGAGTTGATCTGCGCTTGCATATATTCCATTACCATCAGGATCTCTCAATTTAAGTAGCTCAATACTGGCGTGGGTTTGCATCTGAGGTGATTCTATAATGCTGTCCATTGTACCAAACTCTAGTTGGCAATACGTATAATAAACGCTAACACGCATATTGTGGTAATATTTACTCGAAAGGTACTTTATGGAACAGAAACCGAAAGCTAATAACGACCTCGAAAATCTTTTTAGCAGTATAGGTTTAAAGGATTTGTATCAAGCAGCTAAAGATTTTAATAAGGATGCATCAAAAATTTTTAAAAATGAGCTAATTGCCAAAGAAGTAAAAAAATATAGATTGAAAAAAAAGTAGCGCATTTATGAAAATTGCTATTGTAGCTAGCCCGTATGTTCCCGTGCCACCAGACAAATATGGTGGCACTGAGCGTGTTGTCTACCATTTAATTAAAGGTCTCGTCGAGCAAGGACATGAGCCAATACTTATAGGTACTGGCGACTCTGAAGTCGATTGCGAGATAATTCCGATAGTAGACAAGGCTATTTACTTTCCTAAGCGTAAAGCAGATCGAGCTAGTCATAAAAAGCTAGAAGATGCAGCATTTGCTAAAACTAAGAAGATCATTAAAGATTTGCGTGGATCGGTTGATATAGTCCACTCCCATGGGTACGACATGCTAGGAGTACGCGGTGTGCCGCATCTCACTACTTTGCATAATCCAGTGAAACTGGGAAACATCTCCTATTACTTAAAAAGGGCACATCTAAACACTGTTTGTATTTCTAATAATCAAAAGAATTCACTCACGAAGCTGTCCGTAATTGGGATTGCCTATAACGGTTTGAATCCTAACGATTTCCCGTTCGTGAGCAAGCCAGGCAAACACTTAGCGTTTATCGGGCGCTTTGACAGGCAAAAAAGTCCACATCTTGCGATAGAGCTAGCACTTAGTCTAAATTTACCTATTAAGCTCGCAGGCAAAATAGATCACGATAGCGAAGGGTATTTTGAGGAGAATATAGCTAAACATTTCGACGACCCGCTTGTCGAGTATTTAGGCGAAATTGGCTTCGAAGCAAAAATAGACCTGTTGAGTAATGCAAAATGCAATCTTCATCCAACCGGATTTAGGGAACCATTCGGGCTAACGGTGTTAGAAGCTGCTTACTGCGGCACCCCAACCCTGGCAATATCTAAAGGCTCAATGCCAGAGCTTATAGAAGATGGACGCACAGGATTATTAGTAGAAGATTTTATTGAAGGCTACGAGGGCCTAGCAAAGTGTTTTGAAATGGACCGCGAATATATTTCAAGTCGTTCGCGAATGTTATTTAATTACCAAAAAATGACGGAAGACTACATAAAACTGTACAAAAAAACCATACGTAAATACGATAAATTACAGAATTTGAAGAGGCCTGACAAAATTATGATAAAAAGAAAATAAAACATAATAGCGCATAAAGCGTGATTGAGAGTTGTTTTCCTTTAGTGATAAGCTGGAGACTATGAAGATTGGAATTGTTACCGACAATTACTTGCCCACATTAGGTGGCACTGAGATTTCGATTATTAACTATTCCAGGCAGCTAAGAAAAATGGGACATGAAGTTTATATTTTTTGCCCCAATCTTGGAAGGAATAATCCTGATCCTCCACTCGAAAATACGATACGACTTCTTGAATTCAGATTTTTGAATATTATTGATCATTCAATACTTATTCACAGAGGAATAATCGGGAGATTCAAGCGATACGACCTCGACATATTACATAGTCAATCACAGTCCTCCTCACCCTATGTAGCTGACTATATTAGTCGTAAGCTGCGGATACCGCACGTGTATACAATGCACACCTTAGTTCCTGAGCACGCCAGGATAGACAAAGATACTCTTCCAGGCATGTTATTTTGGTACTTGCACCAATCTGTGCGGCTAAGATCATTCAAGCCGCCAAAGGGCTACTTACTGCAGGACGAGAGAGATGCACTCGCACTACGGGTAAGAATCTGTTGGCTGTACATGTTGAGACTTGCCAAAGTTCCTGATTTAGTAATTTTTCCGACTAAAAATGTTTTAGATATATATAAGGCTCGAGGCTTCAGGAGCAAATCTAGAATACTACCTTCATTCAGTGACATGTTCGAAGGTAATTCAGTGCAACGTACACAAAGTGCCCACAAGCGCACCCGCACTCGTATTATTTACGTTGGTCGTTTAGGCATCGAAAAAAGACCGCAAATTCTCATCGACGCTGTAAATTTGCTACCCGACTACTTAGATTGGGAATTAGAGATTATTGGAGACGGAACACAGCGAAAAAAACTAGAGAGACTTGTCAAAAAATATAAACTTCATGACAGGGTTAAATTTATGGGTGGCATGGATCAGATGGATATAGCGCAAAGGCTTGTCGATGCAGATGTATTCACAATGACTTCTTATCGTTTTGACACGCAAGGCATAGTGCTGCTCGAGGCGTGCGGTGCAGGGCTACCTATTGTGTACTGTGACAATAATTTGAGTGTTGGCGTTGAACCTACAAACAGCGTACTTACAAAGCCGCATGCTTGGGGCTTCTCGGAAGGGTTGGCTCAAATGATAGAGGACAAAGATCTACGAGATGAGTTTTCGCGAGAATCATTACGAATTTATAAAAAATATGACTCGGTTTCTCTTACTAATAAATTGATACAGATTTACAAACAAGCGATTACGGATTACAGAAAATAATTTATTATTGCTAATGTGCCCGAGGCGAGACATCGCTAATGCTCCTTCGTTTGCTCACTCACAAGAATAAATTCTCCTCGTGCGCTGCACTCAGCCGAACTCTAATGAGTTCGAGTCTCTTCGCTTACAGCGATACCACGTAAAAGCCACCGCAAAGGGTGACTGTTCACGTGGTGCCCGAGGTGATAAAACGCTTCGCTTGGCCTCGACCAAAATTCAGAAAGTAAACTTTCTTCATATCTTTGGTCTGCGTCGAACTCTTTGTGCGAGTTCGAGTCTCAAGCGCCAAAGACGCTTCATATACAAAAGCCGCCCCAAAGGACGACTGTTGCATATGGTGCCCGAGGCGAGACTCGAACTCGCACGCCGCAAGGGCACGGATTTTAAGTCCGCTATGTATACCATTCCATCACTCGGGCAGGAATTTGCATCGCAAATTCAAGTATAAAGTTAAAAGTGAAAAGTGCAAAGTATACTTATTCAGCAACATATTTATTAGAGTTGAGCTTAACTTTCAACTTTAAACTTTAAACTTTTATCTAAACTCCTGGAGGCACCTACGGGATTCGCACCCGTGTAGCAGGTTTTGCAGACCTGTGCCTAACTCCTCGGCCAAGGTGCCATGACTATAGAGTATAGTGTAGATATGCCTGCAACTCTAGAGAGTATTGTGAACGATTTCCAAGATTTACAAGTTTACATTAAAGATCAGACGGGCGTTCCTCGAGCAAATTTAATCGGCATAGAGATTGATCCTGATGAGCTTGGTTATAGCGAAGATACACTAATTCCACGCATCCATAGATTCAGGTTTAACTATTTTCATCCTGATGACGGTTTTATAGTTACGGTTGAGGATGAAACGGCTAAAGGTATTTCTATAACAAGTCGTATAAGTGTAATTTCAGGCATTGCCATGGCGGTCGATAGATTATCGGTAGCAGCAGAGCATGACACCGTTGTACTTAACAAGCTTAAATTGAGAAAGCCAAATCTGGTGGAGTTCGGTGCAGAGGTACACGCAGGCGAACCGGTAGCAGAAATGTGTGGACAATTAGCTTTGCATCTTATGTCGTATCTCGCAATAGTAGAGTAGCGTTTTACGCCATACGTAGTGATATAATAGAGAAAAGAAATTAAGGAGATACTATGAGTTCAATAATAATTTTAGCAGTGGTCCTCGTGCTCGTAGGTGGCTGGGTATGGGCCCTTTATAACGGTTTAGTTAAGTCAAATGTCCGTGTTGATGAAGCCTGGAGCGACATCACCGTGCAACTTAAGCGTCGCTATGACCTAATCCCTAACCTCGTCGAGACCGTAAAAGGGTACGCGAAACAGGAGAGCGAAGTCTTCGAAAACGTGACCAAGGCGCGATCAAACGCCATTAATGCCACCGGTGACCCAGAAGAGCAAGCACGTGCAGAGAATGCCTTCGCAGGCACGCTTAAGAGCTTGTTTGCTGTTGCAGAAGATTATCCAGATCTTAAGAGTGACGCTAACTTTAGAGCGCTACAGGACGAGCTAGTAGATACAGAAAACAAAATCCAAGCCGCGCGTAGGTTCTATAACGGTAGTGCTCGTGATCTAAACATTAAAGTTAAGCAGTTTCCAGCAAACCTGATTGCCAAACAACTTGGTTTTACTGCTCGTGAATTCTTCGAAGTTGAAGAAGCAGCCGTTCAAGAGCCAGTAGCTGTCGACTTTAATAACTAGGAGCGTTTAGTGTACAGTCAGATCGCAAAGAATAAGCGCAGAAGTTTCTATTTGCTGATAGGATTTTTGCTTGTTGTTATAGCTATCGGATACGCATTTTCGCTGTACTACAACAGTCCAAGTATTACGCTATTTGTCGGTGTTGGGTCCCTCATTTATGCTTTTGTTAGTTACTACAACTCTGACAAAATCGCACTCAGTATGAGCGGTGCTAAGGAAATTGAGAAAAGGCATAATCCACGCTTGTGGAACATGGTCGAAAACCTGAGTATTACAGCAGGTTTGCCAATGCCGAAAGTTCACATAATCAACGACCCCGCACCAAATGCATTTGCGACAGGGCGCGACCCAGAACATGCGTCAGTGGCGGCGACCACAGGGTTGCTTGAGATGATGAACGACTCAGAGCTCGAAGGCGTGCTAGCGCACGAATTAAGCCATGTTGGCAACTACGACATTAGAGTCATGGGGCTTGTTCTAGCGTTTGTGAGTGTAGTTTCTGTCCTGAGTGATTTCTTGATACGTTCAATGTGGTTCGGCGGCGGTGACCGCGATAGAAATAACAATGGCATATTTATGATAATCGGAATAGTAGCCGCGGTTCTTGCTCCAATAATTGCGACCATCTTAAAGCTGGCAGTTTCACGGCAACGAGAATATTTAGCTGACTCTTCGGGAGCGCTTCTAACCAGGTACCCTGAAGGTTTAGCTTCTGCGCTTACAAAGATAGGTGGCTACAAGCGTCCAATGCGCCGCGCAAGTACAGCTACCGCTCATTTGTTTCTGGACAATCCACTAAAAAAGACAGAAAACCACCCAGGTGGTTTTGCGCGACTTTTTAGCACTCATCCACCAGTAGAAGAGCGCGTTAAGCGACTACGCAATATGGGGGGTAACTTGTAGATGGCTAAAGCTAAAACCAAAAAAAAACAAAAGCAAAAACATAGTGCACAATTATTATCGGTATGGAAGCTTACTAAAAATACATATAAAACCTTGCGCAACGAATGGAAGGTGTTCGGTGGACTCATACTATTACAGATTGCAGTAAGTTATTTTGTGCTTAATTCATCCTCGCAAACAGGTCAGTCAAGCGGAGTTGGCACACAGATACTCAATGTAATATTTGTTATGGGGTATATATACATTTCCCGCAGTTCTCAAAAAGGCAGCCAGGCAACAATTCGTAGTGCGTTGTACCGCGGGCCTTCGCAGATTGTGCCGTTTATACTACTAAGTCTGCTCGCCATTGCGCAACTGATTCCGTTTGCAATCGGAGCATTTGTTTTTCAGATTGGTGTCGCCAACGGCGTTGCCATATTTTTATGGGAGAAATTATTGTTCGGTTTAATTTGGTTTATTTTGGCGCTACCTTCGCTTTATTGGCTTTCGACAACACTTCTTAGTTTGGTTATTGTTGCAATTCCTGACGTATTACCGTTACAGGCATGGCGAGCCGCAAAAAATCTTGTACGTCCGTTTTTGAGTAAAGTTCTATGGCGACTTTTGGCGATATCTATTCTTATTTTAGTGCTTGCAAGCGGGCTATTATTTATATTACTTCTCAGTAATAATACGCAAATTGTATCCATTATAAGCCAGCTTGTATTCGCTTTTATGTTGCCAATATTTTGGGTATATCTGTTCGAAGTGTATAAAGACTTACTGAAGTATGAATAAAGCCCAGGCTCAAACGCGCATAGATAAGCTACGCAGCGAAATATCTGACTATCGCTACAAATACCACGTACTTGATGAATCTAGCATGTCAGAGGCTGCTGCTGATAGCTTAAAACATGAGCTGAGCCAGCTAGAAGCCCAGTTTCCAGAGCTTATAACAGCAGACTCCCCGACGCAGCGCGTAGCCGGGGAGCCGCTTGATGCTTTCACTAAGGTCGAACACTCCACGCGCATGTTGAGCCTCAACGATGTGTTTGACGCGGCAGAGCTCAAGGCCTGGGAGCAGAGGCTTATTAAGCTGCAACCAAGATGGAAGCCAGAATATTTTGCCGATCTTAAGCTAGACGGACTCGCTTGCGCATTAGTTTATGAAGATGGTCAGTTAAAGAGGGCAATTACACGGGGCGATGGATTCGTCGGAGAGGACGTCACGAGCAATGTGCGCACTATCGAATCGGTGCCGCTCAAACTCAGGACAACCGAACTTGAGGGCCGCGTAGAGGTCAGGGGCGAGATAGTGATCCCTCTAAAAGATTTCGAAGCCTTAAATAAACAGCGACGTAAAAATGATCTACCAGAATTTGCTAACCCGCGCAATACGGCCGCGGGTGCAATTCGCCAGCTTGACCCAACTATGGCAGCCGATCGACCGCTACAATTTAGGGCTTATACGCTTTTGCATGATGAGCCGCAGTCAAAAGAAGCCGAATATAATTTACTCAATACCCTTGGTTTCATCACGAACCCCCATGCGCGTGTATTCAAGACACTTTCTGAGCTGGAGTTGTGGATCAATAATTGGGAGTCAAAACGTGAGAACTTACCTTATGGAACGGATGGTGTCGTAGTGACGGTAAATTCAAGAGAGACGTATCAAAAATTAGGCATTGTCGGCAAAGCCCCGCGTGGTGCGGCGGCCTATAAATACCCAGCCGAGCAAGCCACTACGAAGTTGCTTGATATAATTATTTCTGTTGGCAGAACGGGCGTTGCTACTCCTGTTGCTATTTTGGATCCGGTGCTCATTGACGGTAGCACTGTACAGAAAGCTACGCTACATAATGAAGATGAAATAGCTCGTAAAGATGTACGCATTGGGGA
>Ga0136558_1001379_pt1 | contig 12406 bp, 9 predicted proteins | sample AntRauTorckE6833_FD_101391 | JGI IMG/M metagenome (GOLD analysis project Ga0136558, IMG submission 101391) | Saline lake microbial communities from Rauer Islands, Antarctica - Metagenome Torckler E6 #833 | ecosystem: Environmental > Aquatic > Non-marine Saline and Alkaline > Saline | place...
ACGCGCTGAACCATGATGTCGTTATACAGACGATCGGGGTTAGGTGTTCGAACTAATGATTTGGTTACTTTACGAGGCATCGTGGTTCCTTTCAATTTCAGAATCTAGGCAAAATACAGCCATGTTTTGTACTTGTTCCTGAGTTTTACCGGCATAATAAGCATCTAGGGCGCTCTGATCTATTAACTCATCCGTATTTCCTCGTGGGGCTACTGCTACGACGGCTGGTTTTTTATTTAGTTCATCCCAAGTTCTTGGGAGGCCGCGGTTCACTAACCCTTCTATGTTCGGTGAAGTTATGGCCATGATTAGCTCACCTTCTTTGCACCGTATTTAGAACGGCCTTGCTTGCGGTTTTGTACGCCCTGAAGGTCAAGCGCACCACGTACAACGTGATAACGCACACCTGGAAGGTCTTTTACGCGTCCGCCTCGGATCATGACCACGGCGTGCTCTTGCAAATTGTGGCCTTCGCCGCCAATGTAAGCCCATACTTCGTAGCCGTTCTGTAAACGAACACGTGCTACTTTACGGAGTGCAGAGTTAGGCTTTTTAGGGGTTTTAGTTGTGACCTTAACACAGACACCGCGTTTAAACGGCGCCGGCTTTTCGTAGTTTTCGGTCTTTAGGTTGTTCACTACGCGATGAAGCGCTGGTGATTTACTCTTCTGCTTTGCGCTCTTACGAGGCTTGCGAAGAAGCTGGTTGATTGTTGGCATGTATTCTCCTTTAGAATTGTGATCTCCTGCAGCACAGGCATGCCTACCTGAGGCTCGGACCACATTAAATATAACTTGTAAACTTTAACAGATTAGGAGCACTCGTGCAAGTGCTCCTAATTCTAGGGTCTTCACGCTTCTGCGAACTTTTCGTCAGGCACACCAACAGTTGTATCGCTAAAACCGTTATGGTCGTCATCTGGTAAAACGCCTGTCCCGACTGGGATTCTTCGTCCAAGGATAACGTTTTCTTTGAGTCCGTAAAGGTGGTCTACTTTACCGCTAGTCGCAGCTGCAATCAAGACACGAGTCGTATCCTGGAAGCTTGCCGCACTCAAGAACGAATCGGTTGAAAGACTCGCCTTGGTAATACCAAGCAATAGCTGGTTGTACTTAGCTGGCTCTTTACCAGCCTCAAGAAGCTGTTCGTTTGCACCGACAACCGCAAGTTTACTCACGACATCACCAGTCACAAACTCAGTCTCACCGGCTTCTTCGATTTGCACACGGCTAAACATTTGACGAACGATGATTTCGAGATGCTTATCGGAAATGTTCTGTCCCTGAGAAGCGAAGATTCGAAGCACTTCGTTCATGATGTAGCGTTGCGTGGCTTCTACACCTTTAAGGCGCATGAGCTCTTGAAGGTTAATAGAACCGTTCGTGAGCCTTTGTCCTGCTTCAATCGGATCGCCATCGTTTACGACAACTTGCTTGAATCCAGGAATTTCGTACTTCACGAGGCTCTTGCCAGATGGACTAATAGTAACTTTTTTCTTGGTGAAGTGGATCTTTCCAGCTGCTGGCGCAACAAGTGGACTGCTATCGTCTTCCTTAGCTGCAATCACATCACCTTGTGCGACTTCGCTGCCGTCGGCGACTTTCGGTTCTCGCTTGGCGAGCTCTAGCTCTACAGTTTCTGCATCTTTAGCTGCAACTTGAACCATGAAGTGATCACCCTCTTGCCAGGTGGAAGCAGTACCAGAAATTTCGGACAGGAAGGCTTGACCTTTAGGGGCACGAGCTTCAAACAACTCTTCTACACGAGGAAGACCAGTCGTAATGTCATCGCCTGCGACACCACCGGAGTGGAAGGTTCGTAGCGTAAGCTGCGTACCAGGTTCACCGATACTTTGAGCAGCAATTACACCGATAGGGTGAGCGTTTGCAACAAGTTGTCCCGTTGCAGGATCAATACCGTATGACTTACGTGACACACCTCTTACGTCGGTACAGCTCAGTGCGCTCATCACTCTCACTCCCTTGACTGCGTCATCAGCCTCGATAGCTTCAGCAATTTCAGGTGTGATGAGCTCTCCACGCTTTAGGTGACCTGCAACATCTTCGGCAACAAATCGTCCGGTAATTCGGAGTGCGAGTGTGACACCGATATCTTCTGTGTCTGTCTTGTAGATTGGGAATCCTGGATCTTCCGCTTCTTCTTTAATCGTGAAGACGTCTTGGCTCACATCGACGAGTCGGCGAGTAAGGTAACCAGAGTCAGCCGTCTTAAGAGCGGTATCAATCATACCCTTACGTGCACCACGTGTCGCGGTAAAGTATTCAAGCGGCTTAAGACCGTTCTTGTAGTTTGATCGAATCGGCAACTCAATAGCGCGTCCAGTTGCGTCAGTGGTGACACCGAGCATACCAACTGCCGTTTTAACCTGGCCGATATTACCTCGAGCTCCAGACACAACAGCGATAGACATCGCGCTATCTTCTTTTGCAAACTGTTCACTAAGTGCATTCTGGACATTCGCGTCAGTTTCTTTCCAAGTTTCTACCGTTAAACGATATCGTTCTTCGTTGGTGATGAATCCTTGATCGTACTGTTCACTAATAGTTGTAGCTTTCTTTTCGCCATTTCCAATTAGGTCGTCGAGACCTTTGATGTCACTGAAGTCACCCATACCCATGCTAAGACCAGACTTAGTTGCGTAAAAGAATCCGAGATCTTTCAAATCGTCAGCAATTTCTGCTGCACGGACTTGACCATACTTTTGGTAAACAAGTCCCATGGCTGCAACCAGTTTTTTCTTTGTCATTGCTTCGTCTTGGAACGGGAAGTCATCAGGGAAAATCTCGTTGAACAATACACGTCCGAGTGTTGTTGTTCGACGCTCGCCACGTACTGGGATGATGATATTGGATTGCAGTGTTATTGCATTAGCGTCCATTGCCATCACGGCCTCATCGACTCCAGAAAATGCGTGTGGTTTGCCTTTTTGCTCTCGTTCGTAGGTAAGGTAGTAACACCCGAGCACAATATCTTGCTCGATATGGAGTGTCGGTGATCCGTCCGCAGGCTTCAAGAGGTTCTTGTTGGCTGCCATGATATCGCGAGCCTCTGCTTGTGCTTCATCTGAAAGTGGCAAGTGGACTGCCATCTGGTCGCCGTCGAAGTCAGCGTTAAAGCCTTTACATACGAGAGGATGAAGCTGAATGGCCTTACCTTCGATAAGCTTAGGTTGAAAAGCGAGGATCCCAAGTCGATGAAGGGTCGGTGCACGGTTAAGAAGCACATATTTGCCTTTAATGACTTCGTCAAGTGCATCCCAGACAGCTGTTTCGCTGAGTTCAATCATGCGAGTTGCTGATCGAATATTATGCGCGTGTTCATTTGCAATTAAGTAACCGATTACAAATGGCTTGAACAATTCAAGGGCCATCATCTTCGGCATACCGCATTGGTCAATCTTCAGTTCTGGACCGGCAACAATAACCGAACGACCAGAGTAGTCAACTCGCTTACCGAGTAAGTTTTGACGGAAACGACCCTGCTTGCCTTTTAGCAAATCACTCAATGATTTTAGACGTCGACGTTGTCCGGTTGCAGCAACTGCTCGTCCTGAGCGAGCACTGTTGTTGTCAATCAGTGCATCAACAGCCTCCTGGAGCATTCGTTGCTCGTTGCGTCGAATGACTTCTGGAGCATTCAGATCAATCAGCTTCTTAAGTCGGTTGTTGCGGTTAATGACACGACGATATAGATCGTTCATGTCACTGGTTGCAAAACGACCACCAGTGAGCTGCACCATAGGGCGAAGATCTGGAGGAATCACTGGAAGAACAGTCACGCACATGCTGCTTGGCTTGATGCCGGCTTTATGCATGCTCTCTAAAAGTCGTAAGCGCTTCATGATTTTCTTCTTACGTTGACCCTTAGTTTCTTCTGCCTCTTCAGTGAGGCTTTCGATAAGCTTTTCAAGATCAACCATATCAAGTAGATCTTTCAACGCGCCACCGCCCATACCAACATCAACGAGGTCGGATAGTCCATCTGGTAAGTTTCGGTAATCCATTTCAGATATTAGACTGCATGGCTTAAGAGCATCAAATTGACTCTTGAGGATGTCGAACTCTTTGCTGAGCTCGTCAAGTTCTTTGGTTTGCATTTCTGCAAGCGCCTTGACGTTCGAATTCTCTTCTTTGGATTCTTTTTCGTAACGAGCCTTGATTGCTTCTTTAGCTGCCGAAAACTCTGCTTCTTTGTCGGTAAAAAGTTGGTCTCGCTTTTCTTCATCAACCGTTTTAATGACGTAACTTGCAAAGTATGCAACTCGTTCTAGATTTTTGACAGTCATGCCAAGCAAAAGACCGATCGCGCTTGGTGTTCCACGAAGGAACCAAATGTGCGCGACAGGTGCTGCTAAGTTAATATGGCCCATTCGTTCGCGACGAACAATTGATTTTGTGACGATCTCGCCATTCTTATCTACTGCTGCTTCACGGGATCGGACGCCTTTATATTTTGCATCGTGTGGATTAATGTCTTTGACCGGACCGAAGATCCGTTCACAGAATAATCCGTCTCGTTCTGGTTTTTGGGTACGGTAGTTGATTGTTTCTGGCTTTACAACTTCCCCATGACTCCAATCTAGGATGTCATCTGGGCTAGCTACTGCGAGCCGTACTGCATCAAATTCCGCGATATCTGTTCCGCCTGAGTATCGTTTCATTACGCCGTCTCCTCTTCTTCAGTCTGGTTACTATCATCGTTCGAATTCACGGTTGCTGTGGAGGGCACATCGTCATCGAGTTCCATTACTTCATATTCATCTTGCTGCGGATCTGCTGTTACGTCGATGTCAGATGCTAGTGGTGTCGGAATCTCTACTTCTGGAAGGTGTTCTGATTCTTCCTTGATGTTTGCCGACAAAAGTTTCTCTGCATCGATCAGCTGATCAGCGGTCATAAGGTCAACCTTTAGACCTAAGCCTTGCAATTCTTTTACGAGCACGTTGAAACTTTCTGGCACTTTAGGACCGACAATATCAGTTCCCTTGATGATCGCTTCGTAAGCTTTGCTTCGTCCGTACACATCGTCGGACTTGATCGTGAGCATTTCCTGGAGCGTGTTGCTGGCGCCGTAAGCTTCGAGCGCCCACACTTCCATTTCTCCAAATCGCTGTCCACCATTCTGAGCTTTACCACCAAGTGGTTGCTGCGTAACCATTGTGTAGGGACCGGTTGAACGAGCGTGAATCTTATCGGCGATCATGTGGTTGAGCTTAATTGTGTACATGGGACCGATTGTTGTTCGTTCCTTGAAGGCTTCACCAGTACGACCGTCGTACAGCTGCTGCTTGCCATCTTCTGGTAGACCAGCTTCTTTTAGCAGTTCGCGAATTTTAGATTCTTGTACACCATTGAACGATGGTGTTGCTACCTTGAGCCCAAGAGCCTGTGCGGCCATAGCAAGGTGAGTTTCGAACAACTGGCCGATGTTCATACGACTTGGTACGCCAAGTGGGTTAAGTACGATGTCCATCGGGGTTCCGTCTTCTGTAAATGGCATATCCTCTACGGGCAATACACGAGCAATGACACCCTTGTTACCGTGGCGTCCACCAAGCTTGTCCCCAACTGCGATCTTTCGCATTTGAGCCACAAAAACTTGGATTTGCATAATTACACCCGCTTTAAGCTCATGTCCATTTGCTCGACTAAAGACTTTTACGCCAACAACCTTGCCGTGTTTACCGTTGCTCATTCGCTGTGAGGTGTCACGAACTTCTTTGGCTTTTTCGCCGAAGATAGCTCGTAATAGACGTTCTTCACTAGATAGTTCCTGTTCGCCTTTTGGAGTAATCTTTCCAACCAAGATATCTCCTGGGTGCACTTCTGCACCAATTCGGACAATGCCGTCTTCGTCGAGGTGACGCAGTGCATCTTCTGAAACATTTGGAATATCACCTGTAACAATTTCAGGACCAAGCTTCGTTTCTCGGACTTCAACCATGTAGTCGACAATATGAATTGATGTAAGTGTGTCGTCTTCTACGAGTTTTCTAGAGATTACAATTGCATCTTCAAAGTTATAGCCACCCCAAGGCATAAATGCCACGAGAAGGTCTTTTCCGAGTGCCAGTTCGCCATCGGCGACTGACATTCCTTCGATGATCGCATCACCTTTTTTAAGCTTGTCGCCTGTATTGACAACAACTTTTTGGTTAATGCATGAGCCTTCGTTACTTCGAACAAAGTGAAGTGGTCGATATGTTGCAGTGTGTTTTGCGTATTTGACTTTAACTTCGTTAGCACTTGAACTCACAACTTCACCGTCTGCTTCCGCTTGGATTAGCTGGCCACTGTTTTCAGCAACCAATGCTTCCATACCGGTTCCGACAATTGGAGCTTTTGGACTAATGAGCGGCACTGCTTGTCGTTGTTGGTTGCTGCCCATCAAACTTCGGTATACGTAGTTTTTTTCAACAAATGGAATCAATCCCGCACTAGAGCCAATGATCTGTTTTCGAGATGCATCAACGTGCGTGACTTCATCGGCATCAACCTCTCCGGCGACATAACGAGCACGAACGCTCACGCGTTCGCTCATAAAGCAACCGTTTTCATCTAGCTCTTCACCAGCACTAGCAATGACTGCATGCTCTTCGTCTGCGGCATCGAGGTAACGCACTTCCTTGGTTACACGAGCTTTTACTGGCCACGTCTTTTGATTCTTTACGGTTGCAAGCTTTTTAGCGTCAGCCGCAGTAATCTTTGCGCCTTTTTTGACAATGACATTCCCAGATTCGTCCTCAAGATTGAGCTGAGCTATATGACCTTCGGCTTCTTTGGCAGTCACTGAGTTAATGACTTTCTGGTACGGCGTTTCGATAAAACCGTATTCGTTAATTCGAGCAAAGCTAGCGAGGTTAAGTACGAGTCCTATATTGGCACCTTCTGGCGTTTCTACTGTACAAATACGACCGTAGTGAGTTGCATGTGCGTCACGAACTTCAAAACCTGCGCGCTCTCTTGAGAGTCCACCAGGACCCATAGAGCTAAGACGTCGTTTGTGAGCAAGTTCAGAAAGCGGGTTAATCTGATCCATGAACTGTGAAAGCTGTGAGCTTGCAAAGAATTCACGAACAGCAGCCACAATTGGTCGTGCGTTAATGAGCTGACCAGGTGTAACCGTTTCGATTTCGCTCATAGACATGCGGTCTTTGGTGTTTCGCTCCATACGCAGCAGTCCAATACGGAACTGTCGCTGGACAAGCTCACCAACCAATTTGACACGTCGGTTTGCAAGACTATCAATGTCGTCAGCTGGCTCTTGCGTATTATTAAGTCGAATAATCTCAGTAATGATAGCTGTGAGATCTTCAAGCCGCATGACACGGTTTTCAATTGTGTTTGGCACATCTAAATCTAAGCGCTTGTTAATCTTGTAGCGACCGACTCGACTGAAGTCAAAACGCTTAAAATTATAGAACATGTTTTCCAGAAGACTTCGCGCGTTATCTACTGTTGCAAGATCGCCAGGTCGGAGCCGACGGTAAACTTCAATCAACGATTCATTTACACCCTTTGATGGATCTTTTTCAAATGTTGCATCTATATAATTGTGCTTGCCAGTATCTACGTGCTTAAAGGCATCCTTCATCTGAGCATCTGACATTCCAAGGGCTCGAAGGAGCGTAGTGACAGCAATCTTTCGCTTTCGGTCAATCTTTACAAACAAAGCGCCGTTGTTCGCGGTTTCAAACTCAAGCCATGCACCACGTCCAGGTATAACTTTGGCGCCGTACTGATTGTCGCCGCCATTATTATCAGCGATAAAGAACACACCCGCAGAACGGATAAGCTGCGATACAACAACGCGTTCGGCGCCGTTAATCACGAATGTTCCTCGCTCTGTCATCCAGGGATAGTCACCTAGGTAAATTTCCTGCTCTTTGACTTCTCCGGTGACTTTGTTGGTTAATTCTACAGTTGCCTTGAGAGGCGCATCAAAGGATACGTTGTTTTCTCTGGCCTCTGCCTCGGACATTTTTGGCTCTTCAAATCGGTAATCTTTGAAGCGGATTGTTAGTTTTGTTCCCGTATAGTCGTCAATCGGGCTGATCTCGGCTAGTAATTCGCCGAGCCCTTCCTCGATAAACCACTGAAATGATCGGTTTTGGTGATCTACCAGATTCGGTAGGTCGAGCACGTCTTTTGCATCTGTAAAGAACGTGCGGTCTGTCGCACTCTTAGTCGAGCCTTTTGCCATATAAAATAGCTCCCTGCTAGTTATGAATAATATTTTTAGAGGTTTTTTCGCGCGAAGATTCTACTGCAAGGGGTTTTTGGCGCTGCTTCGTGGGGACACGCATACACTACCCAGGTACACTACTTCTTAACATATCATTCTGAACGAAGACTGTTCAGGAGTCAAGTTATTTCTTTGGGATGGTATCAATGACTTTGTCCGCAACACCATATTCGACTGCTTCTGCAGCAGTCATCCAGCGATCGCGTTCCATGTCTTCGTGTATTTTAGCTTGTTTTTGCCCAGTGTTCTTAGCCATAATCTCTTCTAATAACTTCTTCACACGAAGTGATTCCCGCAGATCAATTTCTTGATCGGTCACCTTACCGCGAGTTCCACTTGATGGCTGATGCACCATAACCGTCGCATGCGGCAGGATAAATCGTTTACCCTTTTCACCACTGCTTAATAGAAAGGCTGCGGCACTTGCCTGCATACCGATTCCAACAGTCTGGATGTCACTCTTTACATAATTCATCGTGTCGTAGATCGCCAATGCATCATAGACACTGCCGCCAGGACTATTTATGTATAGGTACACGTCTTTGCCGGGGTCTTGATTGTCAAGAAACAGTAATTGCGCAACGATTAAGTTAGCAGTGTGCTCATTTACCGCATCACCCAAGAAAATAATGCGATCCTTAAGTAAGCGCGAATAGATATCATAGGCTCGTTCATTGCGACCTTCTTGTTCAATAACTGTTGGGATTAACGTACTCATTATGACCTCTTTCTTTAGCTACAACCATGATATGAAATTAGCACTCAAAGGTCAAGAGTGCTAATTATATTCTTGAAGTTACTGAGTTGTAGAGAAAAATGCCTGGCGGCCTAGCTGTCTATAATCAACGGCATCTTCGGTGATTTCAGCTGCTTGTTCATCGAGTTCATGAACATCTCTTAAATCTATGACTACGTCGGGCAGCGACGCTGAACTATAGGGTCGAGATAAATCAACAATATCGATAGCAAATTTAGCCGCACGCTCAGTAAACGATATACAAAACTCTTTAGGCTGCATGGCTTATTTCTGGGCGTACTCCGCAAGCTTAGCAACTGTCTTCTCGCTCAGCATGCGCATGGCGATATCACGACGAACTTCAGGCTTCTCCAAATCAGCTTGCATCGCTTGATCTTTGTATTGGCCTTTCAGTACCTGAACACGTATCTCCAGCTCTTCTGGCGATACATCCAGATTCTCTTTTTCTGCAATTTCAGATAGCACTAAACTAGCCTTTACTCGCTCTTCGGCTTGTGGAGCAAGACTTTCACGGTATTTCTCTTCGCTTAATTCTTCTTGCTCTAGAAACTCTTGGTAGGTAACACCACGGTAGGTAAGATTCTGTTTCTGCTCATTAACCAGACGATCTACGGTATCATCAATCAATTCCTTAGGAATCGTAACAGTGGTCTTGTCTGAAACTTTTTTAACCAAGTTAGACTCGTACTGCAAATTCGCTTGCTGCTGCTTTTCCTGAAGCAATTGCTTTTTGATATCAGCTTTTAACTCATCCATCGTCTTGAAAGGACCAGTTTGAGCAGCAAATGCATCGTCTGCCTTAGGCTTGATAACTTCTTGCACTTTTGTGATTTTCGTCTTAAACGTAACCTTCTGCCCGGCAAGCGCCTTGACGCCGTAGTCCTTAGGAAAAGTCAGCGTAAACGTTTTTTCCTCTCCAGCTTTTGTGCCAATTAGCTGTTCTTCAAAGCCAGGAATAAATGTCTTGCTTCCAAGAACGAGCGGGTATTCCTTGCCGTCCGCCCCCTTAATAGGCTTTCCGTCTTTGTCAGTTCCTTCAAAATCAATCCACACCTGATCGCCGTCTTTGGCAGTTCGTTCTACATCTTTCTTTTCACTCATGCGAGTCTGAAGGTTCTCAATGACTTCCTTGACGTCTTTTTCTGTTACCTTGCCTTCTGTTTTTTTAAGCGTAATCTTTTTGTAATCAGCTAGTTTCATGTCACCGATGACTGCAACCTCTACGTCAAACTCTAGGGTCGTAAAAGGTACGAATTTCTTTATTTGGATTTCAGGACGAGCTACTGGGCGCAGATCTTCGTTCTGGATCACTTGCGGATATATTTGATTGATCGCTTCTTCCAGGAATGTCTGCTGGAGCTGGGCTGGATCGATGTTCTTTTCAAGCACAGCGACAGGTGCCTTGCCTTCACGGAACCCAGAAACTTTGACGCGTGTTCCGAGTGCTTTAATGACCATTTCTTTGATCGGTTGCAACTCTTCTGGCTTTGCGACCACGCTTAAAGAAACTTTGGTAGATGATTGATTGGTAACTTTTACTTGCATAAGTGCCTACTTTAACAGATTAGTCATCTGTTTTCTAGGGGTTATTTCTCTCGATAGTCTTCTACAATACTTACGATTCTCTGGAGACTGTGTTTTTCTTCAGTACCTGTCACGATATTTTTTAGTGTGTATTGTCCGAGTTCGATTTCATCTTGCCCCACAACAAGCACGTAGCGAATATCGTGTTTTGCAGCGCTCTTGATCTTTTTAGCAGGTTTTCTATCGGTCGTATCTACTGCAACTTTAACGCCCATTTCCCTAAGCTCAGAGATGACCGGCGATGCGGCCTTTTCGACATCTCCCACCGTCATCAAATAGAGTTCTGTCGTCGAGTGTAATTTTGGAAGTAAGTCGTGGACTTCAAGGAAGTTTTTCAGCGTAATATCGCCCATACCGAATCCGATTGTAGGTACCGGATCGACGCCAAATAACCCAACCAGACCGTCGTAACGGCCGCCGCCAAACATCGACCGGTTATTATCAGGGTGGGTGTCAAATACTTCAAACGCAATATCGGTATAATAATCGAAACCGCGCAGCAGAGTCGGGTCAAATTCTACATTCATAATCCCATGACCGCTTAGAGCATCAATCAGCTTTCCAAGCTGAACAACGGAGTCATGATCGCGCAAAGCTTCTGGAAGTTCGCTGAGTGATGGTGCGCGCAATATAGAAAGCAGCGCATCAAGTGCGCCTGCCTCTCGTTGAGAAGGTGTCATGACGGATTCTGCTTGTGCCACAAACGCTGGCGTCGCCATTTTATGCATCTTGTCGATCAGCCGGCCCATTGTAGAAGCTTGCGTAGCGTCTAATTTCAGCAGGTTCGTAAAAGCGCTGTCCATGAGTTTGCGACTGTTTAGTTTTACTGTATACATAGAACGCTTCGCGCCAAACTTTTTAAGGATTCTGTCAGCTATTTGAATCATCTCTAGTTCTGCAGCCAGCGTCTCATCACCAAACAAATCTACATTTAGTTGATAAAATTCACGACCGCGACCTCTTTGCATACGCTCGTAGCGCCAACACTGTGGGATAGAATACAGTCGCAGCGGATACGCTAATTCCTGCCGCCGAGCAGCGACCATGCGGCTCACACTCGGTGTCATCTCAGTCCTAAGTGTTAGATTGCGATCACCTCGATCCTTAAAGCTATACGTTTGTTCATTAATAATTTCTTCGCTACCTTTTTGTAAATATAATTCTGTCGCTTCTAGAATAGGCGCATCGTATTCTTCATATCCAAACAACTCGCACGATTCCCGCCATATTTCGAAGATATAGTTACGCAACCGCATATCTTCTGGGTAGAAATCGCGGGCTCCTTTAATTGGCTGTGTGGGAATACTCATCTGAAGCATTTTACCATCAGAGGCGCCAGACCAGAATAGGACTTTACAAAATGCGGTTAAAGCGTAAGCTGTAAGATAGAATACAAAATATTCAAAGGAAATCGATTATCATGACAAATTTTGAAGTACAACAACTCGCAGGCGCAATGCTCGGTGCAGTAATTGCAGTCGTCGTCGTAAACATCGTAAAATTACGAACCTCAAACACTGACCTGTAATCTTTTCACTTACGACAAATATAAACTCCGGATAACCGGAGTTTTTTTAATTCCCCAAGGGTTCAAATCTTATCTCATAAATCAAAAATAGCTGACAGATGCCAGCTATTTTTGATTGGTACGCGAGAAAGGACTTGGTCACGTTCCGCGACCCCGTCGCAACATTTGTGCAAACAAGTTTGCAAGAGTTGCCTCCCTTGCGAAATGCCACAGGGATTTCTCACCTTCACGCCTGGGTGAAAATCTAAGTCTTGATACAAACCATGAAAAAA
>Ga0136558_1001382_pt1 | contig 12396 bp, 19 predicted proteins | sample AntRauTorckE6833_FD_101391 | JGI IMG/M metagenome (GOLD analysis project Ga0136558, IMG submission 101391) | Saline lake microbial communities from Rauer Islands, Antarctica - Metagenome Torckler E6 #833 | ecosystem: Environmental > Aquatic > Non-marine Saline and Alkaline > Saline | place...
ATTTTTCAAATTTGAAAACGAACCTACTAACGAAAATTCAAACAGTGATGATGGAGAACTTAATTGGAAAGACGCAGATAATGGAGACAGCGCAAGGGTCATATCTGAAAATAAAATGGGATTAATTCTAAAAGCATATGGTAGAAAATTCCATCTAAAATTTGTTGATGGGACAGAAAAAACATATGATGCTAATGAGTTAGAATTTTTCAAATTTGAAAACGAATCTACTAATGAAAATTCAAACAGTGAATTAACATCTGATGATGAAAGGTTTGATGAAGACGATAGAATAAATGAAGAAGAAGATGACCTTGAAGGATTAGATAAATTCATTGACATCGCTAAAAATTCAAATACTTTAGAGGAATTCATAGACAGTATCAAAAAGACGAAAGTTTCTTCTGAAACATCTAATTTATTCTATGAAAAATACGGCATGAATGGTGATAGAACACCAGAACAAGCGGCTGAAGCTTTATATGATGAAGCAAGAAGTTCTATGAATGAAAACATTCACCAAAACATGAAAAGATTAATTCAGTTAAATAGCCTAAAAGAAAGTGCTAATGAATTAGTTAATAAATTTGGATTGACAAATATTGATAAAATAAAAGAATCATTAAATGAAGAACTAACAGATAAAGAATATGAAATAGTTTTAGAAGATGTATATAAATCTTTGGACATAAAAGTGGAAAATGATTATAATAACGAAACTGAGACATTAAATGAATCTCTTAGGAGTGATTTACATAATAAATTAATTTAAAATGAAAACCGGCGCAGAATTAGTTGATTTTAAGAATTTCAACTCACAAAATAAACAGTCTATCGGTGATTTCGAAAAACTTCGAAGTCGCCAGATTTCTGATGTAGTTGATACAAGTGCTGAGCTATTCAGTGATGAAATCGATAACGGAGATGAAGGTGGTATCATTGATGAAATTGAAGAGGAAGAACAAATTGAAGGTGATATGACAAAAGGCGATGAAATACAACCAGACGAATTAGTAGTTAACGGTGGCACTAACATACAACGGTTTCACTCACACCCTTATGGAATCGGCAAAAAAGGAAACACCTATAACAAAGGTAATGTTGATAAAGTAAAAAACTTTACTGACTTCACGGGAATCGGTAGTATTTAAGAGATAATTTTATAAATCTCACTTACTTTATCTTTAGTAACCAATTTATTCATAACTTTCCAAAATAAATCATCCTTATCAGCTAACCAATTATCCAGTCTAAAAATAGGAGCATTAGCTTGGATACCTTTCAACTTCATCTCATGGATATATTGTAACATAAGTTGACCACTCACTAATATAACTTCAGGATTCTCATTTAAAAGTACCCTATAATTATCATACTCATTTATTAAATCATATGCTGTCGGATAAAAATCTTTCAATAGTTTTTTATATAGACTATTACCGATAGTTGTTGTAGTATCACCGAAAATTTTAGTATGTGATTCTATTCTAGATGCTCTATTAATTACAGTACCAACGTATGTACTGAGCATACCTTCTCCAATACTCCAAACATGACCAGAATCTGCACCCATACCAAATGATATCTCTATATCATTGTTCTTTTCCATGAAATCATCACACAGCCTAGTCAAAGCTCTATGTGATGATATTACATAAGCATATGCACTACGTGAATGTTTATCATCCATAAATATAGCAAGAACTCCATCACCAGTAGATGTCATATATACATCATTAGAAACGGTAGAAGCTATTGAATTTTGTATATTATAATAACTCTCAATGAATTTCAAAAAGGTATCATCATTTCTATTTTGAAACTTCTTGAATGTCTCCGAGAAACATCTAATATCTGTTATAACAGCAGTAGAATTTTTTTTCTTATTTATAATTTTAGTCATATCATTTTTTAAATAAAAGTACTATATATGTCCATTTTACAATTATGACGGCACTTGTACGGAAGGTCTGTTTCAGCCTCACCAACTCAAAGCCGGTCTTAACAATCACAATCGAAGTGTACTAAGACACTTGTTTTTCATTGGTATGTTATAAATAAATATAACTATCCAAAACTCTATATAATACATTCACCGATTACAACAAAAAACTAATTTAATGGTATTCAACCCTCTTATTTATTTAGTCATTTTTAACGAGATTAACAACTCTTCTGGTTCTAAGTAAAGGTTTTTAAATAATCTAATGTAAATAATCTAATGCAAATATAATTAATATATTACTAACCTCCTAATAATAATGGTAATAATTATAATATCTTTATCATAGGCTTAATTTATTTAAAAATTTACTCATCTAATACCTGGTTGATTTTGTCTTCTCTTCTCCATACATTATATGATGTTATATTTTCCTCTGGTATATCACTATAGCCATCAATATAATCAACTTTATCTTTACTATCACCGATAATTTCAACACTAATATGATAGAATCCATCTATATGAAAAATTTTCCTATCAGGTCTATTAACAATAGGGTCAATATATCCAAATTCTTCTATACCATCATTTGATATAAAATGTACAAGTTGTCCTTCTTTATATTTTCTATTATCTTCGTTCTCCATTTTCAAATTGTATCAATAATTATAATATTTTATTAATATTACGCTGTCTGCTCTCTTGTTTAGTACGCACTACTTCAACCTTAGAAATCTTATCACCCTTTAAATATAAATGTTTTGTTTTATTATTTTTCATTTCAGATTCAATAAATTCAATTACTCTCCCCTCGGTATTAAATATCTTAGGTAACCTAGTAAAAGAATCTTCGTAAACTATCCAATATCTTAATGGACTTCTATAGTAACATTTATAGTACACATTACCATTCACTCGAATGAATTTCTTAATTCTCCAATTCTTTCGTTTAGATAGTCTGTTGCTACGTATCACAGCATCAAAATTATCAAACCAGTGTTTTATATTATTCATCTCCTAATATTTGATTTATCTTAACATCTCTGGAATCATATTTCGAAAAACAGAAATCTAGCATTTCATGAGTTTTTCTGGACAATTGACTATTTAATAAACTTCTTTTAGCCTCATATCTAATTTTAGAATCTTTAACATCATTGATTTCAACTGGGGTTTCCATAGACCTTATATCACCATACCAATTATACTTCCATGCCTTCCTTTTTATATCTTCTGTATAATCTTTCTCTTCTTCTTTTAGGAGATGATACTCACTTAAGTATAAATCAGTGACTCCAAGTTTTTTACAAACTCCCATTAAATGTCTTGATAACACACCGAATTTCTTCTTACTATCAAGTTTATCCATCACCTTCTTTTTACCTGGTGATAATGAATAAGCACATAGAAACCAAGCAAAATCCTCTATTAGCTCATGACATGTGTGTAAACCATGAACTATCGCTCTCGATTCGAATAAATCCTTATGGAAAGATTCACTATTTATAACCGATTTAAAATGTTTTATTCTATACATAATCTATTATTTTATCAATTTTAACATCTCTTAAACAGGAATCACAATGTGTCATATAATTACCACAAAAGAAAGACTTATGCGAGCAATCACCACATATAAATTCCTCCTTATGACATTTCACACACACAGCAGCAATAATTATATCTACAAAATTAATAGTAGAATTATGAAATATTTCTTTTTTACCACACCTGTTACATTTCATAATCTTACTCCGTTTATATACATAATTTAAATATAATATTAATATATCATGATGTTGTATAAAATAGCACCAAAATATTTCACAACAAATGTAAGGAAATTATGTATAATAAACAAAGAAACATAAATATGGATAATAAAGAACTTGAAGAATTTTTAAATTCTGACATAAAACCGACATCCGCATTCAATATTATATTAAATGGGGTGAACGCTGCGCTCGAAGCTGGTGTATATGATGAAACAGACCAAGCGGTACTAAAGAAGGCGATAGAAACTATCAAAGAAAAAGTTGATGAGCAAAAAAACTTTATGATTAAGGTTAAGTAATATGAATCTTGGAATCGTATATAAAGATAAATTAGTTGTTAACCACCGTTCTTTTATTAAAGTTATATTCAATCCTATGTTCCGCTATTTTGGATTTCATATAGTAACCAAGATGAAAGATAAGTATACAATCGCAGGAGTTAAGCTTGATAAATGTGAGAAAGTAAGACCAATCAAGTGGGATTTTAAGAATTTCAACGATTCAGATTCTATAGAAAAAAGAAGAAGATTTATATGATGTCAATTAGTTTAAAAGAAATGGTTATTAATTTAATAAAACAAAGTGATATTGATTTAGATTCAATCATTGCTATAGAACACATTCCGGTAATTTCGGAGGACAGCCTCTCACCTATATTAGCATTTACATTTAAGATGTATAATGGAGAAAAGAGACAACTAAATACTTCGATGACCAGGGAGCTTATACATGATTTAAACACACAGGGTAAATCACTAAAAGATGATATGGAAAGTTTGGATAAATTTTTCAAAAGAAAGCTAAGTTTAAATCAATTATTAGGAAATGACTAATACAATTTTTAAAGATTATATACTCAATGCATTAAAAGAAAATAATGTATGCGAATCATCTATACTAAGACTTAGAAATATTGAAACCACAGTAGAGAATACAATTAAAATAACTTTATATTTTTTATCTTATGGGTCAGGAAGTTTAGAAATTATACAACAGGCAACTGTGAGTAATATAAAAATCCTAACAGATATGGAAGATAGAGATATAGAAGAACTGAATAACTATTTCAATAGGAGAGAAATAAACATAGATAAATTACTTAATAGTGATTAATAGAGAAGAGAAGATAAAACATCTTATAGATTAATCGATTATATTACCGATTTTATCATTACGAATTTCCTGCTTTCTATCAGTATTAGCATCTAGCAAATAAGTTTCACCATCAGAATATCTATGTACTAAAACCGCTTGTTGATTGAAAGCATCAGCCAAACCAGTAGCAATCATATTTAGTGTATTATTATCAACACCGTTTATAACTACATTAAAACTTTTCTCATCCCATTGTCTACCATCATGGTCGACATAAGAACCTTGCATGAAATTACCTATAGTAAATCCTTTAGTTCTCATTACTTCAAGACCTTTAAGATATTTAGAAATTGTTTTATTTTTAGTTAAGCGATTTTTCATTGTTTGATAGAAAGAAGAGAACCAATCACCAACTTTAGACTTGAACGATTTTCCATTATAAACAGCATTTACATCAGTTGACATTGTTATAACACCACCTCTTTCATTTTGAGGGAATACCATAACATCTTCATTCGTAGTGAAGAATACTCTACCATGTTTGCGAGCTTTCATTAACTCAGCATCAATACCTTCAAACTGACCATAAAGAGATTTTCTAGAAAAGCCTAACTCTTCTAATAAAACTGATTCTTTGTGTTGTTTGTATTTTTTTATGAAACCCATTACTTAAAGTTGAAATTCTTTTTCACCAATACGAAGTTTAATATTTTTCATAAATTTTCTTCTATTATCAGTTATAAATTTTCTAGCAATATCTATATCATTAAAAGTCGCACCATCATCATTATAAAGCTTTCGCCAATGTGGTCTACCCATATTGTTAAATGCCGTGAATTCCACAACTTCTTGAACATTATTCGATTTTTCCGATAAGGATTCTGTAAATTCATTGTATTTTTTCATTAAACTCATATTATAAATATATATATATTATTTTAAACTACCAATTATGGTGCTGACACTATAACATAATTGAAATCCATTACATCATCAGTATCTAATTCATATTCCGCAATTGTACCTATCCAATATAATTTATCACCCGCTTTAATATCTTTTATCAATCTAACCACTCTAATTGAATGTGCGCTACCTCCATCATCAGAGAAATAACAAGGTGAAGCAACAGCACTACCAACAGTAGCATCGTTTTCAACCTTTATCTGAACACCATTTAACAATACTTCAACATAAGAGCCTTCGCTCGGTGTATAAATTATAGGTGTTACTAAAGCCTCATCACCATCAGCACTTGTGCTACTACATGTCATGTTTTTATTATCGATAGTCGGATAAGTCGATTCAAATCCTTGTCTCTTATAAACACCACCATAATATTGATAAATCGCATTTTCGTCATTTTCTATCGCAACAGTCATAGCACTATTAGGTTCAGTAACTATCCAACCACTTGCACTAGCTCCAGTGTAATACTCGATAGCTTCCCAGCCAATGGAAGTATATAAATCAATAACATCAGTATCTACATCATATCTAGAGAATGTAACACCCGATGCACTCGAATCTAATAGAACTCGGTCACCAACGGTAGGCGCAGCAGGAACAACAGATGATGTGGCAGTAACTGAATTAATCCAATCCGTTCCTGTTATAATAGAATTAGTACTTGCGCCTCCTAATAAATTGATGACATATTCACCTATATAAATATATGCTTTAATTCTACCGCTATGTGGACCAGATAAACTAGTAGATGTCTTAAACATATTACCAATATCATCAGCTTCTTGTGTAATAACACCAGCAAATGGGTCAATAAACCAATCCGAAGCATCTGATGGCGGAATCTCAACCGTAGCCGCCGCATCACTATATAAAACAGGTCTGAAGTCAATACCAAAAGATTGAGGTATGATATTACCGACGGTATCACCAAGTGTATAAGGAGAACCAGTCAATGGATTTATAACACCAACTAAAGTCGAAGGAATACTTCCTTCTAAATAACATCTATAACCCGCCCAAGTACCAAGGTTTTGACCATCAGAACCAGCGACCGGTTTAATAGTTAGTGTAACTAACTCACTGACAATACCAGAATTTGATGCATCTGTAGGAGTTTCATTGATTACATTCGCAAATATTCTATTCGCCGATAAAATCAAACCAGATGAAATAGTCTCATTGGCTAATTCTCTATCATTGGCTGTATGAGCCTTACCCTGTAAGACCTTAAATGAATAATTTGCTTTAGTTTTGTCTACAAATGCCATATTATTATAATTTCGTTATATTTATCTGTGATATATTACCAGACCATGTAGAAGGCGCAGTAATTTTCACTATAATAGCATCACCAGAGTTGGCAGTAGTTTTACCACCAGTTGTCAACCCCCAAGCTTGATTAGATATACTACCAACATTTGAACCATTCGAAGACGAATAACAACCAATTGCGTTATCTGTTGTATATGATACTGTACAATCTTTCCATTCAGTAGATGCGCCATCAGATGTTTGTGATGGTGCTAATAATTCAACTGAAAGGTCATTACCACTAAGTGAGCCTATGTTAGTAGCAGCAACAAATGTTGTGCTTGAAGCAGTTACCCTCATATCAAAGTTTTGTGCAGATTGTAAGTAATAAAATCTATAAAATACTCTCTCACCAGAAGCTACAGAATAGTCAATGTTACCAACAGGTCCATCAACTACACTAGCGAAATCGCCTCCATTTGTACCACTAGTAGGATAAGTCAAAGTTCCATTATACATCAATAAACCATCATTATGATTGATATCACCACCAACTAAAGATAGCGAAGAATCCCATATGTAATTTGATGCACCACCAGATGACCATCCAGTAGTATCATTTAGGTTAGATTCTATACTATTTTCTAATCTAAAAACTTCTGCATTCATTGGCTCATTTGTGTTGGTATGACCCGATGTTACTGTATCTAACAGAAGGTTAAATACATTTGAACCACTACTTGTCTGATTTGCTTGTACAGTTCTTAGAACTCTAGTATTCACTTCAAGACCATTGTTTATTATTCTAAGGTTAGAATTATCAACAGTAGCAGTTTTACTGACAATAACATTATCATACTCATCTATTGAAAATGCCGGAATAGCACTTGATGGTACCGAACAGTTAGTTGTTGTAGGATGTGATATTGCAGATGCGGAATCTGAATAAGAGTTCTGATATACACCACTAATAGTAATATCATAATCAGCAACTCCCGATGTATGATAATTAACACCCGACAACATTCTTGAACCAGACATTACTAAATTAGATACAGCTTCAGAGCTAAAAGTAAGACCAGTTGTATATTCATCTATTGCGTAATCATGTATTTGTGTCGAATTCGAACCGTTAAATATATGGTCAACTTGAATAGTTTTATATCCGAAATTTGAAGCATGGTCAGCAGTATCTACTACGAAAGTACCAGTTCTGTACTTGAAGTTATTAAAAGGAGACCCAGAAGGAAATACTGATGATGTTGCTGCGGTTAGTATAAATCCTGAACCATTTCCATTCAGAGAAGAACCAGAAACAAAGGTTGATAAATCTACTGAGTGAATGACAACACCATCTAGCTTTAATTCTAATATACCAGAATCGCCGTTGCCAAATGAATTTGCGGGATAAGCCGGAAAGGGAGTACCCGGTCCGACCGAAACACCATTTGCTAATGTACCAGTAATTGAGACATCTGTGAAAAGACCTTGTGAATCACCACTCACACTATATAATGAATTAGAATTGATAGTTGGATGATTATCATAACTTCCTATTACATTTGAAGTGCCCCATGATAAGTTACCCGAAACACCACTTTGGTCAAATGACATTGATGATAAAAGTGGAGCAGCCGGTGGAACCAAAGCATCTAATATACCAACAACTTTATCAAAGGCATCTTCCATTAAGTCATTATCTTGTAAGTTTACCGAATTGAAAACACCATACGTACCATCAGTCGGTCCCGTTTGTGAACCAGTAGGTCCGTTTCTACCAATTAAAAAAATTGGTTCTATCTGCTTTAGTCTAATTTTATTACCTGACATTAATCATTAACTATTTTTTTTAATGGTCGCCTGCACCAATTATTTTACCACCAGCTACTTGGTCAATCGCTATAACAGCAGCTATAAATGTCGCAATCCAAGATATTACACTTAGGAAGCCACCAGTGAACGCATCGCCTAAAACACTTAATATGCCACTTTTGATAGTACCTTTTATTTTATACTCAAATGCTACACCAATAAGTACTGCTATTGTTGGTAATACAAATTTAGGACCTCCTAGCTTATTCGTAACGAAACTAAGACCTTCTATAATTTTACCAGTACCTTTCTCGCCTAATGATGCTACTTTATGTAGCCATGAGAATGGTGGTATTTTTTCGATTCCATGTATAAAAGTAGAAAGAACATTTTTACCTTCATTTGTTACATATTCGAAACTTTCGGGAATAGGTTTCTGTTCATTTGAGAAGAAATTACCTAAGCCTTTTTTCATATTACCTAATATATTACCAAGTAAGTCCTTTTTATAAAATGAGTAAACAGTTTTAGATGTTTTCAAGTCTTTCACAAATGCATTCTCGTCCTCATTAGCAACTTTTTTCACAGCACTAACGAATTTAGAATCACCATTTAACTTACCAGCTACTTTTTCCTTAACATCTGTTATGATATTTGATAGCCACTCTTTAACAGCTTTTAATAATTTACCGATGAAATTCATAGCTTGTCCAGCCTTCTTAAGAAGCTTCTTCAAAATACCTTCACTTTCGTCTGGTAGAACATCTGATACTTCAGTCGCTTTATCGACCCTGCCAGTTAATTTATCCCAAAAATTCTCATTAATAATATCTGATAACTTCACCTCACTTTTTTCTAAGAATGAATTAACCTCTTTCTTATTTTTAGGCGATAAATTTGAATATAATTTTTCCATAATTTGAACCATCATAGACTTATCATCTTTAGACATATCAATATCAGAAAGAAGTAACATATTAGCTTTAGCATAAGCATTAACCTTGTTCTCTTTTATAAATTCATTATACTTTTTAATATTATTATACATAGGATTCTATTCTCATTTTATATAGTATATATTTTTTAATGAAAGTAGAATAGTGATTTTAAGTAATATTACCAGTTATAAATCTAAAATTAATTCAAATATATCTTCGGGACTGTAGTCGGGATTTGAAATCCTCATATCAAAATCAGAGAAATTTTCGAAGTCTTTTTCATCAGCTTCGATTCTTCTTTCGATACTATCATTAGTATCTTTCCTGTTTAATAATCTTTTTCTCCTTGTTTCTAAATCGATGTCTATATAGATAACGAAGCATTCACTTCTATAATCTTTGATTTGTTGTAAACCGTAGATTGTTTTTATGAAAATATCCTTCTGTTTGAAATCATCAATAGTATTGCCATAATACCAACCATTAAAATTATGATATTCGATTAACTCATTATTGCCAATCATCTCTTCAAACTTATGTTCAGTTATATAATTGTAAGTTACATTCTCAATTTCATTCTCACGTATTGGTCTAGTTGTATAAGATACACTTCTTTCTAAGCCCTTACCTTTAAGATACTCGATTAGATAATCTTTACCGGAAGCGGATTTACCAACAACTAAAACTTTTTTATTTAACATATAAGATTACTTTCTTTATATTCTTATATGAGAATGTTTGTTATAAGTTTATTTTTTGATGTCGTTATTCACAAACGCATCAAATCCTAATAATTTAGAATTAGTTGTCGATTCATCAGATGAACTGCCATTCTTATCAGCTTTATGTTTAGCTAAGAATTTAGCAATCATACTTTCTTTTTTCTTATCTTTCTTTTTATCCTTTTTCTTACCTCTTTTCTTACCAAGTTCATTACTACCATCCTTTTGAGAAGTAGGGAATAAAGGATTTCCATAATCACCAGAACCAGATGTTCCATCACCAGTAGAGGCTGCACCAGGGCTTGAAGCCGGCTGAGCCGAGCTAACATCTCCCATACCAGCAGTCGTTCCAGCAGTTGCTGTAGCTACACCACCTCCACCATCACCATCTTCGTTGATGTTTTCTTCATGAGTTACCTCCTTTTTCTCAACATTTTGTTCTAAATTTTCATTTATAAAATCTCCTAAGCTCTTTAAATTCTTCATATAGTATATATTAATTACTGAATCCAGGAATTCACTGTGAATCGGCTATTTTCGAAAGATGGGTCACAATTAACCATCTCTACCTCATGCCAATAATCACACTCGAAGAAGATAAGCATATTGTTTTCCGGTACAATAGTTTCGAACTTTTCATTATCATATATGGTTCGGTCATCATTTTTAAATTCATATATCTTTAAATCACCACCAGTAAATGGCTTAGGTTCATTAAAATAGTAATATACGAAGCTTAATTTTCTTTTTTTAACATCACCTCTGCCCCGAATATAATCAGCATCTGGGTGCACTTTAAAAAAATCTCCATTATTACTACTAGTCATCTGTATTTCTATTTTAGAAATATCAAAATCTTCCATATCAAGTTCCGGAAGAACACCTCTATATACATCTTTAATTTTACCTTCGAATAAAGATATTATGTCATTACTTAAATGATACACAACCTTAGATTTTCTATATTCACTTTCACTATTAACTATAGTGCTATCCTTCCAACCTTTGTGGTTTAAAGTTTTCTCTAATAACTCTTTGTTCTGTTCTTCGCTTAGAAAGTTTTTTACTATTTTATATTTCATATCAACAAGCTTACCTTTTTAATATATATAACGAAAACAGTACTACATCCATTTTATGTCGGATAAAACAAACAAATTAAAAATCGAACGAACGGTAAAGGAATATGATTACTTAAAATCTGAGTATGATTATATCATTAGCGTATCCGATGAAGCCGATAAAGAATTTATGTCTGTTATAAATGAATACTTAGAAAAAAGACCTGCATTGAAAGAAATTTACGAAAGTAAAGAACAAAAGATAATTAACGAAAACTTCGATAAAATAAAAAAACAGTCCGAAAAGGCAGCTCATGAAATAGATTCTGATACAACAGAGTCAGAGGAAAAAAACCTAACTAAAAGTAAATCGAAAAAGTCGAGAACACTTTATAGACAAATTGTTAAAAAGACACATCCGGATAAAGTAGACGATGTTGAGTTAATCGAGCTATATAGAAAAGCTACTGATAGTTACCACGAAGATGATGCTGCTTCATTATATGCTATATGTAGTGAACTTAAAATACCTTTTGGTATCAATGATGAGGATTTAATATTCTTCGAACAAAACATTCTAAGAATTAAAGGCGAGATTGATTTAGTCAAAAATATGTACTCTTATGAATGGTCAAATACCTCTACTAAACAAGAAAAAGATTCTATTATAAACCGTTTTATTAAAAATAAAATTAAATAAAAAAGGCTCACCAATTAAGATGAGCCTTCTTTATTTAATATTTATACTTAACTATTAGCTAAGCGCATCATATTTCACCTCGATTATATCATCATCAGTATTAGCACCACTTATGCTATATCCTAATG
>Ga0136558_1001383_pt1 | contig 12389 bp, 12 predicted proteins | sample AntRauTorckE6833_FD_101391 | JGI IMG/M metagenome (GOLD analysis project Ga0136558, IMG submission 101391) | Saline lake microbial communities from Rauer Islands, Antarctica - Metagenome Torckler E6 #833 | ecosystem: Environmental > Aquatic > Non-marine Saline and Alkaline > Saline | place...
ACCAGTGGCTTTATCATTCGATTCCGACGAGAACGGCTAGCGTAGCGCATGCATTTTCTACCTCATATTGATTAGAACTAGTGTAGCAGAACAATAGTCGGTACAATAAGCTTATGATAACTATTTGTCCGACCGTGACTGCCTATGACATCGCCTCGTTCCACACCCAAATGAAGCTGGTCAGCTCTTTAGCGTCACGAATCCATATTGACGCGATGGACGGAGAATTTGCACCGGAAGCCTCCCCAGGGCTCAGCGATATCAAGTGGCCTCATCACGTGCAAGCAGATTTGCACCTTATGTATCAGCGACCAATGGAGTCGATTGATCAGCTCAGGCATTTGAAACCTCATATGGTAATTATACACAACGAAGCGTACGTGCATCATATGCAGTTTGCTGCCGAGCTTCACAAGGACGATATACAGGTAGGACTAGCGATTCTTCATGACACGCCTATCGAATGCGCCGAACAGATAATGCATAGTTTTGATCATGTGCTGATTTTTAGTGGGCATCTGGGGTATCACGGTGGGCAAGCCGACATGGAACTTCTCAACAAGGTGCGATTCCTCAAGTATCATCATCCTGAGGTAGAAATTGGCTGGGATGGTGGCATCAACGACAACAATGTAGCTCAACTTATCGAAGCAGGTGTTAGTGTTTTAAACGTCGGTGGCTTTATTCATTCGTCTGAGCACTCAAGCGACGCTTATGCTAGACTAAAAGACATTGCGGAGAAACATTAAATGACACATAAACTTTCCATAGAAGAACTTGAATTAAAAGCAGTAGATATCCGCAAAGATATTATAAAAATGCTTGAACACGCCGGCAGTGGCCATAGCGCTGGCCCGTTGGGTCTGACAGATATATTCACGGCGTTATACTTTGACGTATTAAAATTCAACCCAAAAAAACCAGACTGGGATCAGCGAGACATTTTGTTGCTAAGCAACGGTCACTGCGTACCAGTACAATATGCGGCTATGGCGCACGCCGGGTATTTTGAAGCGAAAGAGTTGATGACTTTGCGCCAGTACGGTTCTCGTCTGCAGGGTCACCCCGAACGCACAAAACTCCCTGGGCTAGAAAACACCAGCGGACCACTGGGGTGTGGATTGAGCCAGGCCTGCGGTATGTCACTCGCGATGCGTATGAATAACGATTTGCATCGTTGGATATACGTGGTGATGGGAGATGGAGAAATCAATGAGGGTAATGTCTGGGAGGCGGCTATGCTGGCGAATAAATACCGCCTAAACAACATCACCGCTATTATCGACCGCAATAACATTCAGATTGATGGTCCGACTGAAGACGTTATGCCACTGGAAGACCTTAAGCATAAATGGGAGGCTTTCGGCTGGCATGTCATCGATATTGACGGTAATAACATAGAATCGGTCATAGATGCACTGACGATGAGTCGGGCTATCGTCGAAAAGCCGGTAATGATTATTGCCCACACGATACCCGGCAAGGGCGTCGATTTTATGGAATTCGATTTTCATTGGCACGGAGCGCCACCGAACAAAGAGCAAGCCAAAAAAGCACTTAAAGAGCTTCGGACGCTGCAAGGAAAAATACGGAGTGAACACGAATGAGCGCAATGCATTTACAGGATATTCACGGCACACTTGAGAAAATGCCAATTAGGAAAGGTTTCGGTCGCGGGCTGGTGCAAGCCGGCAAGGACAACCAAAACGTTGTTGCTGCCTGTGCAGATTTAACAGAATCGACTCAGATGCATCTGTTCCGGGACGAATTTCCAGACCGATACGTCGAAATTGGAATTGCTGAGCAAAATTTAGTTACGGTTGGCTCGGGTATGGCGGCAATGGGTAAAATACCTTTTGTCAGTAGCTATGCTGCCTTTAGTCCTGGCAGAAACTGGGAACAGATACGGACAACTATATGTTTGAATCAGCAACCTGTTAAAATCGTGGGCTCGCACGCCGGGATTTCAGTTGGGCCAGACGGTGCTACGCATCAAATGCTGGAAGATATCGCCTTAATGCGGGTATTGCCTGGGATGGTCGTGATTGCCCCAGGCGACAGTATCGAGGCCGAAAAAGCGACTAGGGCACTAGCAGCAGACACGAAGCGCCCGGGTTACTTACGGCTTGCCCGGGAGGCGACTCCAATTTTGACGACGGATAAGACGCCGTTTGAGATTGGCAAAGCCTATGTCTATGCGCACGGAGCGGACATCACCGTTATTACCACTGGCACTATGACATACCATGCGCTTATGGCGGCTGAACAATTGTTCAAAGAGGGCATAGACCTAGAAGTTGTACATGTACCGACAATTAAGCCTCTGGACGCGGCAACAATTGTTCAGAGCGTCCAAAAAACCAAACGCGTAATAACGGCCGAAGAAGCCCAAATTGCTGGTGGGCTTGGTGGTGCGGTTGCTGAACTTCTTGGTGAAGAGTGTCCCGTACCAATGAAACGCATCGGTATGCGAGACCGGTTTGGCGAATCGGGTAAGCCAGACGAGCTGATGGAGAAGTTTGGCCTAACCGCAAAACACATCGCCCTCGCAGCCCACGAAATGATGAGCTAATCCGACACGTACTTACCCAGAGCTAGCATGCATCCGCCCTAGCTCACGGTAGATGTCATTGCCTCGAAGGGTGTTGTTTTTCGCATCATAGCTAGACACATCAGATTGGAAACATAAGCTTTTTCTGTATACTGATATATATGGCACAAACACTACAAGAGATGAGGAAAAACTGCGCGAATGCGCGGCAAGCAATGGAACGGGCACGATCCGAAAAATTTGCTATCGGTGCCTTTAACATAGACAATCAAGATACGTTGATTGCTATTTGCAGAGCAGCACAAACGAAAAAAGCACCCGTCATGGTTGAGGTCAGCCAAGGAGAAGTCGATGCAATCGGCATACATAACGTCCGAGCTATGGTAGACAATTATAAGCGGCAGTATGACCTTGAGATGTACATCAACTTGGATCACAGTCCTTCTGTGCAGTCAGCCATAGATGGCATTGAGGCCGGCTTCGAGTTTATCCATATAGATATTTCACAAGCTAATAAAGACGCTTCTGACGAAGAGATTATGCAGGGGACCAAACGGGTGGTTGAATACGCCAGGCTTACCGGTGCTTTGGTCGAGAGTGAACCGCACTATTTCGGTGGCTCATCAAATCTACACACTGAAGCGATTGACTATAAAGAAATTGCAAAAACGTTCAGTACGCCAGAGGGTTCGGCTGCGTTCGTGAAAGACACGGGTATAGATACCTATGCTGCAGCTGTTGGCAATCTTCACGGCTCCTACCCTGTACCAAAGAAATTAGACCTAGAACTTTTACAATTGGTGCGAGATGCTATCGACTGCAACATAAGTCTGCACGGTGGCAGTGGCACACCTGGACATTATTTTGTAGATGCAGTAAAAATCGGTGTTACTAAGGTAAACATCAATTCCGATATGCGAGTAGCCTACCGCAAGACACTCGAAAAAGTCTTGGCTGAAAATCCAGATCAGTATGCAGTCGTAAAGCTCATGGATGAGGTTATTGGTGCAGTCCAGCAGGTCGTCGAAGATAAAATAGATCTATTCAACAGTGCTGGCAAACAACAAAAATCATGTTAATATATAAACATAAGCATCGTTAAACAAGGGGTGGGACAAATGAAACAAATAGATGTTATGTGTGTCGGTGACGTTGTCACAGATGCATTTATAAAATTATTCGACGATCAGGCACATACGTATGAAAATGATCACGGTCATTGGATTGCCATGCAATACGGAAGCAAAATACCCTTTAACTATGTTGATGAGAAAATTGCCGTAGGTAATGCTCCTAATGCTGCCGTCAGCTTCGCTCGTCTCGGTATTTCAAGCGGGTTAGAAGCGAACGTGGGCGGCGATAAAGCCGGCAGAGACATCATTGAAAAGTTACACAAAGAAAATGTCGATACTCGCCTGGTTCGCATTAACCCTGACCAAAAAAGTAACTATCATTACGTTTTATGGTACAAAGAAGAACGCACCATTTTAATCAAGCACGAGGAATACGACTACCACTGGCCAAAGCTTAAGCCCAAAGAAATGCCTAAGTGGATATACTTTAGTTCAATCAGTGAGAACGCCATGGACTTTCACGATGAGTTAGCTGACTGGCTTGAGGAAAACCCGAGTGTAAAGTTAGCCTTTCAGCCGGGTACGTTCCAAATGAAAGCAGGAATCGAACGATTAAGTCGTATCTATCAGCGAACCGAAGTGCTTGTTCTAAACAGGGAAGAAGCCGTCTTGATAACGGGTGGTAATTACGACGATATTCATGATCTCATGAACCGTATTCACGGTGCAGGGCCAAAAATTGTTGTCATAACCGATGGTCCTGACGGCGCCTACGCCAGTGATGGCGAGGTTCGCCTGAAAATGCCGTTGTATCCTGACCCAGAAGCGCCGAAAGAACGTACAGGGGCCGGTGACGCATTTGCCTCAACCTTTGTAGCGGCGCTTATTAAGGGCAATAACCTAGAGGGTGCATTACAATGGGCGCCAATTAACTCGATGAACGTTGTTCAGCATGTTGGAGCTCAAGACGGTCTGCTCACGCAAGACCGTATCGAAGAGCTCCTTCAGCAGTCTCCAGACTGGTATAAGCCACAACCTTTTTAAGAACACTCGAGGTTTGCGTAATCTTTATGTATATATTCTCAGAAACTCATAAAAGACAACCGACGAGCAGGTAGACTTTTATGTCACGCATTCTGCATGAATTGCTAGAAGTAAAAAATCATCAGCTTGATAGTAGTTTGTATCGACTTGAGTCGGCAACTGGCGGTATGGGGCGTGACGTACAGCTTACGGCAGAAATCGTGGGTCGGTCACACATTGCTCTAAAATCACTTGGGCTTGATCCGCACGATACGACTACTGAAGAAATTTATTACAGTTTGCAAAGCCTCGTAAAATTGCACAATAGTTTTTTAGCACAAAACCTCGGACTAAGTAAATCATGCACCAATCAAGAAACCATAGATTCTGTGTACCATATGATCAGGAAACTTAATACACCTAGAGGTGTTTGGGTCGTTAAACACGCAGTCGTAAAGAGACTTCTTCGTAAAAAACCTCCCAAGCGAACGCTTAAAACACTAGGCTACCGTTCAGTTGATTCTATGCTCAAGCGTGAACCGGTCGCACATATTTTGGCTGCAGCCTATTGCTTGGAGTCTGAATCGTGGCAGTCTCAATACCGAAAGCAATACCGCGACCTATCATCACGTGATTTTGAGCAACGCGACATCGAAGTCTGTTTACCTTCATCACGTCACTGGAATGAAATTGGGTTACGTTTGAGTCGTAAACTCCAAACGAACGTCGTCGCAGTCCGTGAAGCTGGCGCTGTCATCCTATTGCCGATGCCTAGCACACCCATACCTGGCCTGTGTCTATCACTTCTTGTATTAATTCTCACGAATATGGAAGAGCTTCGTATGTATTCCTCATTCTTTAAGCTTCATCAGATGCACGCATCGTTTGGCGATAAGATTTTTGCGTCCCTTCAGGACAACCACTCATTGCACGCTACCACGGCGGGTCAGCCATTCCATTGGCGGGTTATCCATGCGTATTTTGGCATTGTACCCAAATCTGAGCACCCAGAATTCTTCGAGCCTCACATTAGTATCGAAGACCTTGCCTGGCGCAAGGCGGAAGACGTATTGCTTCGGATTGAACCGGCACTTGATTACTGGAAAAATAATGACTATGTCGGTATTGTTCGTGGTGACGATGTTCGTCCGGTATCATTCAATCTACTAGACGTGGTACTAAGTTACGCGAACCAAGTGTCGTTTGATAATCGAATCGTACACAATATGCAGTCGGCGCTGTGGGATGAGCTGTTGGTACGCTACATGTCGAGTAACCATATTCGCTCAAGAGTCTTAGCTCAACTTGATCATGGCAATATCGACACACATGAAATTATCGACACAATGAATTTTGCCGTAGGATATCAATAACATGTATGCAGAAAAAGAACTCCCGGTAGCCCGAATACTTGTCAGCTTTATAGTTTTGTGTGCGCTTGTCGCGGGTGGTGTGTTGCTGTATCAGGTGCGTTCCACGGCGAGCATTAATTCGTTTGAGTCATGCCGGGACGCGGGCTATCCGATTATGGAGTCATATCCTCAGCAGTGTCTGGCAAATGGCCGGTTGTTCGTTGAATAATAGGAACGTAGGTATAAAACTGAGACATTAGGGTGCTATCAGCGTATAATACAACAGGTATGTTTTCTTTATCATCACAATTTGCTCCGGCCGGCGATCAACCCGAGGCAATAAAAAAGCTTGTAGCTGGTTTAGGACAAGGGCAGGATGAACAAGTACTGCTTGGTGTAACAGGGTCTGGCAAAACCTACACCATGGCTAATATTATCGAGCAACAACAGCGTCCGACGCTCATTCTCAGTCATAATAAAACCTTAGCCGCTCAACTATATGGAGAATTCAAACATTTTTTTCCAGATAACGCGGTACATTATTTTGTTAGCTATTTTGATTATTATCAGCCTGAAGCATATATACCCAGGTCTGACACATACATAGAAAAAGACAGTCAGATAAACGAAGAGATAGACAGGCTCAGGCACGCAGCGACTGACTCGTTGCTGTCGCGTAGAGATGTGATTATCGTGGCTAGCGTTAGTTGTATTTATGGTATTGGATCGGTCGAAGATTATGACACTATGGCAGTAAAAATAGCTGTCGGAGAACGGCGTGTTCGAGACAAGTTACTTCGCCAGCTCACCGATATTCAATATGAACGCAATGACATTGATTTCCATCGAGGTATATTCCGTGTCCGAGGTGACGTCATAGATATTTTTCCGGCTGGTGAGGAGATAGCGTATCGTATAGAGTTGTTTGGTGACGTCGTCGACCGAATAACAAAAATTAATCCGTTGACTGGTGAAATTATTGCCAAACAAAAAAGTTTGAAGGTTTTTCCGAGTAGTCACTACGTAACACCACAACAAAAAGTAAAACACGCTATTGGCCAGATAGAACAAGAACTCGATCAGCGTCGGTGTTATTTTAAGAAAAACAATCAACTACTTGAAGCACAACGATTAGCTCAGCGTACGAGATTCGATTTAGAAATGCTGGAGGAGACGGGGTTCGTAAAAGGCATCGAGAATTACAGCCGGTATCTTACAAACCGTGAGCCCGGCGAACAGCCTGCAACGCTTCTTGATTACTTTCCGGATGATTATCTGATGTTCATTGATGAGTCACATATGACAATCCCCCAGATACGCGGTATGTATAACGGCGACCGTGCGAGGAAAGAAGTTTTGGTCGAACATGGCTTTCGTTTGCCAAGTGCGCTGGATAACCGCCCGCTGACGTTTCAGGAATTCGAAAAACACATACAGCAGGTCGTCTACGTAAGCGCTACACCAGCAGAGTTCGAGCTCAGCCGGAGTCCAGAGCCAATCCAGCAGGTTATTCGCCCGACTGGCTTGCTCGATCCGGTCATCGAAGTTCGGCCGATAAAAGGGCAGATTGATGATCTGCTAGAAGAAGTCAAAGCGACAATAGCGAGTGGCCATCGGGTCTTGATAACGACCCTAACAAAGCGTATGAGCGAAGACCTGACAGATTATATGAAGGAACTGAATATTAAGGTCACCTATTTGCATAGTGACGTTGATACGCTCGATAGAACCGACATACTGCGAGATTTACGACGAGGCGTATATGACGTTGTGGTGGGTATCAACCTATTGCGTGAAGGTTTAGACCTTCCGGAGGTTTCATTGGTTGCCATACTAGATGCCGATAAGGAAGGGTTTCTGCGAAGTGAGCAGGCTTTGGTCCAAACAATTGGTCGGGCGGCTCGCCATCAGGAAGGCCGAGTGATTATGTATGCCGATAGTGTTACAAAAAGTATGAAAAAAGCAATCGATGAGACAAACAGGCGACGGGGGGTACAGGAGGCCTACAATAAAAAGCATGGAATTACGCCGGCAAGTGTCGAGAAAGCAATCGAAGAACGTATGCAGAGTGGCGAGTCAATGGCAGACGCGAAGCCTCAGATAAATCTGAAGAAGATACCAAAAGACGAGTACGGGCATCTTATAAAGGATTTGTCTTCTCAGATGGATATGGCTGCCGCAAACCTAGAATTTGAAAAAGCTGCCGAGCTTCGAGACCTTATAGAAAAAGTCAAAGCCCAGTCGTAGAGGAACATCTGTATGTATGTGAATGTCCTCAGCGATTTTGGGACAGTTTTTGCAGATTCTTATGCATTTCATGAACGGCGTTAGCAACTCTATTGGGTTTGCACTGAGGGGCTATATGCCCAAGGCCTGGCATGACGTGATACGTATCGACATGCCTAGCTATGTTTGCTTTTGGTCGGACCACTGTATCGTATTGTGCGGCAAGGTAGCCTATCTTGATACCGCGTTTCCGGAGTTCTTGATGCCTAGGTCGCACATCTTCGAGTACGCAACTTAGAGCCTCGTCGATAGTTTGACCAGGACTTACTGCACAGTGCCGTAACATTTCTAGGATGTACTTTGTGGAAATTTCAACATGTTTATTTCGAACACCAGGGACAATTTCTTTGACGAGTGTATCTTTAAGGCCGAGCGGAACACTTGTCATAATGTCACGTAGTGTTGGTGAGCCGAATCCTACTGCTGAGATGTGGATAATATCTTGGACACGGGTTGAGGTTTGCGCGTATCGGGATGCAGATAGCCCACCCATAGAGTGTGTTATTAGTAATTCGTTGTCTAAATCCAGGGTATCACCGTGTGGAAGTGACTTTCGGAGTGTAGTTTGTTTTCTGAAGCTGTTTGTGACTGCCGTTATGGCCTCGGCATGAAACGATTGAGGGTCAGTGGTCCTTTGCCATCGCGATCTCGCGTTTCTTCTCGGGGGAGTGAACGTGATATTTGGATACCCCATCACGGCCAGCTCAGAAGCGAACGGCGTTGAGGTATGTTTTGGCGCACCAAAGCCAGACAGAAAGACAGACAGTCCGTCGATTGCGAGTTTATTTTCGGAGAAAATAGCAGTCCAATACACCGTTTCGTGCTCGATATCGATTGAGCCATGCGCGAGAAGTGGCCCATACTGTGGATATAATAAACACTCTTTTGATAGAGGGTCTGGGCTGTTTTGTTTGTATTCATTCGGCATGGGCACACTCCGAAGATGTGTGGCTTCTAGCGTCTCTTGGTTTCGCGTCCTGTCCGGAACAACCATAGTAGCATCCTTATATATGTGTCTTGGCTCTGTATTAGCATAAGAATATTGTTTTCTTCGGCAATTGTAAAGACACTGCCGGGAAATTTGTTATACTACGATGAAATGGCGAAGTTAACAAAAGACGATGTATTAAAATTGGCTCAGCTCGCACGGTTATGCGTGTCTGATAGTGAAGTTATACGTTACCAAGATGAAATTAATAAAATTCTAGGGTATGTTGAACAACTACAAGATATCGATGTAACAAATGTTGAGCCGACCTCTCAAGTGACAGGGCTGCATAATGTCGTCCGGAAAGACGTCATTAGTCCTAGCTCATCGACTCCTGCTGAATTGCTTCAGAATGCGCCAGAAGTAACTGAAGATGGCTACATAAAAGTGAAGAGGATGATAACATGACCGATACCACATGGTTATCAGTATCGGAATTGGCGCAACAGGTGCAAACCCAGAGCGTGTCCGCGACATCGCTTGTCGAGAAATCACTTCGTCTGATTGATGAACATTCGTCATACCAAGCCGTCATTTCGATTATCAAAGACCGGTCACTGGAGCGAGCCAAGGCAATTGATACAGCGATCAAACAAGGCGAAACTGGAGGGCGTTTAGCTGGTGTTCCGTTTATCGCTAAGGACAATTTTTTGACATTTGGATCCGAAACAACCGCAGCTAGTAATATGCTCAAGGGATTTCGGGCTCCCTACCAGTCAACAGCCATAGAGCGCCTAGAAGCAGAAGGTGCTATATGTGTCGCCAAGGCGAATATGGACGCCTTTGCACATGGTTCGAGCACCGAAAACAGCGATTGGTTTACGACTAAAAACCCGCACGATGACACGAGAGTACCGGGAGGCTCCTCCGGAGGGTCAGCCGCGGCCGTTGCCTTACAGCTTACTCCGTTTGCATTGGGAACGGATACAGGTGGTTCAATACGGCAGCCAGCTGCATTTTGCGGTGTTGTTGGATATAAGCCAACCTATGGACTTGTTTCGCGGAGCGGTGTTGTCGCTATGGCAAGCAGTACCGATGTCATCGGTCCGATTACATCGACTGTAGCAGACACTGGCCTGATACTTAGTTGTATGGCTGGAGTAGATGAACGTGACGGAACAACGATTCCTTCTGACAAGGATAGCTATGATACGGTCAAGCCAGCAGGCCTCAAAGGCAAGCGAATCGGTATTATCAAAGAGTTCATGCCCGAAAATCTGGACGCTACAATCCAACAAAAGATACTTGATATCGCTGAATCAGCCAAAGCTCAGGGTGCCATCGTTGAAGAAGTTTCCATACCATCTCTCGCTTACGCACTAGCGTGTTATTACGTAATTGTGTCAGCCGAAATCAGTAGTAACTTAGCACGATACGACGGTCAAAGATACGGCTTTTCACACCCAGACGCACAAACCAGTGAAGAAAGTTACGTGATGACCCGCAGCGAAGGCTTTGGTTCAGAATCTAAGCGCCGGATTATGATTGGCACCTACGTGCTATCAAGCGGATATTATGATGCCTACTATAAGCGGGCACAACAGGTCAGAACGATGATGATAAACGAATTCGAAAAAGTATTCCAGGATTATGGCGTACTTATCGGTCCGACTGCGCCAACTCCAGCATTCAAGATAGGCGAGAACATTGCAGACCCACTGCAGATGTATCTGACGGACATCATGACGGTGGCCGCCAACCTTGTCGGGATTCCTGCGGTGAGCATACCAGTTGGCACTGTGCTGGATTTGCCGGTTGGCTTACAAATTATGGCTCCACAGCGTCAAGATCGTCTGTTGCTATCTGTCGCGCAGTCATTTGAGGAGGTGCTAGCGTGAACAACCTTTCAATAGAAATACGTGTCCTTATTGGTGTTGGGTTGGCTCTTGCAGTCGTATTCTTTTTCGTCATTCGTCACGCGTACACGAGGATCCCTAAACGTCTGAATAAAAAGAAGTACCAGGTTAAATGGTCAGAGGTGCAAGCTATGTGCAAGCAGAAGGAAACATGGCCACAGGCGTTGATTGAAGCTGATATACTGCTCAATCAAGCGTTGAAGCAACGACAATTTAAGGGAAAATCAATGGGAGAGCGAATGGTGTCTGGCCAACGCTATTTTGCCGATAACGATAGGCTGTGGTTTGCACACAATCTTGTAAAAAAGTGCATCGCAGATCCTGACAAGGTACTCAAAGAATCTGAAGTCAAAGAAGCTTTGGTTGCATTTCGGCAATCACTAAGAGATATAGGGGCACTTCAAAATGGCAGTTAGCAGCGAGGTAAAACAGGCATATATGCCAACAATCGGGATAGAGTGTCACGTTCAACTTAAGACCGTAACCAAGCTTTTTTCTGCCGTCAATAACGATTCACGCGATATTAAGCCAAACCAGCACATTAGTCATATCTGTTTAGGTATGCCCGGTGCACTACCTGTTTTGAACGAAAAAGTATTAGAGCTGAGTAGTCGTGCGGCCTTTGCGCTTGGAACGTCTGCTCAGTTGAAAAGTTCATTCGATAGAAAGCACTATTTTTATCCAGATTTACCTAAGGGCTACCAGATAACGCAATTCGAATCCCCGATTATACGTGGCGGTGTGGTACACATTGAGGTGGACGGAGCATCTATACCAGTTGGGATAGAGCGAGCGCATCTCGAGGAAGATGCCGGAAAAAGTACTCACCCTGCAGTTGGGAACTATAGTCTGGTTGACCTGAACCGAGCCGGAACACCGCTGCTCGAAATAGTCTCAGAGCCTGCCATGCATTCTCCTCCAGAGGCTCGAGCGTTTGCCCATGAGCTGTATTTGCTGATGCGTTACGCTGATGTATCAGATGCAGATTTATATCAGGGTAATATGAGATTTGATGTTAACGTATCAGTTAGTAAGGACGCCGATGTTCTGGGTACCCGGAGTGAGACAAAAAACCTAAATAGTTTTAAAAGTGTCGAAAAGGCTGTAGCGTTCGAAATCGATCGACAAATAGAATTACTTGAGGCAGGCAAGTCAATCGTGCAAGAAACAAGAGGCTGGGACGATGCAAAGCAAAAAACCGTTTCTCAACGATCAAAAGAAGAGGCTCATGATTATCGATACTTCCCGGATCCTGACATC
>Ga0136558_1001384_pt1 | contig 12388 bp, 11 predicted proteins | sample AntRauTorckE6833_FD_101391 | JGI IMG/M metagenome (GOLD analysis project Ga0136558, IMG submission 101391) | Saline lake microbial communities from Rauer Islands, Antarctica - Metagenome Torckler E6 #833 | ecosystem: Environmental > Aquatic > Non-marine Saline and Alkaline > Saline | place...
ACGGCGAAGTGGTTGTCGAAGAACGAGAATCATGGGAAAAAATTGGACTCAACAACAACCTAGCTTTACTTTGTGACTCGACTAACGCTGACCGAGTAGGATTCTCAGCCTCTGAAAGCTTAGTATTTGAAACGCTAGAAAATATCATTCGAAACGTAAAAGGTAGACTGATTATCGGTACCTTTGCTTCACAATTTGATCGTCTAACCAACATCATCAGAGTTTGTGAGGAACAGAACAAGAAAGTGATACTTGAAGGGAGAAGTATCAAGACAAACATCGACATTGCCCTAATGGCGAAATTGATGGAAGTTAAGCCAGGGACCATCATTAATGCAGGTGACATGAGTGATTATCCAGCTGACAAAATTGTTATCTTGACTACTGGTGCTCAGGGTGAAAAATTCGCTGCCCTAATGAGAATGGCGACTGACAAACACAAATTCATAACTCTAACAGAGCGAGATACAGTGGTTTTGTCTTCTTCAGTTATTCCGGGTAATGAAATTGCCGTACAAATTTTGAAGGACAATGTCTATCGTAAGAACGTTAAGATTATCAACTACCAAGGATCTCACGTTCACTCCTCAGGACACGGAAATGCTGGTGAACTAGTTTGGATTCACCAAACACTTAAGCCAAAATTCTTGGTTCCAGTTCACGGTCACCATTTCCACCTGAAAAACCATTTCCACGCGGCAATTGAGAATGGTTTCCCAAGAGAAAATATTACCGTACCAGACAATGGTTCTATCATTGATATCAAAAACGGTACTGAGATGTTTGTTCAGCCAATGAAGATTCCTAACGAATTAGTAATGGTTGATGGCTTTACCGTCGGAAACAGACAAGAGGTGGTGTTGCGAGATCGATTATCCTTAGCGGAAGATGGAATGTTTGTCATCATCGCTACAGTCAATCCAAAGAACGGTAAATTGAGAAAGTCCCCAGATATTATTTCCAGAGGATTTGTCTATCTACGAGAAAATCAGCAACTACTCTCAGAAGCTCGAGTTTTGATTAAGAAGACTGTGGAAAGACAGACCGAAGGAATGCACCCGTTAGACCTAGAAATAGTTAAAGAAGAACTGACGGACGTAGTCAGTGGATTCTTAATGCAAAAAACCCAGAAGAGTCCAATGGTGATTCCAGTGTTAATTGGAATTTAACTAGAATACAAAAAAAAAGACCGGTACCTTAGGGACCGGTCTTTTGCTGTTTATAGTAAACATAAAATTATTTATTGAGAGCTATAATGAAACACATGGAAAAACAAGCTCCCAGATTTAGTCTTCACTCCAAACCTAAGCGAAGGCTCATTCCACTTTATGCAGCCAGCCTCTTACTAGCCTTCCATACATTCATGGTGGCCTACATAAACTCCTCTTTTTTAGAACAGTTTATCGATGAAGCTAGCGTTGGGACTGTTTACATCGTCGGATCAGCTCTCAGTGTTTTGATCTTCTTATTTATATCTAGAGTATTGCACCGAGTAGGAAATTTTAAATTAACTCTAGGGCTACTTTTTATAAACATGCTAGCAGTAGCCGGCATGTCAGTGGCCAACGAACTCCGTGAAGCTATCCCTTTGTTTTTGATCCATCTAATCTCTATACCTCTGATTATTTTTAATCTGGATGTATTCATGGAAGAACAAATCGGAAATAACGAAAGCGCTACCGGAAGTAGACGAGGCTTACTTCTTACTTTAGCTAGTGTAATTGGGGCTATATCACCTTTTATCGGCAGTTTGATAGTTGGTTCTGATGGTGGTTTTACCGGAGCCTATTTACTCAGTTCCCTAACCATAATTCCCATTCTCATTATCCTTTCCTTCTTCTTTAGCGACTTTTCTGACCCTAAATACGACGAGATAGACCTCTTCTTAGCCATCAGATCTTTTTGGGAAAAATCTAACGTTCGTAATGTATTTTTGTCACACTTCTCCTTACAAATCTTCTTTGTGTCTATGGTGGTTTACACTCCTCTTTATCTAACAAACCACGTCGGATTAACTTGGACTGAATTTGGTATTACCATATTTTTTGGCCAAATGGCCTACGTTATTTTTGAGTACCCGATTGGTATAATCGCTGACAAATACATCGGCGAAAAAGAAATGATGGCATTAGGGTGGCTTATCATCATCGTTACTGTCTCTTCGATGGCTTTTGTCAGCGTGCCGAGCGTTGTAATCTGGTCAGTAATAATGTTCATGACCAGAGTCGGAGCTAGTTTTGTTGAAGTGACGACCGAAAGTTATTTCTTCAAGCAGACAAAAAGTAGCGACGCTCAGGTTATAAGCTTCTTCCGTATTACCAGACCACTCTCCTACGTTTTAGGAGCCATAGTTGCCAGTCTAGCCTTGCTCTATTTACCATTCAATTTGCTATTTGTAATTTTTGCCGCCATGTTTATACCAGCCATGTTCTTTACCGCGAACTTAGTTGATACCAGGTAGCTACTCAACAACCGTATAATCCACGTCAGTAGTATCTCTTTTAGGCATCACTATCCAAGCGGCAATATACAAGATAACCCCAGGAAAAATACCAGTGATAATTAAAAAGGTAATAGCGGCGATTCTAAACAGCACCGGATCTTGATTAAAGTATTCGGCTAAACCGTACATTACTCCCGCTACAACTGCTTTTTCTTGATCTCTTTTAAGTTTCTTTTTCATATTAATCTAAATGATAAATTACATCCTTCCTTTCCACAACTATCTCCCAGTCATTTCTTTTAGCATAATCAAACAATAGCTTGTTGGGATTAAAACAAACTGGTCTAGAGACTTGTTCTAAAAGAGTTATGTCGCCATCTGTATCACCTACTGCTATCGAGTTTTTAAGAGAAAGTTCTGGATGCCTGTCAATAATTCTTTTTACAATATTTGCCTTATTTCTTATCAAGTGCTCTTCACTTATTTCACCAGTAAATCTGTCTTGTGGTCCTATTTCATAAATACGACCGTATACTTTATCAAACCCGTACTGAGCACAAAACTCATCCAAAACTGTTTTTGGTGATTGAGATATGGCGATAAGGTAGTACCCTTCTTCTTTAAGAGTTTTAATTAAATCTCGAGTATACCGATACACGTGCTTACTCTGGATAGCAACAACTCTCCGACCGACATCTGCAAAATCACCATAATGCACGCCCTTTATGTTTTGTAGAAATACTTCTATTACTGCCTCAATGTAATCATTGTAACTTCCCTGCCTTTCCAACCATCGATGATATTCGTCGACAAACACTTCCTTGGCTGACTCAGGAAATACTTCTTCTTTGATTAGCTGGTTAACCAGTTCAATCAAAAGGCTTGACCTAAAAAGGGTTCCGTCAATATCGAAAAATGCTACTGGTTTCATAGTTACAGTTTAGCAAATATTCGTCTAGCTAATTAGTTTCTGACTTCGGGTTATGTACCGCGTCTACCAAAGCTCCGATTCCAACCATAAGTAACCCGAATATAAATACTGGGCCGATTACTGGCAACTGTGACAAAATAGCCATCACCAAAACTCCGATAAGAATAGACAACAGGGTCACTCGTCCGCCGGTTTTGGTGAAAGCTAGCATTAGCATTTGACCTAGCAAAGCTGGCATGACTATAGTCGCTAAAGTTAATACTAATAAGTAAGAAAATAGTATAGCCAAGCCAACCACCGTACCAATCATACTTAACATAAGTATCAAGGCAGCTATTGGTGCCAAGAACAACACAACAAAACCGATGAGCACTGGTTTTGGACTCCTAACCAAACCTTTGTTCACAACTTTATTTAAAGTCTTCTTTGAAACTAAGTACCAAGTGAGAATAGAGAAAAGAACCATTAAGCTTGGTATTAGGAAGCCAAACTCTTTATTTTTTGGCAAAGCGATTACTGGATCATTTCTAACTATATCTCCTGACACAGTAGCGTTTAGAGAGCGTTCTAGGGTGTTTAAGCTACGGTAAGTTACGCTACCAGCTAGATTAGCTTTGTCTCCTAGAACCAGGTTGGTGACTCTCACATCGATATCACCACCAACATAAGAATCTACCCGTAAACTGCCAATCGTACCTAAAATATCACCACCAACCGAACCACTCACCACAACATTAGAACCGTATATCAGTAAGTCACCAGCGATACTAGCTGAAGACAATATGTTGACTGACCCACCAAAAATTGCCACGTCTCCTGCTACTGATTCAGCAATAGTGACTTCTCCTCCAACAATTCTTAGATCGTCACCAACTGTGCCGTGGATATCGACATTACCACCGACAATAAAAGCATTGTCTTTAATGGTTCCATTAAGAGTTACTTGCCCCCCAAGAAGTAAAGCTTCTTCATCTATTACTCCAGATATATTTATAGTCCCAGCGGCTGCATATAAATCTCCGGCGACTGATTGATCTTCTGCTACTGATACGGTTTCTCCAGAACGAACAACTGTGCTAGCTAAAGCAGTCTGGGACATCAGTAAAAAAAGAAATGTGACCGAAACAACCCCGGTTAAATATCGATAAATATTTAAATTAGTCATAGTTATGCTTTTATATCCTCTTTAATTATTGTAGTAGCATCTTTTTTAATAGTAATTCGGTTAGCCATTTCTTGGATAACTTTATCTTCAGTGACTCTTTTTTTCTCCTCTCTTCTAACTGTAGAGACGGCGATATTTTCCTTTTCTCCCAAATTCATTAAGAGAAAAATCATTACTGATATGGCAATGATACCAAAGAGATTGAGCAAAAGAATCATTGAAGCTCCGCGAATAATAACCGGATCAAGCGCAGCAATCCCAATTCCTATACTAGCTAACGGAGGAATTAAAGCCACCGAAATAGCCACACCTGGTAAAGCATCTCCCCATTCTGGACGAGCCAATACATAGGCTACAGCTGCTCCAGCTACCAATGCTACCAATAAATGTAAGTGACTTGGCATTGTTCTGGCCAAAACTTCAGCGGTTTGATATGAGGCTTCATTGCCAAAGAAAAATGCAGCGGTTACCGACAAAAAAAGACCAATTCCAAGTGATTTGGTTAGCGTGGAAACTGCTCTGTGTAGCAAGTTGATATTAGTACCCATCATTACTAGTCCCATCGATACTCCTAGAATCGGATACATTAAAGGCGCCAAGAGCATACTACCGATTACAATCGAACCACTGTCTAAAAGTAGTCCTAAAGTGGCCATTAAGGTGGAAAGACCGATTAAATAAAAATAATCGAAATCGGGTGTTCCGTTTTCAACTAACTTTCTAATTAAGGTAGCTTTATCTTTATCGGGTAAGGCTCTAAATCTCGCAAATAGTGGCATATTGTACTTATTATACTTGGTTTAAATCTTCAAGTAAACGGTTTTTATCATAGTTTATTAGACTATGTACTCTTGAGAACCAACCAATAAACGACCACTGTCATAACTATCGATATTAAAAAAAATATAATACTGACGACTAAGTAGTTTTTCATGCTGGAGCCATGTATGTCACTGGAGTCTGTAAAACACTAATTATGGTGAGAGCAAGCATGATCAAAAACAGTGCTCCGCAAAATAGAGCCATTCTCGGTCGAGATAATTCTCTTTTTCCAGTATTCCAATTCCTGGTATAAAGAAATGAAAATGCAAATTTTATAAATTCCATATTACTTATCTAAGTTCATTATAGTGTACCAGTTAAAAGCTTTGCCCATGTCCCATTAATGGACAATCCGTGATAACTAGACTTCACTCTGATACAATTCTCGTCCTCTGTCCCACATTTCCTTATGGTCTTGAAGGTACAACCAATACCACCATTCGGCTCCCCAAAGATACTGTTTTTCAAATCTTGTACCTTCAGCATAATCAATTATGTCTTCGAACTTTTCTAAATTCATTCTCGTGAACTGCACCTCTAAAGGTACTTCTATAATCGGCTCTAAAAGCCATGGTTCAGCTGAAAGTTCAATTAAATATGAGGGCTTGTTGCCGTACATTAGCGACATCAAATTGTCTTTAACCCTATAAGCCCATGATGGTAGAACCGTCTTAAATTGCCCGAGTTCTGGATTCCAGAAGTGGACATAAACACTGGTGCCAAAAGTATCACCACGCGAATAAGCGCCCATCCACAACCCTAAATTACCACTATCGGTGACTAAAATTTGTCTAGTTGAATCTAATTCCCTTACCAGACCGATTTCTGCATCTAGAAAATCTTTATCTAGTTCTCCACAGTGCTCAAAGGCAAATACTTCCAAGAATGGTTCATTTTCTACTTGCCACTCAATAATAGCCGGACTATTCTTGTATCTTTCAATTACTAGTTCCATGTATTCTAATTGAGCTGTTTGTTTTTCTTCAGTCGACAATTGTGTAACCCACTCTGGTATGTGACACTCAGGCCATCTAGGAAGACGGCGACCGACGGCAAAGATAACTTCAGCCCCCACTTCTTCAGCTCGGCTTATTTGGTAGTCGAGTTCACTAAAATTATAAATATCATTGACTGGCTCTACCATTGGCCAGTGAGCAGCTAGACGTAAATGTTTTACGCCCAAATCATCAAGAATAGCGTCGTAGGTTTGTTTCCAGTCTAAACCTAACTCTCGAGCGTACATAGTATTAAAAGACATACCATAAGTAATCTTTTCGGGCTTTGCCTTCTGAGCCAGCAGTAGCACAACTACCGATCCAATCAAAGCTGCTATAAGAATGAAAATGACTATTTTTTTGAGCATATTTTAGGAAAACAGCACAACGAATCCAGTAAGAATGACGACGATATAAAGTAGTTTCCGTAAAAATACTTTAGGTCTCATATCATGATCAATCGCCGACTCTGGCAACCAATGAGCAAAAAGAATACTGAAAATAAGAATAAATATATATCTGAGTCCATCAAGTGCTTGGACGACTGACACTTCGCCCATATCGGTTGCTTTAAGCAACATAAAAGCAGCTATCCCAGCCAATCCTTTGGCTAATATGACAATAAATCCAGTTCGTTTGGTAGTCTCTTTTGTCTGACTCATGACCTTATCCCAATAAGCTGGGACCAGCAGTAATGACAAAGCAAACAAAACGAAAGCTAGTCTCGACCAAAAAAAGCCGTCATCGAAACTAGTCTCTAAAAATAAACCCTTCATGGTGATGTAGTGAAGGGCGAAAAATAAACCGCTATGAAAGACCTGAATCACTACGTTTATTCTAGGCAAGGTCTGAGCAACCAGCAGTGTACCGACTGACAATAATATAATCCCGATAATAAAATTGTCATGTAGAGCAACATCTAAAAATAAATAACTTAGTCCGAATGATGACATGGCTGATACCGAACCTATGATCGGCATTGTGCTTGAAGCATCAGCTCGTTTTAGAGCGTCGTACATTGATACTAAAGCAATAAAGAAAGTGTAAGCTGCCAAAAACGACATCCCGACTACCTGAATCGATGGTGCTTGAACATTAGAAAAAGACGGCATACCCAAGTCAGACAAACCAGGAATGTAACCAAGAAGATAAATCACCGCCCAAAAACCAGTAAATAGACAGGAATAAAAAGCATAGACAAAAGGTCTTGGTAGGACGTTCGGGTCAGAAACAATATACTTGTCAAAAATCGCCACAATGGCGTTCAAAAATTGACCGGCAGTGGCAAGGAGCATCCAAGTCATGCTTTTATTCTACTATGCTGTTGCTCTCACAAATTTCTTTATACACGTAAGCTGATGGACGGACTTTTCTTTCTAAAGTTTGATAGTCGACTTCGATCAAGCCGAATCTTTTTTCAAAGCCCAAAGCCCATTCGTAATTATCTAATAACGACCAATACAAATGACCTCTGACATCAATTCCATCTTCAATCGCTTGCCAGGTTGCTAAAACTTGCGACTTTATATATTCAGCTCGATCTGAATCATCTTCATCCGCTATACCAGCCTCGGACACAAACAACGGCTTGTCGTATTTAGAAAGCATTTTTAGAGCGTCGTATATTTTACTTGGAGCAAAATTCCAATCCATGTCAGTTTTTTTCCAATTTCGTTTGTCTCCAAACTGAGTATAAAAATAGTAATTCAACCCAATAGAATCACAATATTTGTGAGTTCTTCTCATAAATATTCCCGTCCAAATATAGTTAGCTATGAATGCTTTCAATTTATTGAACGGATTACGGTTTGAAGCAAACACAATAACGTGTTTTACCACACTCACTTCTGTCTCTTTGGAGACAGATTTAATGGCTTTGTAGGCTGCGTTATGAGCTAGCGACAGGTTTTTCATCACTTTGAAGTATAGAAAAAGTGGCTTTACTCCCCTACTTGATTTAGGTTCATAGATTTTTCCTGAGTTAGTTATAGAGACTAGATCAGAGGCTGAAAATCTCTTAAAAGGGGGCCAGGATCCACGCAACCAGCCATTGCTACCGAACACATTGGGTTCGTTCATGGTTGAAAAATGGTCACACAAATCCCCCAGTTCACTCACTACAAATTTTGCATAACGGGCAAATATTTCTGAACTATCGCTTCTTTCAAAACCGCCGGTCGAAGAAAACCAGGTGGGTAAGGTAAAGTGCCAGATAGTTATGAAAGGGGTAATTTCTCTAGATTTAAGAGCTTTTAGTACCGCTCGGTAATGCGATATGGCATCTTGATCAAACTCTCCTTCCTTAGGTTCGATCCTTGACCACTCAACCGAAAACCGATGGGCTGTATGACCCAAATCCTTGGCTAAATCAAAATCATAATTAAAACGATTGTAGTGGTCACAAGCTCGCCCACAAGGCGGGACACGGCCTTCCTTGGCTGCTTCTGCCCAATCATTATTCTCAATTCCACCTTCAACCTGATAAGAGGCTGTAGCTGCCCCCCAATAAAAATTATCCGGAAATCTTTTTTCTAACATCTTTAAATTATATCAGAATGCAAAATTGGATTAATAATAACTTTATTAGTAGTTAGTTAGCGATAATCAATCTGTGATTATATATTGGCCGGTACTGAAACAAAACAATTTATGATATTTTCTCGGTCTTTATCAATATAATATCTATAACCACCTGACACCATCGTTCCACCACAATCATCGAGAGGTCTTTCAGTTGAACCATAAATGGGCCAACCATCAAGAGCATAGCCAAGCAAAGTTTCTTCTCCAAACAAACTATATAGAGAGACTTCATTATTTCTGATCAAAGAATTTTGATTCGCGATTGCGATTACGTCTTGTGAAATACAATTACTTTGACCATTAATATATGGGGAAAGCGATAACTGCAACTTAGTATCACGGGTAATGACCATAGAAACAGGGACTGTTGAAGATGCTGTTTCTGGTGAAGTTGATAGAGTTTCACTTTCTATATAGAAAATTCTTAATCCTTCTTTGGTGTCTGTTTTTATTAACGTAGCTGGCCAATGACCAGTATAGTTTGAATAACTATTGCAGAGCGTTAACCCAGCTAGTGGTTCTTCTTGCTCTTCCTCTGCATCATTTAGTTCTTCTTCTGTTAACACCTCCTCTCCATCATAATTTTTTATTATTAGGTCACTGCTTTCTGCTATCTTTTGTTTCATTGCAGCTAATTTTTCTGATCGAGAAATAGACTCATTACTTACAATCACCGCCTCATAAGCTAAATCACTGACAGGCGAGAGTTTGGGTAAACTAGCATCGTTTGTTTTATCGGATTTAAAATTAGACAACAAAGTTGCCCCGATTGCCATCAATAGAAAAACGATGGTAACGAAGAAAAGAATAAAGTCTCTAGTTCTAAACATTGAGTTTATAATAGCAAAAACAAATCACCATTTATCACTTAATGCACTACGCAGTTTTGTCGGTTGGTTTTTTTCTTCCAGCCACTTTGATGTGAACTAGTTTTTCCGCTCGTCTAATGTCGGCCAGTAGAGCTGGACGATCCGCATTATACATAAAAAGATTAAACACTGAACGACCACCATTTCTAGAAAATACTGCTCTATCGCCCACTTTCTTATTTACCACGATTTGATGGAAGGATTCTAATGCTTCAATTTTTTTGATTCCTTTCAATTCAGTAATTTTTCCCTCTTTGCCAGCAAACCATTTCATAGCACAAGCATAGCCCTTACACTTCTTCGGAATGATTGGTTTTTTAGGAATACGAATCAGGATATCGTTCAACGTATGATTGATGTCACAGCTGAGTTTGTGTAGCTCTTGACGAAAACCTCCCGCTCTAGCGCCAATTTCGACAATCTTCCACTCATCGTCAATCTTCATCAACTCAATGTGACAAGTAGTACTTCGTAGACCAAGAGAATGTACAGCCTTTTCAGCGACCTCTTCAGCCTTCTTAACCGTATGAGGTTTAAGTGCCGTAGGTGTCATCTGTAGGTAGTTGTAGAAATCATCATGACCAATATCTCTACCAGTCTTTTGTCTTACCAACGGACAATGCGTTACTACTCCTCGTGAATCAACATAAGAATCTATCGAATACATATCTCCCTCCATAAACTCTTCAGCAATAACCTTAGGTTCTTCTTGACGATTATCGTTTTCGTAAGCTTTCTTCAGCTTTCTAAAAGTAGTACGCAGGGTCTTTTCCAACTCTTCCTCGTGATAACAAATAGTCACGAACAAGCTGGCAGCTAGACTTGCTGGCTTAACAATCATTGGGAAACCAATCTTATTAATTACTCGTTTTCTTTCCTCTTTAGAATTTTTCTTTACTCTAGTGAATTCTGGAGTTATTTTTGGATCGTAAATCTTCATTCTTTTACGCATCTCATATTTATCACTAGCCCAACGCAATGAGTGGGTACTTGGAGTACGTAGATAGGACAAGTGAGGCACAACACTAATGAACCTTCCTAAGTACTTTTCTGAGCGACAAGTAACAGCCAGAAGTTCTTCTTGGTATGGTAGCAGGGCTTCAGCGATCTTGTCAGGTTTAGAAAAATCACAAGACACTACAAAATCCAACCCGGGTATTTTACTCGGGTCTCTTTTGTATTTTAATTTCGAGTCCAGTAAGAGCATGATTCTTACTGGTGTACCGATTTCTTTTTCGTAAGCTCTTACTTGTTGAATGGTTTTTTCGCCATCCGGTAAGTTCATTATGTAAACAATAATGTTTCTTTTCACGTACAATTTAACTTAAAAATAAAAAAGCATCTCTATAAATATGACACTCTATCAATACTGAATTTCAGACAGCCGTAGCATACAATGGATTTAGGTTATTTTCCAATGCGAACACACATGTTGTCCAGTGGCAACTCTTGACAAATTTTAAAGAAAAAAGCCGGCGATTTTAAAATCGCCGGCTTTTCAAATGAAATTAGATTAAAGTCCAAATCTGACTCCAGAATCAACATTTACCTCTACCCCATCTTCAGACTGAACTGATGATGGATCAATAGCATATTTAACCTGGTCAATAAACTCAGGATATGTGGTAAAACTCATCTTTTTACCGTTAAGGAAGAAAGTTGGTGTTCCAGTAACACCCATTTCTTTACCTTCAGAGAATTCACTCATGACTTTGTCTCGCAAAATAGACGATTTTTGGTGTTGAGTGAATTTACTCATATCTAAACCAATCTCTTCTGCATACTGAGCAAAGAAAACTCCTGGTACAGCTGCCTGACTCCACTCTGACTGATTGTCAAAAAGTAAATCGTGCATGGCGAAAAATTCACCTTGTTGTCCAGCAGCTTCTGCGGCGATAGCCGCGTTTTGTGCATTAGGGTGAATTGGTAAAGGAAAATGCTTGTACTCAAAACTAATCATATCGCCGTATTCAGCTAGTAATTCTTTGACGACCGGATCAAAGGCTGCACAAGCCGGGCATTGAAGATCACTATATTCAACTAATTTTGTAGCGGCTTCTGGATTTCCTTTAAAATTTGACTGGGTAACCACTCCCTCATTATTCTTTTCAGCCGAAACACCTGAGTACCAGATGGCTCCGCCAAACAACACAACGGTAATAATACCGATAATTAACCATGGATTTTTCATATAAATAGATTGTATCATAATACCCCACAGTTAAAAATTACCGCTAAACTATTGTCTGATACACTATAATGAATGATAAAAGTACCCCAAAGTCCTTGGTCTGACGAATTACCTGAAATTACTCAGTTATTAGCTACCGACCCTAAGAATGGACTGACCGAGGTGGAGGCCCGGTCTCGCCTAAAGACATATGGCGAAAATGTCTTTACTTCCAATAACGAAAAAAGTCCCGGGGCTATTTTACTCCAACAATTCACTAGCCCTTTGATTGTGATTCTTTGTGTAGCAGTTGTAATTACTGCCCTTCTGCAAGAATGGTTAGATACCGGCATTATTGCCTTTGCGGTTATAGTAAATGCCGTACTTGGTTTTTTTCAAGAATACAAAGC
>Ga0136558_1001387_pt1 | contig 12351 bp, 16 predicted proteins | sample AntRauTorckE6833_FD_101391 | JGI IMG/M metagenome (GOLD analysis project Ga0136558, IMG submission 101391) | Saline lake microbial communities from Rauer Islands, Antarctica - Metagenome Torckler E6 #833 | ecosystem: Environmental > Aquatic > Non-marine Saline and Alkaline > Saline | place...
TCCTCTTGAACATCTTCAGCCCCGGCCTCCAGGGCTTGCATGAGCAGGTCATCACCCGTGCCTTCGACCCGGATAATGCCCTTCCTTTCAAATTGAAAGGCTACTGCTCCCTTTTCTGCCAAATTTCCGCCATGCTTAGTGAAAGCAAGACGAACTTCTGGCAAAGTCCGGTTGACATTGTCGGTAGCCGCTTCCACGAGTATCGCGACGCCACCCGGACCATAACCCTCGTACATAACTTCTTGTATCTGCTCCCCGCCAAGCTTGCCTGAACCTCTGTCAATTGAACGCTGAATATTATTTGATGGCATGTTCGCTGCCTTGGCCCTGTCTACGGCTAAACGCAGTGCGAAGTTCATCTCGGGGTCATCACCATTTTTCGCCGCAACCGCGATAGCATTGCCAAGTTTTGTGAACAACGCGCCCCTCTTGGCGTCATTCGCACCTTTCTGGCGCTTGATAGTTGCCCATTTACTGTGTCCTGACACTGATATTTCTCCTGTGTAGCTGTACGTGCAAATTATAGCACAGCCACCCCTGTTAAGCGAGTAGTCGTGTGTTGACCGAAAGCCTGTCTTCAGCTATTTTCCAGCTTGGTCGGAAGCAGCTTCTACGTTGCCAGAGCTTGAAGCGTCTTTACTATCCCCATCTTCTTCGTCCTGGGTAGCAGCCCGTTCATTGCCCCCATCATCTGTCGCTTCTGTTGACGATGACCGTACTGAACCTTCGCCAACATTATTGGTATTAAAACTAGGAACTTGCTGGGCATAGAAACTCCACATAGATTCCACTTCTTCGGATAGTCCTTGTGCCTCTTTAACTGTTTTTGCAACTTCAGAAACCTGGAATTGAACTTCCTGGCCTACTTCAAGTTTAGGTTCTCCGGCCTGTTTTGTCAGATGTGTCTCTGCGTACACAATCTCTGCCGTAGTCAGATTGATGTCATTTACCAGGCCGTAAGTTTGGGCTGCTTTACGAGCCATCAGTGTGTATGAGTCACCGGGCTGGGCAACGTAGTCATACGTACCTTGATCTTGATTGTTCTGAGTGTCCTGTTCTTGGTTATTATTATCTTCTGGCTGGTTGTTGCCTTCTTGTGCATCTTCTTGCTCAGCCTTTTCTTGATCTTGATTGTTTTGATTAGAATCATTTCCGTTTATCTGTTCATCGCCTTCAGATGGCTGCACCTCAAGTTGCTGATCAGAATCCTGAGCTTCTACTCTATAGCCAAAGCCAAAAATTAATACCGCTAACATAGCAATCATCCATGTGATGCCGGCAAGCGGAAGTTTAGTTTCTCGGTTCATGTTATTTCAATCCCTCCTTTTTTGCCCACCATATAATAATATTGCTTACGTTACGAATATTATCATAAGCGCTGGTTAATGGCCAAAACTATTTTAGATTACCAAAGACAACAAGCCCAGTGGTGGTATGATATATAGTATTAGCTGGAGAATTATAAAAAATGATCGATTCAACTCAACTATTAGTGGGCGACTGGACATTCAAGCACTTCTACCCGAGCAATAAAAAGCCAGGCACCGATGAAGTGAGTGTCTTTGACGGCAAATTCCAGCAGAACAAAGGCCAATTTACTTTCTCTAGCAAAAAATCAGACGAAGGCGAATACCTATTTGCTAGGATGACAGTGAATAATGACCTAGCAACAGGAGTAATGCATGAGCATACTTCCCCTAAAAAGGAATTCAAAGGAGCCATTTACACTAGCGCATTTCAAGGTCTGTTAAATAAAGACTGCGATAAGATTAATGGCAAATGGGTCGGCGTAGGAAACGACTCCGGAAAAAGAAAAATCTACACCGGAAAGTTTACATTGGAGAAACACGATTCCAACCATGATTTATTGACATTATCAGAGTAAATAAGGATAATATCAGGAGTTATTTTTGGCTCCGCCAGGAATACCAAAATCCCGAACCAAGGAGCCAGCGGTGACTGTTTGGGATTTTGAAAGGAAGAAGCGACCAGAGGGTGGAGTAAAACAAAAACTAAAATGTTTTTGTTTTACGCAAGCCGACCGTCGATTCTGACGCGGGCCCATAGCTCAGTAGGTTAGAGCAGTGGCCTTTTAAGCCACGTGTCGTGGGTTCGAATCCCACTGGGCCCTCCAATCCAGAATTTTAAAGACTCATGCGTGCGCCTTTTGATATACTTGAGTTATGAAGAAAAAACAAAAACTTTTAGCGTTATTTTTTCTAATAGTAGCGGTATTTATTGCTGGTTTATTTTTGCTTAACCGGAACACTGCTGCTACGACTGAAACTCAAGAGATTAACGAGTTTGTAGCTCAGGCAAATATAAACAAAATCAATGAATGGGCTATTCACCCTAACTGTGGAGAGGCTGGAGGTAAGAATGATGGGTACCTTCTTCAGGTTAATAATATAGGAGTAACTTCAGGAAAAGCTGCTGAGTTAAAATCTCTAGCTTCAAATCGAGATTATATTATCAAAGATCGTGATGATGGCTATGAAATTGAGAATGACAATTGGAATATCATCGTTCTTAACAAAAATAGAGCAGATTTATTTATAACTATTCAGTATCCTGAAAAACCTAAAGGATTTCCGGAAGAGAGTAAACTCTGTAGCTAGCTAATTTGGTTGCGATAGTGTCTACGATGGCCCTCCAGCTTAACCTTACAGATGAACCTAGTAGGAAAGTCTGAACTAAGAGCCAGAAGTAGCCCTTTTTGCCATAAAAGGCAAAGTGCTCTGTTTGAGCAAGCAAAAACTAGCTATTCTTATGCTTTTCTTTTTCCAAGATATCGTCGATTTCAATGTACAGAGACTTATTTGACAGAGAGGTTTCATATAAGGAAAAAGCATACTAGCTATCATGCTGATTAACGATAAGCCAAAGACTACATTGCCCGCCTCATGAAATATCGCAAAAATCAGGAACATAGATACACATGCACACATGAGAGCGATAACGCCTATAGTTAGCATGTATCGTAAGATCTCTACTCGTTTATGCAGGATTTTAACTTGCGTAACGACTTACGTATGAATATAGCCGCTATCATAATCTTTTTTAAAACTTCTAATTACACCTGCCACACCGAGTTATCTATTAATATAACCAAGCATTAAAATTGCAATTGCAGGAAACAGTAGTGCTGGCGTTGACAGAGATACGTCCATAAGCAGAGCATAGCAACAAAAGTCTAGATCTTACATGCACTTATATTCAAAAAAGACCCAGGAGTATTAAGATAAACAGTTTACTAGCTTAATGGAAGAGGGACTTGTTGTGGTAACGAAGTTCCATTAAGACCAGCTATTAAATTCTCGGCGGCTAAGTTACCCATGTCTTGCCTGGTCGCTATACTTGCACTGCCGATATGCGGCAGTATAAGACATCTTGAAAGCTTAAATAACGGGTGATTAGTAGGTAATGGTTCGGGCGTCGTAACGTCTAGAGCAGCACCATATATATCTTTGTTTGTTAGAGCGGTTACGAGAGCATCTTGGTCTATGAGGCCACCACGACTAGTGTTGATCAATATCGCGGTAGGCTTCATCTTTGCAAATTGTGCTGTACTAAATAGTTTGTTTGTCTCGGGGGTGAGTGGCGCATGTACTGTAATGAAATCACTGTGGGCAAGTAACTCATCAAAGTCAGTATAGTGCATACCGTATAGAGCCTCTAAGTCGGGTTTTGGTGTACGAGCTGTGTATAACACATTACAGTCAAAGCCCTTTAGGCACTTAGCGACTGTGCTGCCGATCCTGCCCAAGCCTACTATACCAACTGTTGCATGACTGAGATCAACTCCAGTCATCCAGTATGGTCGCCAAAAATCCCATTCGCCGTCCTGAGCCGCTTTACTTGCTTCCGTAATGCGTCTTCCAACGTTAAGCATTAGTCCGACTGCTAGATCAGCAACACTATCCGTCAGTACATCGGGGGTGTACCCTACGCTTATATTACGTTCTGCGCATTCTTCAATATTTATATGATCGTATCCAACTGACATAGTACTAATTGTCTTTAGAGTATCTACGCCAGCTTCTATAACCTTTGCGTCAACATTATCCGTCAGGAGACAAAGAAGACCGTCTTTCCCAACAATGCGCGTTAATAATTCTTCGTAGGGTATGGCTGTATCTTCGTCCCATATATCTAAATTACAAGTTTCGCTTAACTTGATAATGACTGCAGGGTCTAGTTTTCGAGTTACAAGTACTTCATGCATGCATGTATCTAATAGTACGGGTGTCGCTCTGTCAATCTACAGGAGAGTATACTTTATCGTTCTTGACTGATAGAAACTGACTAATGTATTCGCCACTAAACAGATGGCCATCAAAGGCTATTCTAAGTGCTCTATTAAAGGGTTGCTATCCTCGATCAAGCCCACTGAATAACCAATTTCCTGGGCAATAATCGAGCTATTTCACTAGCACGCTATAAGGTTTAACTTACGATCTTGCTAATAATAAATTGTTTGTCGAGTATGTCTTTAGCAGCCAGCTTGATTTGGTCTCTCCCGAGCTCTGAAAGAATATAGTTTTTTATGTTTATAGAACAGCACAATCTAATCAAGTAATTCAGTTGTTATTGCTTCAGCTAATTGTTGCGCAGAATGAATAGTTTTCTTGCTAGCGTGCAAAGTATGTATATTCAGAGTCTGTGCCACGTTAACATATTCAATTATATCGTCTACAAATAGAGTTCTATCAGCTGCAACCCCAAAATGATCTAGTACTTGCTTAAAGAAGATTGGATCACTCTTAGTAAGTTTAGCTTCTGTTGAAAATGTCGTTAAGTCAAACCCATCGTATCTTCCACTAGGACGCGTTTTGATTACTTCAAACTCATACATATTTGAAAGTAGTGCTACCTTAATACCTCTACTTCTGGTTGATGCAACAAGTCTACGCATACTATCCGATGGGTCGTGGGTTACGGATATCGTAGCTTGCTCAAAAGTTTGTGATTTAGGCGCCGGTACATTAATAATGTTTGCTACCTGTTTAACATACTCCTCGGTTGTTACATTGCCTGCGGCAAACAGGTGGGAAGCCTTATTAATTGCAAGCTTCTCGTTTGGCTTAGGTATTTTGCCAAAGCTATTCAACATGATTTTATCGAAACTGGATATATCGTATTCAAAAGAGTATGTGCCTCCATAATCCAAGATTAACAATTCATATTTAGATTGAAGTCTCATTCAGGTATTGTAGCAATAAACAGGAGTGGATCGGCGTGCAATTTAGTCGCAATAGTTTGCACCTTGCTCCTCCAAGTATAAACAAAAAACAGATTACTATGAGTCGCGGACTTGTTGCATATTATGTATATTATTGTGCTATAGTTAACTTGTGAATATATCCCTTACTGAACGTCGTCAAATTGAAAATGAAATGATCTTTAGGCGTGCCAATGAAAAAGTGGGGACTGATCTTGACACATTGGATGCGATGCACATGGACGATGGGAACCCTGAGCTTGTCAGTGACGACACTTTAGTCTTGCATTTCAAATGTGAATGCTCAGATGAAAACTGCGATACACGCATCCCTATGAAGTTACATGAGTACCAAAAAATACACAAAAATAGGGATTCGTTTATTATTAAGCTCAAGCATCAGGTTGAATCTATCGAAAAGGTCATACTCACCAAATCAAATTACAACGTAGTTGAGAAAAACAATTCTACACCCGAACCAAGCGCTACCTTAAACGAGACTTCTGTAGATAATTCCTAGGTTACTATTCTTGTTAGGTGGCAGTTTTAATTTTTTATGATGGGCTTTTTATTTGGAATGATGCAGCGGATTCGCGCCCACGACACTTCGAGGAAGGGTCGTGGGCATAAACAGCCTAGAACGGCTGTTTATGTTTTCCTTGCTTGGCCAAAATTTGAACGCATTCAAATTTTGCAGTAACAGTAGGCGAATCCCACTGGGCCACCACCCAATGTATACTTTGAATATCTATTTTTATGATTAATGTAAAATCCGTAAAATTCTCATCTGGTAAGGATCCGACCTTTGGGTCTTTCATCTGTAGATTTAGCACAAAATAAAACTATTGATGTTCAATTAAACTAGCTCCCCCTTGTTAAGGCGCGTTTAGCGTCCGTCTCGACAGTCGAGTTTACTTAAGACAAAGGCTGTAATATTAAACTGAGTTAGAATAGAAACTGTGGACACTGAATTAAACTTAGACTCAAAAATCAACCTGAACGACGGCAATAAACTGCCGGCTATTGGTCTAGGTGTTGCCCGCCTGAGCCAGGGGCTGGAAACCGAAAATGCCGTTCACTGGGCATTAGACGCGGGATACAGACACATAGATACTGCTTCCTTTTACGGAAACGAAGTATCTGTTGGCAAAGCAGTTATTGAGCACAATATAAACCGTAAAGATGTATGGATCACAACCAAGCTTTGGCCAACTGACTTTATCAGCCCAAAAAAAGCACTTACTAAGAGTCTGGAAAGACTAGGGCTTGAATATGTCGATCTGTACCTAATTCACTGGCCACCACCTGTTGATATCCCAGGCCTAGACAACAGACTTTGGAAGGCTATGGAAGGATTTAAAGAAGAAGGTTTGTGCAAGTCCATAGGTATTAGCAATTTCGCTGGCAAAAGATTAGAACGCCTGGTCAGCTCAGCCAATACGCCTCCAGCTGTTAATCAGATAGAATGCTCTCCTTTAGTTTATCCAGAATCAGATATAGATTTATGCGACTATAACGCAATAACTGTAGTTGGGTACAGACCGTTGCGAATGGCTGAGAATCTCAACAACCAGACTCTGCAAAAAATTGCCCAAAAACATAGTAAATCCCCTGCCCAAATAATGCTTCGCTGGGCCTTACAAAAAGGAATTGTGCCAATCCCAAAGTCTAAGTCGCGCGACAGAATACAAGAAAATATAGATATTTTTGATTTTGAACTAAGCAATGAAGACCTGGAAGAACTCAAAACGCTTTCTGTAGCTGAATAGACTATGTCTCTAGAAATATACATCGCGCGCCACGGGCAAAATGTAGATAATCAGAGCGGCATACTGAACGGCCGTCGAGATTTACCTCTGACAGATATTGGCAGGCTTCGAGCGAAACAACTTGGCCAAGGGATTTCTGAAGCTGGGATAAAAATAGACAAAATATATAGCTCGCCGCTAATTCGGGCGCTCGAAACAGCAAAAATAGTCAGTACAATTGTTGGCCTGAGCGAGAAACCTGAAATAATTTATGAGCTGATAGAACGTGATTTTGGTGAAATGACTGGGGTGCATCAATCAGAAATAAACAAACGTTGCGCGCCGGATATAATTGAGACAGATACTGTCACTTACTTCCTTAACCCTGAAGGTGCTGAAACGTTCCCAGATTTAGTTGCAAGAGGCAAAGAAGCGCTAGATAAAGTTCGCTCGGAGCAAGATAACGGAACCGCCTTGCTTGTCTGCCACGGTGATTTAGGGAAAATGATATACGCAGGAGTTACTGGCAAAAACTGGAAAGATGTACTGGGAGAATTCCACTTTGGCAATGGAGATCTTATTGAAATTAATGCTGACAGCCAATCACACGTGATAAAAATCGCTCAGCACAATTTATAAAATCTAGAAATAATTTTATATACTTGAGTTAAGTCCAGTATAATTCATTTATAAAGAATTAGTGCTCCAGAGGTTAGATTTGTACAGATCCAGAAAAAATACATTGTCATACAAGCCAGATACTTACACAAAGAATTTAAGGCAAGGCAAAATTAAATGTCCTTTTTGCGACTTGAGCAATCAAAAGATTGTAAAAGAATACAAACATATGTATGTGATTGAAAATCTTTATCCTTATCAGTATTGGGAAGAAGGCATAGAAGTTAAAGATCATTTCTTACTGTTCCCTAAAAGGCATCTTGTAAGCCTAGGTGAATTCAATCAAAAAGAAAAAACAGAATACATTGATTTAACGGCTGATTATGAAGCCCAAGGGTATAATCTATACATTCGCGCCTTAAAAAACCCTACAAAATCAATAGACCATCACCACACTCACCTGTTTAAGATTGGTACCAAAAAAGCACGATTGTATTTATTCCTGAAAAAACCATATTTTATAATAAGAAAATGATATTATCTATTATTCAAGTCTGCTATTAGTTCTTGAGTCAGTTCTTCCAAGGAATCTATAACCTTATCCGACGCTCCATAACCCGAATCACCTCTTAGGTTAGGCTCCGGCACGGCAATACATGTCATTTTGGCGGCTTTAGCTGAAATTACTCCGTTAACAGAATCTTCCAGGGCAAGACACTCCTCTGGCTTTACTCCCAGCTTCTGGGCTGTTGACATATAAACAGCCGGATGGGGTTTGCCATAATCCTCGTGCTGAGCCGAATGCACAACTTCCATAGACCCGCGAATACCAAGTTTTAGCAGAACAGCATCAATAATTTCTTCATTTGATGATGAAGCAATAGCCATAGGCAGACTGGCATCATCTATCACCTTCAATGCTTTATCAACTCCGCTCATCGGGCTGCCAGATTGCTCAATCAGCTTGATTAATTCGTCAACTACACGCCTTTCAACTTCTTTTTTAGCAGGCTTATACCAAGGATAGCGAGAGTGCCAGAACTCGACTACTTCATCCAGTCTAATCCCCATGGTCTTGTTGGTCATTTCCCTGGTCAAAGGAACCCCTACCTCGTTGAATACTTTGATCTCTGCCTGTTTCCATAAAGGCTCACTGTCAATCAGCAGACCATCCATGTCAAATATCACCGCCTTAATCATCTTGGAATTATAGCACCACTTAAATACCATTGTGGTTCTTGTTACAGACAGAAATTTAAGATTGATAAATAATAGTGCAAGAACCCGAAGCAACTCTAAGATTGGAGAATGGAAATGGGTGACGACACTGAAGACCACGAAATGAACGACCCCAGAAGATTCAGTCCTGAAAAATATTCGCCAAAGACCGAGAAGAGCGAACACTCAGAATACCGCGAAAACAATCCAAAGAATGAAAAAGAACATATTGGCGACCACCCGCGCAGCCAAGCCGAAAAAATATTAGAACAACCGATACTCATTCCAAGAAGCCCCGCCGCGCTTTGTGTTCAAATCGTAGCTTTGGTGTTTTTGCTTGATTTTACGTCTGCAATGATTTTCTTACTCTTTGCATTTTTAATAAGCGGCGCTTCTACGGGTTTGCTGGCAGCAGGTGCGTTAGTCCTCTTTTTCAAATCCATCATTCTGATTGGGATAATCGTACAATCAACATATAAGTGGATGTGTATAAGCTATTACATCACTGGCAGACAGCTGGTCATCCAGGACGGATTTGTGAATAAAGACGACGAATCATATGAGCTGGCCAACATAAGACACATAAACGTGAAGCAAGACTACATGGCAAAAAAGCTGGATTATGGACGTATCGAACTTAGGCTAGCAACAGCCGGCCTAAACGAAGACGTTACCTTAAAAGACGCGAAAAACCCCAAACACTTCGAGAAAGTTTTCAGAAACTATCTTGGCTAGCGGTGCGCGCCAATATATCATTAATATATGCAACAAATTTATCTTTTAAGGCACGCGAAAAGAACATCAGAAGGCGTACTGACAAATGAAGGAAGAGCCGATGCTAAACAACTTGGAGTAAACCTACCACAGTTTGATGCAGTTTATGCTTCGGACTCAGATAGAGCCGTAGAAACAGCAGAACTCATATCGGGTATGAAGCCAAAAATTGATACAAGAGCAAGTTTTTACACGGCCCCGAAAGAGAAAAGTGACGCTTATAATAAGTTATGCAAAGAAAAAGGCATCGACTTTCTTGAAGCTGTCCGGATTTATAACGATCCAGAGGTAAACGAAGGGATTGCAAAGCAAGCTCAAAGCCTTAATGAGATGATTGATGAACTCCTACAATCGTCTAGTACGAGTATTTTGGTAGTGTCTCATAATCTAACCATGATACCGGCTATTGAAAAGCGAGGACTTAAAACAAATTTATTGCTAGATTATTTAAACGGTTATGTGATTGATGGTTATGCTGGAATAGAAGAATACTTGTCCAGATATTTAAATGACAGCCATACTCGCAGTATCCATACGCCACAATCCGCATAACATGATGTGCCCCAAAGATACTCTCTCTACTAAATTGTTTCTTTCGAGCGATTTTCCGGTCTGCCTTACGTCAACTATTGCATCCGCCAAGCCAGGCACACTGCCTTCTACCTTGCCTGCTCTCTTTATGACCCGATAATTTTCTAATCCCATTAATCCTATTTCTCTACCGATGACATCTATTCCCTCGATGGTAGTCTTTTCATAGCTCGTAGCTACCCTGACTGCTCTGTTTAGATCAAGGCCCATATTTTTATCTGTTGCAAATACAAATTCACAATCCCTCAGTTTGTCTACTTCTTCAGCATCTAGTCCTGCCCAATTCGGGTTCTCGTTAGTTAAGTCCGAGCCGGGCATCGCAAAGTCTGCGGTCCCGTATCTTATATCTGCTATTAGGTCGGCATTATTTACAACTCTGAAATCTCTATTATCTGCCCGGATGATGATAGCCGTCACCGAAATCTGGCGCGTCAAAATCCGGCGCGTCTATACCTGCGGACCTTAGCCAATCAATCGATGGATCTGCATTCCTGGCTGTTAAGTGAATAACTTCTGCGTTGATCGCAGCTTCAGTAACATTCATATCTAGTTTCTCCAATTCATTAATTTAGTATCAAATAAAAAACGCCGGAGCGATGTCCGGCGTCTGATTTATTCTAAATTAGCAAACTGCCTAGACATCCTCCAACTGAATATGATCATGGGTAGCTGTTGAAATCATGGTGTAAATATATTGCCTGAATCAAATAAAGTCAACCAATTATAAGTAAAATTGAAGTCCAATGATTTGATTGAATTACCCGGGGCTATTCATAACATTAGGCCCACCTGATATATAATCACAGCAGATATAAAATAAGGAACAAAATGGAAGACAATAAAATAATCAAACTGGTATATACATTTTTCTTAGGTCTTTTACTGGCAGTATTTGTGGGTGTCGGAATAGATACTTTTTATCCGCCGCCAGAAGAACCAAAATATCAGGAAGATTATTCAATTCAAAGAGCACGCCAAGAACCAACAAAAGAAGAGCTCAAAAAACAGCAAGAGTACGATAAAAAGTGGGAAAAACACCAAGAAGAGCTAAAGCCATACAACCGCAATGTTTCAATTGTTACATTACTAGCAGCTTTCATATTAATTGCGATAAGCATCATCTATGATAAGAAACTAAAATTCTTGTCTGACGGAGTTATGCTAGGCGGTTTGTTCACACTATTTTACAGCATTGGCAGGGGTTTTGCTTCAAGCAGCAGTTCATACGTATTTATAATAGTCTCTGCGGGTCTGGCGCTCGTGCTATACCTTGGCTATCGCCGGTTTGTAAAACCACAACCACCAAAAAAATCTAAAATAACTAAGTAAATGAAGTTCACAAGAGTAAAGATATTTACAACCGTTCCATCTGAATACGCAGCCAAAGTCAGACAAGCTCTAGGTAATGCAGGAGCCGGGGAAATCGGAGAATATACTTTTTGTAGTTTCAGCGTAGCCGGCACCGGCAGATTCATACCATCCGACAAGGCCAACTCACATATTGGAAAGCCAGGGAGCCTGGCAGAAGTAAAAGAAGAAAAAATAGAAGTAGTTTGCCAAAGAAGCCAGGCCAAGCAAATCATAGCCGCGCTAAAAGCAGCTCATCCTTATGAAGAAGTTGCTATGGATATCCACCCGTTGATTACCGAATCCGAGTTGTGAGCTAATATTGCAAACCGAAAGACTGTTACTTCTTTCCCTTCTTGCCTTTTTTGCCCTCTCCTTTGTGGTGGTAGCTAAACCAGGCTAGGAACAGCGTAGATATAACCGCTACGCCTACAACCACGTCTTTAGTAGTATTAATCAATTCACCGTATTCGGATTTGTTTATCTCGGCAGACATAGGCTCTGGTAATAGGGGCAACAAAAGTACCGCCAACATCAAACCAGTAGCTATCAGTGGCACGAACTGAAAAATTATCTTGTGGGCAGGAATAGTTTTTCTCAGGAAAATGATTACATAAAGCACCGGCAAAGCCATAAGTACAAGCGGGGCTATCATGGCACTGTCCGGGCTTTTAGCAACCGAACCGATAACCAGATCGGCATCATCACTCAGGCTATTAGCTAATAAACTTCCAGCAGCGACACCTATAAAAAGAAAAACCGCGTTGATTCTAAAAAGAATAGAAAGCAGTAAAACAGTACCAGCAATCGCGCCAAGTATTATCAGGGGTGTCA
>Ga0136558_1001390_pt1 | contig 12338 bp, 10 predicted proteins | sample AntRauTorckE6833_FD_101391 | JGI IMG/M metagenome (GOLD analysis project Ga0136558, IMG submission 101391) | Saline lake microbial communities from Rauer Islands, Antarctica - Metagenome Torckler E6 #833 | ecosystem: Environmental > Aquatic > Non-marine Saline and Alkaline > Saline | place...
GATGAGGGTCGACTGTGGGCCACTGAACACGGATCGAACGCGAAAGACGAACTCAACCGGATCGAACGAGGCACCAACTACGGCTGGCCGACCATCACCGGCAGCGAGACCACCCCCGAGATGGCCACGCCCGCCTTCCACTCCTCACAGTACACGACGTGGGCTCCGGCTGGCGCGGCCGCCACTGATGGGAGCGTTTTCTTCGCCGGACTGCGTGGCGAGCGACTGTACGAAGCCAGTATCGTCGACGGCGAGGTCACCAGTTTCGTCGCCCACTTTGCTGGCGATTTCGGCCGGCTGCGGGCAGTGGCGCTCGGTCCCGACGGTGAGAATTTGTATCTGTCGACCAGTAATACCGATGGGCGGGGAGAGGAACGAGAGGGCGATGACAAACTGATCCGGGTTCCGGTCGACGCGTTTTGAATACGTGAGTTGAACGGTTGGTTACTCTTTTCGCGGAATCGTCACATCGGTCAACCCGGCTTCGATCTGTTCGCGCTGGCCGCCGAATTTCCCGGGGAGAATCAACGTCTCGCCGAGTTCGTCCAGCGGCTCGTCGCTGGTGTAGCCCGGTCCGCTCGTCGCCAGCTCGAACAGCACCCCGTTTGGCTCGCGGAAGTACACCGACCGGAACCAGTGACGATTGATCTGGTTGGTTGGCCGGACGCTGTGGGTACTGACCGCCTTTCTCATCGCCGCCTGATCCTCGTCGGTCGGCGTCTGGAAGGCGACGTGGTGGACCGTCCCGTGGCCCTGTCGACTCCCCTCTATCGTCGGCAGGACGTCAACGTATTTGCCCACTGGCCCGGTGGCCGCAAACCGCGTGCGCTCGTCACCCGGCGTGTCGCCCGGCGATTCCTCGGTGCCGACTTCCTCAAGTCCCATCGTCCGCAGTAGCTCCTTGGTCTGGTGGGGGTCGGCCAGCCAGAGCGTCACCGAGTGGAAGCCGCGAATCGCCGACTCCTCGGGGACGAACTCGGTCCACGGCACTGTGGGGTCGTCGTCGGGAATCTCGACCTCGACAAGTTCGATTGGGAGGCCGTCAGGGTCGCGGAATGGAAGCACGGTCTCACCGAATCGGTCGACGCGGTCGTGGTAGTCGACGCCGTACTCGTCGAAGCGGTCCTCCCAGTAGTCGAGGCTCCCCTCAGGAACCCGGAACGCAGTCCGGGAGACCTGTCCGGTGCCGACCTGCCCCTGCTGGAGGTTCTCCCACGGGAAGAACGTCATACTCGTGCCAGGGGTCCCCTCGGCATCGGCGAAAAAGAAGTGATAGGTCGACGGGTCGTCCTGGTTGATCGACCGCTTGACCAGCCGAAGGCCGAGCGTCTCGACCCAGAAATCCATGTTCTGCTGGGGGTCGCCCGCAACGGCTGTCACGTGGTGAATACCCGGTGTCGGTGTCGCATCTGTCATTAGCTGCTATGAGGTTCTCGGCCTACTTGAGTTCGCGGTGACACGAGTGTTACCGGTGTCGACCGACTGTGTGATCCCACTGAGAGCAGCCACATACCAGTCCTCTTGTGATTGGATCACAAACAGAGTAGTATGGAGTTCGCCCTCCTCGGTTGGCCGGTCGATGAACCACGGCTCCGGCTCGATTACCGCCGGTTTAGCTACGCCGGGAAGTTCGTCACTGGCAAGACCGGCATCGCCGTCGTTCGTGGCGAGCCACCCGCCGACCACGAGTCGACCTCCGTCGACTCCCTTGGGCCGCTCCCCGAGGATCTCAGCGAATCCGAGTTCGACGACGGGATTCTCGCTGCGGTCGCGTTCAACGCCGACCGAACCGACCCGAAGGCGCTCTGGCTCCGCTATCTCACCGTCCGCAGTGATCTCCGCGGCAGCGGGCTTGAGCTTGGCCCACGGCTGGCAGCCTTTATAAAAGCGCGTGCAGCCGAAAGAGGGTATACAACAGTCCGTATCGCGGTTAACAACGTCTTTTCCTACCATGCGCTTTATAAATCAGGGTTCGCCGCCACGGGCCGTGAGACGGGACTGGCCGAACTGATTCTCGAAGCCCCCACCGACGCGCAGGCCAACGTGTCGATGTCGACCTACCAATGCGGTCTCGATCAGTTCCGCAAGCGCGAGGGGTTGTCGGATGCCGAGGAGACGTTCCTTCAAGAACACGAGTCGGTCGACCCGCCGGAGCCGATTCACACTGGCCGATCAGCACAGCACGTCGACTCGGGGGTTTCAAATCCACCGGGCACCAGCGAGTAGCCATGGGAAACTCGGATCTTCGCTCGCTGGCGGCGCTCTCGGAGTGCCCGTTTGCCGATATCGAAGGCAGCGTCATCGCGGTCGACGCCCACAACTGGCTGTATCGCTACCTGACGACGACGGTCAAATGGACCAACGATTCGATCTATACGACCGACGACGGCACCGAAGTCGCCAACCTCGTCGGGATCATTCAAGGCCTCCCGAAATTCTTCGAGAACGATCTCACGCCCGTCTTCGTGTTCGATGGCGGCGTGACCGACCTCAAGGACGACGAAGTCGAGCGTCGACGCGAGAACCGCAAGGACGCCGAAGAACGACTCGAACAGGCGAAAGAGGACGGCGACGCGGTCGAGGCCGCCCGACTGTCGGCCCGAACCGTCCGACTCACCGAGACGATCCACGAAACGAGCCGCGAACTGCTGGACCTCCTTGACGTCCCCTACATCGACGCGCCCGCCGAGGGGGAGGCTCAGGCCTCCTATATGAACCGGATCGGCGACGTCGACTACGTCGGCAGCGAGGATTACGACACGCTGCTGTTCGGCGCGCCGCGAACTCTGCGCGGGCTGACGAGCAAGGGCCACCCCGAACTGATGGAACTCCAGGCAACCCTTGAGAACCACGAGATCAGCTACGAGCAGTTAGTCGACGTCGGCATGCTCTGCGGGACCGACTTCAACGAGGGAATCAACGGAATCGGCCCGAAAACCGCGATCAAACTCATCAAAGAACACGGCGATCTGTTTGCGGTCCTCGAAGCCCGCGGCGAGCATATCGAGTTTGCCGACCGTATTCGCGAGTTGTTTTTCGAGCCACCTGTAACCGACGACTACGAGTTCGAGGGGTCGATTGAGCCGGATCTGGAAGCCGCGCGGGCGTATGTGACCGAGGAATGGGATGTCGACGCTGGCGAGGTCGACCGCGGCTTCGAGCGCATCGAGTCCTCGATAGTCCAGACCGGACTGGATCGCTGGAGCTAGCGGCTCGTTTACTCTTCTCGTTTGTGGTTGAGTTGGTCGACAGCGTCGACGGCCTCCAGATAATCGTAGAGCAGTGCCGGAAAATCCTTACCGTGCAGATACCGGAGTCCGAAATCCTCAGTCCACGCGATGATGCCCGTATCCTCGGTGACGACGCCAGCATCGAGTTCGCGGGCCAAAATGAGGAGATCAAAGTCTTCGCGTGAGTCGAGAACACCCTGCCTGAGCGCGCGCCGATACCGGTCTCTGAGATCCGAGATAACGGCGTCGATTTCGGTCATGTGGTTGTGGTCGTCGACGAGTTCATCAGCCGAGGTTTCGGCCCGGCGGACCGCCTCCTCGGAGACCCGCAGCCCTCTGTCGACGCGGTCGCTCATCTCGTCGACGAACCGATAGACCACGTCCGCCGGAATCGAGACCGTGTAGCGGTCGGGGTGTTTGCGGATCACCCACGTGTTGAGTTTCGAGCGCGTGGCCTCGGAGACCGGTCTGTCGTCCAACATCGTCGTCAGCTCGCTGTGGATCGACGGCGGCATGTAACAGGAGATATCCAGCTCCAATCGAGCAGTAGCAATCAGATCCAACAGCCTGTCGATGGCCTCTTCGAGAGTCTCCTCGTCGCGACGGATCTCCTCGGTGATAAACAGCGAGGTATCGAGGACGAACCGTTGTTTGAACGAGCGCTCGACCATGGCGTCGACTACGACCCCATCCGTATTGTAGCTCCACATCTGTGGGCTATGTCGACATTGGAATCCGTGAAATTCGCACGACGTGACAGGGTTGGCGAAGAGATTGATGTACGCCGATGGCGTAGGATGTGTTATGGAATACCACGACAAGCTTGGACTCTCACGTGAGAAGTTCGAGGAGATTTCGGAGTATCTCCACGAGAATAGCTACGAGGGCCGAGCCTACCGCCATCTGCCGGGCTACCGAAAGTCGGTCGAAAAAGGGACTGTGCTTATCGATGACACAGTGGTACGTGGCTTTCCGAAGATTCCTCGGTGTCTGGTTCTCGACGCCGGGATTCCACAGCAGTTCGACGAGTCGATTGCGGTCGAAGAGAAGCTCAACGGCTACAATGTCCGGGTCGCACGCATCGAGGGCGACGTACTGGGGTTCACACGGAGTGGAATCGTCTGTCCGTTTACGACTCACAAGGTGCGGTCGCTGCTCCCCGTCGACCGGTTTTTCGACCACCATCCAGACCGCATGCTCTGCGGGGAGATGATCGGGCCGGAAAATCCCTATACTGTCGAGGAATGCTACGATGTCGACTCGATTGCGTTCCGGGCGTTCGATATTCGAGACCACGTAAGCGGCGAACCACTGCCAGTGCTTGATCGCCGCGAGATATGCGAGGAGTTCGACATTCCACAGACGGAGCTGTTCGGCACGTATGAGCCCGCCGAGGCCGTCGAGTCGACCCCCGAAATCGTCCGTGAACTCGATGCCGAGCGACGGGAGGGAATTGTGATGCAGACGCTCAGCGGGAGCCAACAGTTGAAATACACCACGTCGGCGGCCAATCAGGGTGATCTGGCGTTCGCGTTTACGTTTCCCTTTGATTACGGTCGAGAGTTTTCCTTCCGGCGGCTGATCCGCGAGGGGTTTCAGTCAGTTGAGTTCGAGGAGTCGGCGTCCCGTCGACGAGAGCGCGCCCACGGTCTCGGTGAGTCACTGCTGTTGCCAATGACCGAGTCTATCGAGCAAATCGAGAGCGGCGAGCGAATCGGTGAACAGCACACGGTGCGTGCTGAGCCGCGGGTTGTCGACGCCCTGCTTGAGCACTTTCGGGATCAGGGCCTGACAATCAGTATCGAGACTGATCGCCGCATAGAGGGCGAGCGTCTGCTCACGTTTACGAAACGAATCCAGCGGACGAACGACAAGACAGAGGCCTATCTCAATGGGACGATTGTCAAAGAGTGAGCCAGCCGAAGCCCGCCTGTTTTTACCGGGTGAATACAAAATAAAGACATGAACGCAGACGACATCGAAGCCGCGATTGAAGCCGAAATCGCCGAGGCAGAGGCGACCGTGAGTCTCCCGCGGCAAGTCGACGAAGAACACGAAGACGCCCACTACGCCGCCGTCGTCGTCTCGCCCGCCTTCGAAGGCCAGAGCCTCGTCGCCCAACACCAGCAGGTATACGACGCCCTCGGAGAAAGCATGACGACCGACATTCACGCTATCGAACTCAAGACTTACACGCCCGAAGAGTACGCCGATCAAGAGATTTAAAAACGACTTCAAACCGTTCGCTCTTGTCGACTGACAGCCGGACAGTTATCGGCGTGAGTAGTAGCTTTTAGGTCGGTTTCTGTCCTTGCGGACCCTATGAGCGATTCATTCAGAACTGAATCCGACAGTCTCGGAGAGATGCAGGTCCCAGCCGACGCCTACTGGGGCGCACAGACACAGCGCGCCGTCGAGAACTTCCCCATATCTGGAATTTCATTCGGTCGACGCTTCGTCCGCGCGCTGGGCATCGTCAAAAAGGCCGCCGCACAGGCCAACCGCGACCTCGGCCTGCTCGATGAGGAAATCGCCGAGGCGATCATCGAGGCCGCAGACGAGGTCATCGCTGGCGACCTCGACGATCAGTTCCCGGTCGACATCTTCCAAACGGGCTCCGGTACCTCCTCGAACATGAACGCCAACGAGGTCATCGCCAACCGCGCTGCCGAGCTCATGGGCCACAAGATCGGTGACCGCGTCGTCCACCCCAACGACCACGTCAACTACGGTCAGTCGAGCAATGACGTAATTCCGACCGCGATGCACGTTTCGGCGCTCGAAGCGGTCGTCAAAGACGTGATTCCGGCGCTCGAAACGCTCGAAGCCTCGCTCGCCGACAAGGCCGAGGAGTTCGATGGCGTCGTGAAGACGGGCCGCACGCATCTCCAAGACGCCACCTCGGTCCGACTCGGCCAGGAGTTCGGCGGCTACCGCGCCCAGATTGAAAAGGGAGTCGACCGCGCGGATAACGTCACCGACCACCTCAGCGAACTCGCACTCGGCGGCACCGCGGTCGGCACCGGCCTCAACACTCATCCGGAGTTCCCCGAGCGTGCAGCCGACTACATCGCCGAGGAGACCGGCCTCGGCTTCCAAGAGGCCGACAACCACTTCGAGGCACAGGCCGCCCACGACGCGATGGCCGAAGCCCACGGTGCACTCCGCACGGTCGCTGGCTCATTAAATAAGATCGCCAACGATCTCCGCCTGCTCGCCTCGGGCCCACGCAACGGTCTCGGCGAGATCGAACAGCCCGAAAACCAGCCCGGGTCGTCGATCATGCCCGGCAAGATCAACCCGGTCGTCGCCGAGTCGGTCAATCAACTTCACAAACAGGTCGTCGGCAACGACGCCGCGGTTGCCGCGGGCGCAAGCGAGGGTCAGATCGACCTCAACCTCTACAAGCCCGTCTTGGCCCACAATCTGCTGGAATCCGCGGAACTCATCGCTAACGGCTCGGAGATTTTCGCCGAGCGATTCGTCGACGAACTCGAAGCCAACGAGGAGTACTGCGCCGAACAGGTCGAACAGTCGATGGCGCTGGCGACAGCGCTCAACCCCGCCATCGGCTACGACAAGGCCTCGAAAGTCGCCAAGAAGGCGCTCGCCGAAGACAAAACCGTTCGGCAGGTCGCAATCGATGAAGGATACCTCACCGCCGAGGAGGCCGACGAGGTACTTGATCCCGAAGCGATGACCCACCGCGGGATTCTGGGCACCGACGAATAGCGAGTCCCCTCGGTTTCATTTTCTTACTTCGACCCCGTCGACAGGTTTGTGGTCGGTCTCGGAACCCGACCAGTCGACTGTACCTACCTGCGCCATAATCTACACGATTGATCGTGGCGGTCGAATCTGCTGTACTGATGGATACGAACGAATACTCAAAAGATACTATCACTGACTGTGCTTGAAATTGTGACACACAGTCCATCAGATAACCAGTTAAACCACACGACGTGGCGGGGTTAGTACCACTAACTGGCCGTTAGCCCCGAAAACGATATTTTGAAGCCCTTACCTATAGAATTGAGAAGTATGCCTCAGCTTCAGACACGGGGACGCGACTTGCTACTGTGCCGAAAATGTGGATCGACGTTCCCGGAGGGCCAGGCCACCCGCGATGGGTGGCATTATGAGTGCCCAACCGATGACTGCAACTCCGAGGGGCTCGGAGACGGTCTCCGACGCGTACAATCCTCCAACTAACAACCGCCAACCGGCCACCCGCCCCGTGGGGTGACCCCGGCGTTCATTTTTCAGGCTCGCGCCGGCATCTCCATCCTTTTTACGCCCCCGTGTCCCACGTTCGCCTAATGAGTAGCTCCGAGTACGACTACGAGTCACTCGGCCTCGTCGCCGGTCTGGAGATCCACCAACAGCTCAACACCGAAACCAAGCTGTTCTGTGCGTCGCCAACCGCGATCCGCGAGCCCGAGGAGTCCGAGCGCACGATCACCCGCTTTTTGCACCCAACCAAAAGCGAACTGGGCGAACTCGACGACGCCGCCCTCGAAGAGAGCCGCGTCGACCGCGAGTTCGAATACCTCTCGTACGACACGACCTGTCTCGTCGAGGAGGACGACGAACCACCAAGCGAGGTCGACGACGAAGCCCTCGCTGTCGCCATGCAGATCGCCTCCCTACTGGATATGAGCATCGTCGACCAACTCCACGTCATGCGAAAGCTGGTCATCGACGGCTCGAATACGTCGGGCTTCCAGCGCACCATGCTCTTGGGCCAAGAGGGCGAAATCCAGACCAGCGACGGTCCCGTTTCGGTGGTCGACCTCTTGCTCGAAGAGGAGTCCGCCCAGCGAATCGAGGAGCGCGACGACGGCGTGCTCTACAGCCTCGACCGCCTCGGTATCCCACTGGTCGAAATCGGCACTGGCCCGGACATCCGAAGCCCACAGCAGGCCAAGGAGGCGGCCAAACGCATCGGGATGCTCCTTCGGTCGACTGGCAAAGTCAAACGCGGGCTGGGAACGATTCGGCAGGACGTCAACGTCTCCATCGCGGAGGGCGCGCGCGTCGAAGTCAAAGGCGTGCAGGCACTCGATCAGATCGACGAAATCGTCGAACTGGAGGTCCAGCGCCAGTCCGAGTTGGTCGACATCGCCGCCGAACTCGCCGAGCAAGGCGCCAGCGTCGGCGATACCCAAGATGTAACCGCTGTCTTTGAGGATACCGACTCCGGTGTCATCGGCGGTGCGCTCGGCTCCGGTGGCAACGTGACAGCAGTCCCGCTGTTCGGCTTTGATGGGCTCGTGGGCCACGAGATCCAGCCGGACCGTCGACTCGGCACGGAGTTCTCGGATCACGCTAAACGCCACGGTGCGGGCGGGATCTTCCACACCGACGAACTCCCGGCCTACGGCGTGACTGACGAGGAAGTCGCGGCACTCCGAGAGGCGGTCGACGCCGGTCCGGAGGACGCGGTGGCTATCGTTGCCGACGACCCCGAGACCGCAGAGCTTGCTATCGAGGCGGTCGCCGAGCGCGCCGAGACCGCAATCGAGGGTGTCCCGGAGGAGACCCGCGATGCGACCCAAGAGGGAACAACGCGCTATCTTCGCCCACTCCCCGGCGCAGCCCGAATGTACCCCGAAACCGACGTGCCGCCGGTCGAACCCGATCCGAGCGAAGTAGAGGAGCCGGAACTCCTCACCGAGAAGGTCGAGCGCTATCAAGCCGAGTTCGGCCTCGACAGCGGGCTGGCCGAACAGGTCGCCTACGGTCGACGCATGCCACTGTTTGAGGAAGCCGTCGCGCAGGGCGTCGACGCTACGTTCGCCGCGTCAGTGCTCGAAAGCACGGTCGTCGAACTCCGCCGCGATGGCGTTCTGGTGGAGAACCTTGCGGACGCCCACTTCTTGGGCGTCTTCGAGTTGGTCTCCGACGACGAACTCGCAAAGGAGGGCGTCGAAGACGTGCTGACGGTACTGGCCGAACAGCCAGAGATGACTGCTGAGGAAGCCGTCGAAGAGGCCGGACTTGGTGGCGTCGACGAAGATGACGTTCGTGAGGTCATTGTCAGTGTCGTCGAGCGAAACAGCGAGCAGGTCGACGAGGAGGGAATGGCTGCCTTCTCGGGACTGATGGGCGAATGTATGGGCCAACTCCGTGGGAAAGCCGACGGCGAGACGATCAGTTCACTGCTCCGCGAAGAGATCGGCAAACGAAGCTAGGCGGCGAATCGCTCGGAGAGGGTCGACTGTTGTCGTTCGGATAATTCCGCCACGAACACCCCGAGTAGGGATGACTTACCTATTTTTGAAGTATACTACAGTAGTATGGTATGTATCTAGATAGTCGCAGTCTGTGAGTTTTTGGTTGCGTTGTATTCGTTTTGGACGGCACAACCAGACGGGGACGCAGGCTAATCGGAATCCGCTCGTCGACACCCTCTCCGGGTGTGGCGCTCAGCTGCCCCGATAGACCTACCGACACTCCACAGACACCGACACCCTCGGTAACGTGCTGTTAATTAGCTATTATTCAATACATAAACCACAATCAAAACAATCAAACGAAACAACATGTAAACTCGCGTGGGTAAGATCTGACTTACAATAGCCATGTCTGGTGAGACTCGGGTATGGAGTACACTCCTACCAGACGAACAGTCCTCACATCGAGTGGGCTGCTCACAGTTGGCCTCGCTGGCTGTGTGGGTTCCGCTCAAGAAAACGACGATCCACAGGGTCCAGAACCGGTCGACCTCGGGACGGCCTGTGAGTTTTCGATCTTGGCAAAGTCCGGGATATCAAGCGTTCCAGACTCCGATATCGCAGGCGACATTGGCGTGAGCCCCATCGCGTCGACTGCTATAACCGGATTCGATTTGACGTTGGATGCGACGGGCGTCTTCGCGACATCGACGCAGGTGGGCGGGCGGGTGTACGCGGCCGATTATGCGGAGCCGACCCCGTCCAGATTGACCACGGCTGTGAACGATCTGGAAGCTGCGTACACCGATGCATTCGGCCGCGTCCCGCCGGACGTTACGGAGTTGGCCAGCGGCAACATCGGTGGAGAGACGCTTACGCCCGGGATCTATAACTGGAGTACGGACGTCCTGATCGACGACGATATTACCATCGACGGTGGCCCGGACGACACCTGGATCTTCCAGATTTCAGGGGATCTCACCGTGGCGAGCGGGGTGACAGTCAATCTGGCCGGCGGCGCGCAGGCCGAAAACATTGTCTGGGTAGTCGCTGGCGGTGCGGGTGTCGAGATCGGGACAGACGCTGACTTTACGGGAGTCGTGTTGGCCCAAACGGGGATCAACGTCCTCACCAACGCGTCGGTCGACGGCTGTTTGTACGCCCAAACCGATGTCAACCTTCAGATGGCGAGCGTTACCGGCTGCGACTGCGATGTCGTCGACCTACAAGTGGGCCTAGAGTGTGTCGATGGCGACGGTGAGATCACGCTAACGAACACCAACGACAGCCCGGTGATGGTCACGATCACTGGTCCCGATGGGTTCGAAGAGACGATAGAGGTTCCCGCGGAGAGTTCGGCAACGGTGGATGGGCTCGCGGATGGAACGTACTCGCTCGAAACGGACGACAGCGAGATCGGCCTCGATATCACGACACTCGACGTTAGTTGTGATTCGGACATACCCGATGTCATCACGACACCAGCGACGGACATCGACGGATCATCGGCCACGCTCAACGGAGAGTTGACCGACCTCGGCGAGTTCGACGAGGTCGACGTCTTCTTCGAGTGGCGTGAAGTCGGCACCGAAGAGTGGAACACCACCGACACCCAGACGCTGGACGAACCCGGCGATTTCGACGCCGAGATCGAGGGTCTCGAACCCGGTACCACCTACGAGTTCCGGGCGGTCGGGGTGGCGGACGGCGAACGGTTCGAAGGAGCCATCCTCCTCGTGATCATTGGCGACGACATGGATAACGGCGACGACGATGATGACGATGATGACGATGATGACATGGATGACGACGGCGACGAGGACGACGATGGTGACGAGGATGATGATGACGACAAAAAGAAAAAGCCGGATGTCGAGGACGACGTCGACCTCAAGCTTGTCTCGAAAAAGAAAGGCGACGAGGGCGACACGTACGAACTCAAGATCTGTAACGACACGGACCACGATATAAAATTCTCGTGGGGACTGGGCGACACCAAGCACCGCGAGAAACTCACCGTCGACGGCGAGTCCAGCGACACGTTCCACGTCGACGCCGACGAGGAGGGAACCGTCTACCTCTACCACGACGGTGACGAAATCGACTCCGTCGACATCGAATAGCGGCGTTCTGGGAGCCGACAGCGGGCTATCGCTGTTGGACAACCTTCCTCGCCTGCTGTAGCAGTGGTCAAGGTTCTTGCCGGTCGCACCGTAAGCCAACCCATGACGATCTTTTTCGACGACCTTGCGGTCGACGACGAGTGGACCAGCGGCGAGTACGCAGTTACGGAAGCCGAAATCCGAGAGTTTGCCGACCAGTACGATCCCCAGTGGTTCCATACCGACCCCGACCGCGCGGCTGAGGAGTCACCATACGAGGGACTGATCGCCAGTGGGTGGCACACTACCGCAATGACGATGCGACTCTTAGTCGACAACTTTCTCAGCGATGCAGCCACCATGGGCGCAAAGGGCGTCGACGAACTTCGCTGGCGCAGACCGGTCGAACCAGGCGACAGCCTCTCGATTCAGGCCACAGTCGAGGACAAAGCCGTCGACAGCGAAAGCCGAGGCACGGTTCGGCTCCGAATCGAAACAACGAATGGGGACGACGAACCCGTCTGTACGATGGTCGGCATTGTGATGTTCGCACGCCGCGAGGAGTGAGCGTCTGCTACCGAAATAGTCACGGATAACTAACCGATAGACAGCCGCGAGAGACCGTGGTTCGCCCTCACACGGTGAAGGGACTTTGAAAGCGCTTTTATGGGGGAGCGTCAAACGAGAGTGTACAGCCTATCCGGGTTGATGATACTCCTCGCCGTCAGGGACCTACCGTTCGGCGAGGATGTGCGAGCCCGAAGATAGGAGAGGTAAAATATGCCAGTTTACGTAGATTACGACACCCCAGCCGACCTCGCAGAGCGCGC
>Ga0136558_1001391_pt1 | contig 12329 bp, 12 predicted proteins | sample AntRauTorckE6833_FD_101391 | JGI IMG/M metagenome (GOLD analysis project Ga0136558, IMG submission 101391) | Saline lake microbial communities from Rauer Islands, Antarctica - Metagenome Torckler E6 #833 | ecosystem: Environmental > Aquatic > Non-marine Saline and Alkaline > Saline | place...
TCGTAAAGCTTAGTGTTTTTATTCATACTTCTCTCAGTGTAGCAAAGAGCTACACTATAGACACCGCTCTATGTGGGAAACTAAGACCTAATTTTCCACCCTCTCTTAAATAAAGTAGTTACCAGCGTTGCAAAAAATATCACTAGTCCAATAGTAACTACTAATCCAATTGTTGAATTTGCCTCACTATAACCAATCATGCTACTTCGAAGGCCGTCTGCAAAATAAAAAAATGGGTTGAAGGTGGTAATAGTAGCTGCTAGTTCGGGCAGGAACGTAACCGAATAAAATATACCGCCAAGATATGTTAGTGGCGTAATTATAAAAGTGTTCAAGACTTGTAACTGCTCAAAACTCTCCGCCCACAGAGCTACAACAATTCCCAACATAGCAAAAATAGAAGAAATCATTACCACGTAGAAAAAGAAACCTAGCGGATTAACCAAACTAACCGCCCCGAAAATTGTTCCAACGATAAGTATCAGTATAGAGACCATCACTGCTCTCGTGACGGCGCTACCGACAAAACCGACTAACATTTCTAAATAAGAAAAAGGAGCAATCAAAATCTCTTCTATCCCTCGAGTAAACCTCATAAAATACAAAGCTGATGAGGCGCTGGCGAAAGAAGAATTTATAATTGAAAGCATTAACACTCCAGGAAATACAAATGAGATATAGGGCACTCCAGCAAAATCTTCAATCTTGGTACCAATAACTGTACCAAAAATAAATAAATAAAGTGCTGCTGAAACCACCGGAGCTATCAGAGTCTGAATGACCACTCGCATAGTTCTTTCGACTTCTCGCCGAAACATTGTATATAATCCAATCCAATTAACCATGTTTCTTTTTATTATCTGAGCGGGTTATTTCTAAATACGTATCTTCGACACTTTTGCCATCTTTCATAAAATCTTCTTTCGTACCTTCAGCAACAATCTTGCCGTGATTGATGATGGCAATCTCATCACACAAATACTGAATCTCTTCTAAATAATGAGAAGTAAGAATAATAGTCTTCCCTTCTTGGTTTAACTTCTTCAAGTACTGCCATAAGTCATGACGCTGTTCCACGTCCACGCCGGCAGTTGGCTCATCAAGAATGAGTAATTCTGGAGTATGGATCAGCGCTCGACCAAGCAAGGCTCGACGCTTCAGTCCACCTGACAATTTTTGAAACTTTACATCTTGATGTTCAGACAAATCAAACTGCTTGATCATTTCATTAATTTTTGCATCTCGCTCGGGTTTTCTAATACCATAATAACCACCCATGTAATTCATCAGTTGCTTTGGCGTGGCGAATATATCTACATTAAACTCTTGCGGAGACAGCCCAACTTTAGTTCTGGCCAGTTTATAGTCTTTTACTACATCAACACCGTCGATTATTATCTGCCCAGAAGTTGGCTGGGTTATACCGGTAATACAATGAATGACGGTACTCTTGCCTGCACCGTTTGGACCAAGAAGTCCGTAGAAAGAGCCTCTTTTGATAGATAACGAAAGATTGTCTACCGCTGTCTTAGCTTCTTTGCCCTTTCCGTAAGTTTTAACTAAATCTTTAATTTCTAAAATTGGTTTCACCATAAAATAAGAATCGTAGTATAACAAAAAAGCGACCAACTTGCGCTGGTCGCTCTGTAATACTAGACATCCTAGTTTACTTTTTCTTATTCAATTCATTCATAGCTATACTTATCTCTGCAAGCAAGCTGGAGAGTATACATTCTTTAGCCCCTTTATCAGAGAGGTCAATCAAAGTATCCATGTCAGACGACATTTCTTTCAATTTCTCATAATAATTTTGAGGATAAAGTCTTACAAGCAAGATTATATTAAGATACTGTGTGTAGTAAATGGAATTTTCCCGATGAATCGGAGCCGATCTGATCTTTTTCTCAATAATATACAGGAACTTTCTCCTTAAATCATTTGACTCAGCAGCACTGAGCCTGTTTGACAAAACATCATTAACCAACATCACAGCTGAAATAAGGTCGGGGAAACATTTTTGAAAATCTTCTGATATGACTTCAAGTGAACGTAGTTCTTTCATTACCTTGCTCCTTTTGATTTGACTAAAATCTAACTGTATATCATAGTATACCTATATTATGGCAAGTCAAGAAATCAAGTGGCTTCTTACAGAGAAGTATCAGGGAGAAAAAAGTGAAGCTTTTTTCTCCGATTGTAAACGGCTCGCTCTCGGGGAACCTTTAGCCTACATAATTGGCCACACCCCCTTCATAAACTGCAAGATTTGGTTGGACAATAACCCCTTAATCCCCCGCCCTGAAACTGAATACTGGGTAAATGAAGCAATTAATATAATCAAAAACAAATCTACTCTATCGCTAGGATTAGAGGATACGTCTCCTAAGGTCCTCGACATGTGTGCCGGGAGTGGTTGTATCGGGATTAGTGTGCTCAAAGAAATTCCTAATGCTAGAGTAGATTTCACCGAGATCGACTCTGATCTTATCGCCACCATTAATAAAAATATTTCTGAAAATATTGCCGGAGTCAGTCAGGCTGAAGTTATTCATTCAAACTTATTTAGCAATGTGACTGGGAAGTATGATTTCATACTCAGCAATCCACCTTACATAGATGAGTCACTAAACAGAACTAGCCAATCGGTGAAAGACTACGAGCCTTACGTAGCATTATTTGCTGGTGAAGCAGGCTTAGAAATTATCAACAGATTGATAACCTCAGCTCCGGAACACTTATCAAGAGGAGGTCAACTCTGGATAGAACATGAACCAGAACAAATTAAAGAAATAAAGGAAATTGGCGAAAAAAATAACTTCAACGTTTCTACTCACAAAGATCAATACAAAGTAAACCGCTACTCAATCATGGTGTTACAATAAATAAACTATGAACGAAATTAGCCAAATCTATGGTAGTAGCATGAGTTTAAATAATGCAATTACCATAACCCTGCTTTTAGTGTTAATAATTTACATAATATACACGGCGATTTTAATCTATCACTGGAGGTCATACAGCGGTGATATCAAAGTCACTGGGATGACCCTCATTACTTACCTTTCAACCACGCTTCCGCTACTACTTATTATGACGGTATTAGCTTTCATTATTTAGCTTATGCTTTTTGAAAAAATTCAATTTGAACCAGACGAAGTAATTCTAAAGACCGTGAGGAAACACTGGTTTGTGATTGTGACCGAACTTTTCGTTACTCTATTTCTACTGATGGTGCCTTTTTTCATTCTTTTTGTTATCGCCCTATTTCCTTCGTACATAATCCAACTTAATCTAAATTTGACCGAATACACCGGATTGATCGCTTTCTTCTTGTCTACCTGGTCACTCCTGACATTAATGATTGGCTTTGCCACTTGGACGCACTATTATTTAGATCTCTGGATAATTACTGATCGACGAATTATCTTGATTGATCAGATTGGTTTTTTCAATCGTAACGTGAGTATTTTCAGACTAGAGAGAATGCAAGATATTGAGTTTTACATTAAAGGAATCATCCCGACCATCTTGAATTTTGGCACCCTTCGAGCCCAAACGGCCAGCGCTTTTGAAAGTAATTTCAAAACCAGCGGGCTCCCAGACCCAAGAGGTCTCCAAGCCCTAATACAAAAAGCCACCGACGACAGACTTCAAGCGTTACATAAATTCCCAATTGATTCGTAAGAGAACGGACCTGGCCAAGATAGAGACCTGATATACTCTAACCATGCGGGAGAAGATAAATACTAAAATAGAAAAAGGTCCACAAGACGTCTTCAAACAACGTCTTGATGAGATACTTTATAAAAAAGTTAATATCGAAAGCATTAATGAGTTTTCTGAGAAGCCTAAGTTTCTTGAGTCTGAATATTTTGAGGCGGGGGTGAGTGCGGCTTATAAGGAGGCTGGGTCACCAGGGAGTGTTAGGAGATGGTACGAAACAGAATATAAGCAAAACCAGGGTTGGCCGGCTAATCCTAATAGGATATATCAAGACAAAGGTTGGGTTGGTTTTCCTGAGTTGGTTGGTAAGGAGAAAATAAATAAGTCTTCCTCAAAATAAAAGTTTTTCTATTGCACTAATACGGTCACTGTCCTACAATCATCAGATGAGTGAAAAATACATATCAACCGAATCCTATAAAGGAGTTCGTGATTTCTATCCTGAGGAAGCTGCAATCCAGCAATATATTTTTTCTATATGGTCTAAAACTGCTGAAAGTTTTGGATTCTCTCGCTATGACGCTTCGATACTTGAACCAGCTGACCTATACAAGGCTAAAGGGGCTGAAAATGAAGAGATGGTAAATGAACAGACTTACACCTTCACTGATCGTGGCGACCGAGAAGTAACTCTTCGTCCAGAAATGACACCCACAGTAGCCCGTATGGTGGCCGCTAAGCAAAGAGAACTAGCATTGCCTCTCCGTTGGTACTCAATACCTAACTTATTCCGTTACGAACGACCTCAGAAAGGAAGACTGCGGGAACACTGGCAGTTAAACTGCGATATTTTTGGTTCTAACGACATAACTTCTGATATTGAAACAATCGCTCTAGCACATCAAACTTTGATTAATTTTGGAGCTACTTCGGATAAATTTATTATCATAATTAATGACCGAGCTTTGATGCAACGAATGTATACAGCCATTGGTTTAAATCAAACGCAAATAGACTCCCTGACTCACCTGAATGATAAGAAGAAAAAAATATCAGCTGAAGACTATAAAAATCAATTGGATATTATCACTAATGATCAGACTATTAGTGAGGAAGTTATTCTCCTCCTTGAAAAAAGTGACGAACAAACTGATGTAGTAATTGGTCTCGAAAGTCTTGGTATTACTAATGTCATATTCGACAAAAGTCTAGCCAGAGGATTTAACTACTACACCGGAACAATCTTTGAAGCATTCGCAACTGACGAAGACGGGCAACCAATCGGAAGGTCTTTGTTTGGTGGAGGACGTTACGACAATCTGACACAACTTTTTAGCAGTGAAGCAGTTAGCGGAATCGGCTTTGGTATGGGTGATGTAGCTCTCAAAGACTTTATTATAGAAAATAATTTGTTGCCTGAAGAAGTTAAAAATACTGGCTCTTATATTGCAGTACTACCTACCGACGAAGAACATAATCTGACAGGACAATTTGTAGCTAGCCAATTACGCTCTTCTAAAACCAGTGTCTCAACCGACATCAGTAAACGAAAACTTGGTAAAAAAATTAGTAACGCTAATGAAAATGGAACTAAATATATTATTGTTATAGGTGAAACTGAAGCTGAAACTAATAACTATACTTTAAAGAATTTAACTAACGGAGAAGAAGTGACTGATGACATCGAAACCCTAAAAAGTCTACTACTTGGCTAGTGTTACAATCTGTTCAATGCGGTACATTATTTTTGACCTAGAAACCCAAAATATCTTTCAAGAAGTCGGCTCAAGCGATCCGACTGCTTTAGATATTTCTGTAGCCACCCTATATGACAGCGAAACTGAAAAATACACAACAGTTACTGTCGACGAAATCGACACCCTTTGGCCAATTATAGAAAAAGCTGATGCTTTAGTTGGCTATAATAGTAACCACTTCGACATTCCACTACTGAATAAATACTACCCAGGCGACTTAACTCAAATAAAAAGCATAGACTTACTTGAAGACATTAAAAACTCTCTAGGTAGAAGGCTCAGATTAGATAGTGTTGCTCAAGCTACTATTGGAGCTAAAAAATCCGCGGACGGGCTTCAAGCTGTTCGTTGGTGGAAAGAAGGCAAGATTAAAGAAATCAAAAAGTATTGCGAACAAGACGTAAAAGTAACTAAGGAGGTTTTTGAATACGCGATGAAACACGGACATGTAAAATTTAAAGACGGACATCGTAAAAAGGAAATACCGCTTGATACTAGTCACTGGGAAGTGAAAGAAGATTCGGCTATCACCCACTCACTCCTGTTCTAGATCAGATTGTAAACAAAGTCACGTAGGCTACTAAAGCCGATAAGATTATCCCGTACCAAACAAATGGCCACATGGTATATTTACGAATAAACTGTAAGAAGAAGTGAATAACGATAAGAGCGGTTACGAAAGCTATTCCAGCCCCAATACCTATAATAGTCCAATCAATCGATCCTCCCTGTTTTAGCAAATCCATACTCATTTTTATCCCCACTCCCAAGGTAATTGGTATAGCTAGTAAAAAAGAAAACCTAGTTGCTTGGTAACGACTCAGACCTAAGAGCATTCCTCCGGCAATAGTTGCTCCCGAACGAGACATTCCCGGAATTAAAGCCAGCGATTGAAATAAACCAATTAGTAAGCCTTTTTTGAGAGTAATTTCTCCTTGAGGCGGATTTAAATAATACTTCCATTCGGCAAACAAAAAGAATAATGATGCAGTAAACAACATTCCCGCAACGAAAATTGGCTCTCTTAAATACAGATTAACGATATCCTCAAGCAGTAGGCCAATTATCACTGCTGGTACTGTTCCAATGATTAATGCGTACAGTAATGTTATGTCTTTCTGATTTACCGGTAATCGACCCAGCTTCCTTAAAGCTACTTGAAACAAACTCCATAAATCAGAGCGGAAATATACTATGACCGCAGCAGTAGTGGCAAAATGAAGAATCGCATCAAAAGCTAGAGCGTTGGTACTATCTAGAGATAGCCAATCATGGACTAAAACTAAATGACCGGTAGACGACACTGGTAAAAATTCAGTAATTCCTTGTACTATCCCGAGAATAATCGCATCAATCCATTCCATATGCTACGAGTATATCATGAGTCTCTTGTGATATACTCTTTAATTATAGGCAAATTTTTAGGTATGGAACCATCATCAAAACAAACTTCGCCAGCTATTCCCATCGCAATTATTATTGGTTTTGCTCTTATAGCAATTGCAATCTTTTTCACTAGTAATAATTCATCTCAACCAATTATCACTGAAGAATCAAAAGATACTGAACAAAATGAAATTGTTAATAGCACTGTCCCTTTGCCGAACGAGAATGATTACATAAAAGGTAATCCTAATGCGCCGATTGTATTAATTGAGTATTCAGATTATGAGTGTCCTTTCTGCAAGCAATTTCACAGCACGATGAATCAGATAATGGATGAGTTCGGCTCAACCGGTCAAGTAGCTTGGGTTTATCGACAGTTTCCAATCACTCAACTCCATCCCAACGCAGTCAGGATTTCAGAAGCTGCTTTATGTGTAGGTGATCTTGGAGGCAGTACGGCTTTTTGGAAATTTTCTGACAGAATATTTTCAGAACGAGAACTAAACGCACCAACAAACGTGACTAAGCTACCCGAATATGCAGAATTAGCAGGAGTATCAAGATCAGACTATGTATCTTGTGTAAGTAACCGAAAAATGGAGGAAAAAGCCTTAGCGAGCGCTGAAGAAGCTTTTAATATTGGAGCCAGAGGTACACCGTACAGCATTATTATTGTTGGCGATCAGCAGGCAGTAATAAACGGGGCTCAGCCCTACCAAGTAGTAAAAGACATTGTGACTAATTTAATTAGCCAAATAGAAGGAGAATCGATTAACGAAACTAGTATCTAGTAAAAAGACCGACTAATTAGTCGGTCTTTTTATTTAACTCGTCTACATAGTGACAATAATCACTATCTTTTTTGTCACATTGCTGGAGCAAAAATTCTCCTGAGATTATTTCTTTAGTGGTGTTTATGATGGTCTTTTTCAACTCGTCTATTTCTTCGTCAGTAATAACAAAGACTTCTTCATGGATTACTCCCTTAGAGTCGCCTTCGACAAAAGATAACACCCCTTCTCTACATTCATAACGCTCATCTTCATAGAGCGATAGCAGTAGGGCGTAGAAAACTAACTGCCGTTTGTAGTCTCCATTAGAATCTTTTGTCTTACCTTCTATATGATTTCGAGTTTTCGGTTTGCCGGTTTTGTAATCTAGCACCCTAACCACCTTCCCTTCTTTATCAAAATCAAGTCTGTCCAGATTACCGTTCAGGCTGATTTCCGGAAATTCTGCCAAACCAGTTGGTAGCGATACTTTTATACCAAATTCAACCTTACAATCTTTAGTGATACTAGGAGCCGCGTGTTCAATATATGCAATCAAAGCTTCAAAGCCTTTCTCATGTAATCGAATAAATTCTTCTTTGGTTATTGGCAGTTTATATAATTCTATTTCCAGGTAATTTTTTATAATTGAAACACTTGGCACCTCACCACTTGAACCCATAAGTTTAGCCACCCTTTCCATCACTCCGTGAACTGCAGTACCAAACTGCATCGGCGTAGCTTGTACCTCAGGAATACGCAGAACATTTCGATAGAGATAATTGTACGGGCTCTTCAGGTAATTATTAAGAGCCGTAGCTGACAAACCTTTGTCAGCCAAAAACTTAGTTAATAATTCAGAGTCAATTAATTCTTCTTTCGGTTCTTTTGTAAGTGAGTCGATGGGATTAAATTCTTTGGCAAATTCTTCTACTTCAAAATTAGTGATTGTTTTTTCGTCGATTTCATCGAATAATCTTGAAGCTACCAGTTCTTTACCCTCAAGGTTTTGGCCGGAGTAGGATAAATAAAGACTAGTCTTGGCCCGAGTCATTGCTACGTAAAGCAATCGGCGCTCGTCGTCGATGGCGTCTTTTTCCAAAGCTTTACCGTGACCTTCGAGCGGGATATTAAACAAATTACGCTTAGTCGAACCGCCCCAAACACTATCTACAGCGTGTGGCACAAAGACCGCTTCAAACTCTAGTCCTTTGGACTTATGAGCAGTCATTACTTGTACAGAATCTTTATTACCTGCGATGTACGGAGCATTTAAAGAAATCCGGTAATTTCTATAGCTGGCAAAAACCTCACTGACCTCTCTAAGAGTAGATTTATTATCGTGCAAAACCATTTTCTCAATCTCGTCATAGATTCGACGGACTACACGTCCACCTTCGATCGGATTATTAATAACAATATAGTCCAAAAAACCACTCTTCTTTAAAACTGTTTCCAGAACCCGATGTGGAGATTCAATCACTGCTTGTCGTCTGGCTTCTTCAAGGGTTGAGATAACATTTAATACTTTGTCGATATTTTCTACTTCCAAGCTTTCCAGTTTATCCTTATCAGACAAAATACTAATAAGCGAAGTGCCATAACTTCTTGCTGATGCTATTTTCACCAGATCATTAGTACTAATCCCCCAGTAAGCACCGTGAATGAGATTAAATAAAGATAGTTCGTTATGACTCTGAACAATAGCGTCGATAAAACTTTGAATGGCGTGAGTGATTGGATGATCCAAGATATCCCCATCAGCAGAAGCCTCAACCTCGATACCCTCTTTACGAAGTAGCGAAGCAAACTGTTCGACTTCACGGTTTGTTCTTACTATTACAGCGATCTCTTCTGCCTTCATTCCACCAGTAATAAGTTCTGAAACTTTACTTACCAAAAATGAATCCTCGATTGCTTGGTGATCAAAGTCTCTTCTCTCAATCGAAGAAACTTCAATCACCTTAGCCTCAAGAGGAACTCTGAGGTCTGCTAGCGGACCAGATTCAACTGCAACCAGGCTATGAGCGCCGTCAAGGATGGTTTGTCCAGAACGGTAGTTTTCGGTCAGACTAATTTTTTTTGCGTTGGGGAAAATATCAGTAAAATACAAAAAGTTTTCCAATGACGCCCCTTGGAATCGGTAAATAGCTTGCTTCTCATCCCCTACTACGAAAATGTTAGGTTCATCATGAAAACTACAAAGCAGTTCGATGATTTTGTTCTGCGAACCATTCACGTCTTGATGTTCATCCGCCAAGATATACTGATAATTTTCTTGGAGGTCGCGGACCATATCTTCATTTCCTTCAAGTGCTTTTACCGTCTCAACGATCATATCTTCAAAGTCATACAGTCTTCTTTCAGTCAGTAGCGTTTCGTAGCGTCGATACAAAGCTAGTAACTCAAGATTTTTAGTGATAACTTTTTCTAACTTAGTGTACTCTCCTCTAACCTTTCCTTTATATGCGCCTTTAGTATGAAATTGTTCAACCTCAAGTAACTCTTTTTCTTGGTCAGAAATGATTCCGGCAAAAGCGTCAGGTGTGACGTATTCCTTTTTTAACGAACCAATAATATTAATAATCGGTTTTACGTAGTAACTCGGATTGCCAATTGGTCTAAGTAGCTTGAAAGAAGATCCTTCCAGGATACTTTCAACAATAGTTATTTTGTCTAAATCACTAGCAGCTCTACCTCCCACTACTCGCTTATAGGAATCCGGATAATCTCTAATTAGTCTTTCGGCAAAACCATGAAAAGTGTAGATAGCTACCTGGTAAGCTTCAGCGCCAATATACCGGTGAAGTCTTTCGCGCATGGCTTTGGCTCCAGCGTCAGTAAAAGTAAGAGCCAATATGCTGTCAGGCGAAGTGTCAGTTTCAAGTAAAATCTTACCAATCCGAAGCGTCAAAATTTGCGTCTTACCTGTACCAGGACCAGCAATAACCATAACCGGACCCTCCACAGTATCAACGGCCAGTTTTTGATTTTTATTCAATTGCTTATAAGCCCGCTCGAAAGCCTGCATGTTTTTCACTAGGGAATTATTCATTTGTATATTATAGCAAAAGAGCCCTTTGGAGGCTCTGATGCGTATTTAGTAACTCTTAAGTCTTCTAGCTTTTTCGTGCTGTCGGATCTTTTCAAGAGCCTTAGCTTCAATCTGTCGGATTCTTTCACGAGTTACACCAAACTCTTTACCTACCTCCTCAAGAGTGTGGTAAGTACCGTCCAAGAGACCGTGTCTCATCTCCAAAATCTTTCTTTCTTTATCAGATAATGTTCCGAGTATTTCAGTAATCTGATCGGTCAGAATACTATGAGAAACTTCCTGGTCGGGTGAAGTGATCTTGTCGTCTGATATAAAGTCTGACAAACGTGATCGATCGTCATCATCACCAACTGGCAATTCTAGCGAAATAGTGTCTTGAGAAATCTTTTCGATTTGATATATCTTTTCAACTTCTACATTCATTTCGGTAGCGATCTCTTCTGACATTGGATCTCGACCGAGGTCTTGAGACAATCTTCTTGAGACCTGCTTATACTTAGCCATCGTCTCAACCATATGTACTGGGATTCTGATTGTACGTGACTGATCAGCCAAAGCTCTCGTAATTGCTTGTCTAATCCACCATGTAGCGTAAGTAGAAAACTTAAATCCTTTAGTGAAGTCGAATTTATCAACCGCCTTAAAGAGTCCTAGGTTACCCTCTTGAATCAAGTCCAAAAGAGTTAAGTCTGGAGATCGTCCAACGTACTTCTTAGCAATAGACACCACCAGACGCAGGTTGGCTCTAGCTAAAAGATTTCTAGCCTCGTCGTCACCTTCGACAATCCTTTTTGCTAATACTCTTTCTTCGTGAGCATTCAATAGCGGATACTGACCGATTTCACGCAAGTACATTTGAATAGAGTCGTAACTACTGTCACTTCGCTTGAATGCGTTCTTTTGCGCCAAAACTTCAACACTAGGGTCCTCACCCAACATACCGCCACTTTGCAACACATCAATACCAGCAATTGAAAACTTCTGATACAAATCATCTAAGAAATCAATATCCTTTTCAATTTCTGGAAAAGAACGTAGCAACTCATTGTAAGTAACATAACCTCTCTCTCTACCTAGTCTCATTAATTCAGCAGCCTTCATCTGCAGAATCTTCTCACTCTTAGTTAACTTCTTAGGCTTTACAACATCATCCGCTTCTTTCTTTTTAGTGGTTTTAGATGTCGTTTTTTTATCAGACAAAACAGCCGTTTTTTTAGCGACGGCTTTCTTAACTGCTTTTTTCTTTATTGGTTTCTTCTCTACTGACTTTTTTACTGTACTTTTTTTTGTTTTGACCGATACTGTATTTGTTTTGACAGCTTTTTGTTTGGTCGTTTTTTTTGTGGATTTGACGGTTTTTTTCACCGCTTTTTTTGCAACTTTATTTGTGGCCTTTTTGGTCGCCATAATGAACCCAACTATACAGAAAAATTAAAAAAAGTCTAGTCCTAAAGGTTAATCCAGGAATGTCTCAGGAAAAAAAGCTGGTACTCGCATCTCTTTTTCTAAGCTGGTTATTTGTTGCAGGAGTTTTGTAAAGTCAGCATCGTTCGCTTCTTCTTCTGATTGTCGAAGTAACATCCTGGACTCGTTAACCGCTTTTCTTAATAAATTGGTGCGGAGGATATTCAACTTCGAAACAACTTCTGAAACTACAGCCAACTCTGGCAAATTATCAAATTGTTGTTCGAGAGTGAA
>Ga0136558_1001396_pt1 | contig 12314 bp, 12 predicted proteins | sample AntRauTorckE6833_FD_101391 | JGI IMG/M metagenome (GOLD analysis project Ga0136558, IMG submission 101391) | Saline lake microbial communities from Rauer Islands, Antarctica - Metagenome Torckler E6 #833 | ecosystem: Environmental > Aquatic > Non-marine Saline and Alkaline > Saline | place...
AACGCCAAAGGCATCTTCATCGTCCTCGAAGGCATTGACGGCACCGGCAAGTCGACCCAATCCAAACGCCTCGGTGAATGGTTTGAAAACCAAGGGCGCGAGGTTGTTCTCAGCCGTGAACCGACCGACGGCCCATGGGGGAGGAAACTTCGTGAATCGATGCTCGCTGGCCGACTCTCCCCTGAAGATGAACTTGATTACTTTCTCAACGACCGCCGCCAACACGTCGAAGAAGTGATTCAACCCGCACTCGATCTCGGCAAGGTGGTCATCCTCGACCGCTACTACTTCTCCACCATGGCCTACCAAGGTGCCCGCGGGTTCGACCCAATAGAAATCCGTAAAACCAACGAATCCTTCGCCCCTCAACCGGATCTCCTGCTCATCCTCGATCTCGACGTCGACACCGCTCACCAACGCATCGGAAACCGTGGCGACACCACCAACGAGTTTGAAAAACACGAAAGCCTGACCCGCTGTCGCGAAATATTCCTCACCCTCAAGGATGAACCCTTTGTCCGCATTATCGACTCCAACACCACCCTCGATGGTGTCACCGAACGCATACAATCCGCCGTCACCGATGCTCTCTCGACGAGCTAATCAGCACTCATCGGACAACAACTCATAAATCCACTTGGCACAGAATCTGTTGTGGTTAGCGTAACCGTCTTGAAAAGCTCCTCCGCCATTATCCTGATTGGATCAATCCTCCTGCTCGCGTCATGCAAGCAGAAGTCCATGGTCGAGCGCGCCAACGAAGATAAAATTATGCTGGTCGGCAATTCCGCCGAACCCAAAGGGCTGGACTCTCAGCTGATCTCTGGTGTTCCCGAAAGCAAAGTGCTCACCAGCCTTTTCGAAGGTTTATGCGGAGATCACCCCTCCGAGGATAATACGATGGTCGAGGGTGCCGCAAAAAGTTGGGAACACAACGAGAGCCTCACGGAGTGGACCTTCCACCTTCAACCTGACGCCAAGTGGTCCGATGGTAAACCAGTCACTACAGAGGACTTCATCTTCTCTTACCACCGCATCCTTAACCCACAATTGGCTGCCGCCTATGCGCCCATGCTGCATGCCATCAAAAATGCTAAAGCCTACAACGAAGATCAGCGCGGATTCATCCTCTGTGGACTGGATGAAAACTTCCCTGTCGAGTGGGACAAGCTCAGCGAGATCAATTTCCAAGGAGACCCAAAAGTCGACATAGACGATCTAAAGAATCGCGACTTTGAAAAACTCAATCTCGAAGAGAAACGCAAGCTCATTGCCGGTCGGGGTTTGGATCGATTGGACAAAACTCCACTCGAAGCAATTGCAGCGGACGAATCGCTATTCGCTTGGCCAGACAAGATCTCCACAGACATTCGAAACCTCGTGCTAGAGCGCCTAATCTCGCACATCGATCAAGGCGAGCCGGATCTCTACGATAAGGCCCAAGTTGGCATCGTCGCGCCTGACCCACACACGCTTCACATCTCACTGCGTGAGCCGGTTCCCTACCTACCCGCGATGACCCGCCACACATCATGGTTTCCAGTCCCCAAACATGTGGTTCTCAAACATGGCAAAATGACCGACCGCTTCACGGAATGGTCAGAACTGGGCAACATTGTTGGCAACGGCCCCTTCAAACTCAAAGCCTGGCGTTTCAACCACTACATTGAAGTGGAACGCAATCCACACTACTGGGACGCAGAAAATGTTGAGCTCAATGGCATTCGTTTCTTCCCAATTCTCAACTTCTACACCGAGTCCCGGGCATTCCTCGCCGGCCAACTCCACACCGCATACAGCCTGCCACCTGAACTACTGGAATGGGCAAAAGAAAATCATCCAGAATACCTGAGAGTGGAACCCTACGTCGGCACACGATACATTCGCTTCAACACCAGACGTCCCGGCCTCGACAATCTTAAAGTCCGCAAAGCACTGAGCCTAGCTCTCGATCGTGAAGAGCTCTGCAAATATATCTTCGAAGGGTATAAACCTGCCACAGCCCTCACTCCAAAAGTCGGCAACTACACCCCACCCGACATCCTCGAATACGACCTCGATAAAGCGAAAGCCCTGTTGGTTGAAGCGGGATACCCTAACGGCGAAGGACTTCCTCGATACAAAATCCTCACCACTAAAATCAACCCGTCAGTGGAAGCAGTCCAAGCAGCCTTCAAGGAACTCGGCATCGGCATGGACGTGGAACTTAAAACCTTCGGCCCCTACGTCTCGGCACAGCAAGCAGGCGATTACGATATTTCAATGGCGGGCTGGATCGGCGACTACCCAGACCCCACAACCTTCCTCGACATGTGGACCCGCGGCAACGGCAACAACAACACAGGTTGGTCGAGCACAGAGTATGAAGCCCTGCTCCGCGAGGCCGCTCAACAATCCGACCCCGACAAACGTGTGGCGCTGCTTGCTAAAGCCGAAAAAATCCTGCTCGACGATGCACCCATCGCCCCCATCGCATGGTACACCCGACTCTATCTCCACCGCCCTGAAGTCAAAGGATGGCATCCGCTCTTGTTGGACAACCATCCTTGGAAACACATCACCTTGGAGGTTGAGAAGTGAAGGACATTGCACGAGATATTGGAAGCCGTCTTCTCCAAGGCATCATCGTGCTCTTTGTGCTGATCACCATCACTTTTTTCCTCACACGCGCACTACCGTTTAGCACTTTCCAAGATGAGAAGGCCGTGCCCGATCACGTCATGGAAATGCTGGAAGAAATCCATGGCCACGACAAACCACTATACACGCAGTATTTCATGTGTCTCAAAAACCTGGCGACAGGCAACCTAGGGACAAGCATCAAACTCATGGAGGGCCGCGAGGTCAGTGAAATTTTAAGCCAAGCATTTCCCGTCTCGCTCGTCCTGGGACTTGTCGCAATGGCATTCGCCATCAGCATCGGCATACCCGCCGGGGTTCTTTCCGCGATGAGAAAAAACACGCGTGTTGATTACATCATCATGACATTCGCATTGCTTGGCATCTGCTTACCCAACTTTGTCATCGGCCCTCTCTTAGCAGAACTTTTCGGAGTCCAACTGAGCTGGCTACCCGTCGCTGGCTGGGGATTCACCCAACCCAGCACTTGGATCCTTCCCGCAATCACTCTCGGCCTGATTAGCGCCGCCTACCTATCACGCCTGACCCGCGCAGGTATGCTTGAAACCCTCAACCAAGACTTCATTCGCACCGCCCGCGCTAAGGGACAAAAGGAATCAACCATTGTCATCCGCCATGCACTTCGCGGCGGCCTCATCCCATCCGTCGCCTATCTCGGACCTGCCTTCGCAGCAACCATCAGCGGATCTGTCGTGGTCGAGTCCATCTTCCAAATCCCTGGTATCGGAGGCATTTTCATCAACGCGATCCAAACCAAGGATGAAACGCTAATCATGGGACCCGTCGTCCTCTACGGAACTCTCATCATCACCGCCAACTTCTTGGTCGACCTCATCCAACTCTGGCTCAACCCCCGCCTGCGCTCGCACTCAAAATCCTAATGGCCGAAGAAACGCACAAGCAGACGCTCGAAACGCTTCCAGAAACGGAAGCTGGGCACTCCCTTTGGCAGGATGCATGGATCCGCTTGCGCAGCAATCGCGCAGCTATGGTCAGCTGCGTTATTCTAGTTGCCATCATTTTTTCCTGCTTCGTGCTGCCAATCTTCTCGTTCATCGCCGATCCCGCGGAGATTGAACTATCCACCAAAAATAGCGCACCGACCGCTTCCCACTGGATGGGACAAGACCAACTCGGGCGCGACTTGCTCTCCCGCGTTCTGCACGGAGGACGCATCTCCATTTTAGTCGGACTCATCACCACCACGGTGTCACTCACAATCGGCGTCGCAGTAGGCGCAATTGCTGGCTACTCAGGCGGAAGAACCGACGCATTCCTGATGCGCACCGTGGACGTACTCTATTCACTCCCTTTCCTCATCATCGTGATTCTGTTTTCAGCAGTTGCCCGAGGACAAACGGACGCCCTCACGACATGGCTCGTGGATAACACCAATTTGAGTCACGACTCGATTGCCCCATTCACCGGACTGATCCCTCTGTTTGTTGCCATTGGCGCACTCTCATGGCTCAATATTTCGCGCATCGTACGAGCATCCGTTCAAAACATCACTGGCCAAGAATATGTCGAAGCCGCTCGCTCACTTGGCCTTTCCCACGGCCGTATCCTCCTGCGTCACATCATCCCCAACGCAATTGGCCCCATCGTGGTTTATGCCACACTCACCATCCCATCCGTCATGCTCTTCGAAGCCACCTTGTCCTTCCTCGGCATTGGAGTGCAGCCCCCTTATTCCAGTTGGGGCATCCTCATTTCTGACGGAGCCGACCGCATGCTCTCCAACCCACTACTACTCATCTTCCCCTCCATCCCCTTCATTCTCACACTGATGTCACTCAACTTCCTCGGCGACGGCCTGAGAGACGCGCTCGACCCAAAATCATCCAAGGACTGACCCTCACCCATGCCTCCACTCCTAGACATTAAGAATCTCAAGGTTCACTTCCACACCCGCAACGGCGTGGTGAAGGCGGTCGATGATGTCTCAATCAAAGTTGAACAAGGTGAAATCGCCGGCATCGTCGGTGAATCTGGATCAGGCAAGTCAGTCACAGCCTATTCACTCCTCGGCCTGATCCCCATGCCTCCTGGCCGTATCGAAGGTGGTAGCGCGATCTTCCAAGGGACCGACCTACTAAAACTCAACGAACGCGAACTCAACCAATACCGTGGCCGCAAGATCTCAATGATCTTTCAAGACCCGATGACCTCACTCAACCCCTACCTGAAGGTCAGCTCCCAACTCGTCGAACCACTCGCCATCCACGAAAATATCACCGGTAAAAAAGCCCTGCACCGCGCAATCGAAGCCCTCGAAAGCGTCGGCATCGATGATGCCGCAACCCGCATCCACAGCTACCCCCACGAATTTTCAGGTGGCATGCGCCAGCGCGTGATGATCGCCATGGCATTGATCACGAAACCTGACCTGCTGATCGCCGACGAACCAACAACAGCTCTCGATGTCACCGTGCAAAAACAAGTGCTCGATGTCATCCGCACACTCCAAAAGGACACAGGAACATCCGTGATCTTCATCACCCACGACCTCGCAGTGGTTCACGAAATGTGCGACACCGTGAACCTGCTCTACGCAGGTCGCGACGTCGAAAGCGCTAGCGCCAGCCAATTGATTCAAAACCCGTTGCACGCCTACACCCGCGGGCTTTACCGGTCCAACCCGTCGAACCACGCAAAAGGATCCGATCTCCACACCATCCCTGGTCTTCCGCCCAATCTCGCAAAACTCGGACCAGGCTGCGCGTTTAGACCCCGTAACACCATCGGCGACCCCTCACTCTGCCTCACGGATCAAACCCCAGAACTGATCGAACATTCTCCCCGCCACTTCGTGCAAAACTGCCCAGGGTGCCTAGCAAAATCGTAACCATGTTAGAACTCCGCAACATCCGCAAAACATTCCATAAAGGCGACCAGTCAGTGGTCGCGGTGGACGACGTTTCGCTCGATATCAAAAATGGCGACATCCTCGGACTGGTTGGCGAATCCGGCTGCGGAAAATCCACCCTCTCACGCATCATCATGCAACTCTTGATGCCAGACAGCGGCAGCGTGCGCCTTGCGGGAACAGATCTAACATCTCTACCTCGCCATAAAATCCGTCGTCACCGACTCGATTTCCAAATGGTCTTCCAAGACCCTTACGCGTCACTCAACCCGCGCCTCACCATCTTCTCCACTCTCAGCGAAGCCATCCAACAACGGCATCCAAAACTCAAAGGTGAACCACTGCGAAAACGTGTTGGCGAACTCCTTGAAACCGTCGGCCTCGCGGCAGATCAAATGCAACGCTACCCGCACGAATTTTCTGGCGGCCAACGCCAACGCATCGCCATCGCCCGCGCCCTAGCACCAGAACCGCGCATCATCATCGCGGATGAACCCGTCTCAGCACTCGATGTTTCGATCCAGTCACAAATCCTCAACCTCCTGAGAAAACTTCAAAGAGAGCTCGGGTTGACCATGCTCTTTGTTTCTCACGACCTCGCCGTCGTCCGTTACCTCGCCGATAAAATCTGCGTGATGTATCAGGGGAAAATCGTCGAATCCGGTGATGCTGAAGAAGTCTTCACCAACCCACAGGAAGAATACACCCAGAAGCTCCTATCCGCTGTCCCCATCCTACCAACTGCCGACTAAACCAAAAGCGGCACGACTGATCCGCGTCCATCGCCGGTTCATTTCTTCTCTAGCTTCTTCTGTCTTGCCGTCTTGTGTCTTCTCCCCGACCTTCAGACTTCCCACCGCCGCGTCAGCGGCTCTTATTGCAATTTTCAGCGTTTCAACTTTCAGCTTTATTCATCCCCCTTTGCGCCCCTCCGCGACCTCCGCGTCTCTGCGGTAAACCTCCCATCTCTACCAAATCCGCGTCCATCCGCGTCCATCGGCGGTTCATTTCTTCATCCTCCCCCTCTCGACGTTCCACGTTAAAAGTTCGACGTCCGACGTTCAAATCCCTCTTCTCTTTCGTCTTCTGTCTTGTCGTCTTGTGTCTTCTTCTCCCTCCGCGACCTCTGCGCCTTAGCGGTATACCTCCCATCTCTCCCAAATCCGCGTCCATCCGCGGTTCATTTCTTCATTCTCCCCCTCTCGACGTTCCACCTTGGAAGTTCGACGTCCGACGTTCAAATCCCTCTTCTCTTTCGTCTTCTGTCTTGTCGTCTTGTGTCTTCTTCCCCCCTCTCGACGTTCCACCTTGGAAGTTCGACGTCCGACGTTCAAATCCCTCTTCTCTTTCGTCTTCTGTCTTGTCGTCTTGTGTCTTCATCCTCCCCCTCAAGCTTCCCCGCGTGCCACCAATTCAGCTTCTTCCTCTTGCGAGTGAATCTGCAGCGATACATGCACCCCTTCTTTGTCAGCCGCAGCTTTGAGCACATTGCGAATCGCTGAAGCCGTAAAACCATTGCGGCCAATCAAAACCGCAACATCATGACTCGCTAAGACTAGCTTGAATCGTAGCTTCTTAGGCCCCAATTCCGCTACCTTCAGCTGTGCCTGCGACGGATCATCGATCAACTTAACAGCAACAAATTGAAGAAAACTTCTAAGGCGCTCAGTGACAGGTTCCATACAACCAACATGCCCCCACTTCCCCGTCACCGCAAGCATGTCTTCAAAAACGGAAGAGCTAGAAGGCCCAAATCATGAAAAGCACACAGCTCGACTTTTGACTTTCCGACCTTCGACTGGATGCGCAGCATCCCCCCATGTCACGCAATCACAGCATTACCATTCTTTCCGGAGACGGCATTGGCCCTGAAGTCATGGACGAAGCCATCCGCGTTCTCGATGCCGTCGAAACCAAATTTGGCTTCACCATTTCCCGCAGCGAACAACTCGTCGGCGGTGCTGCAATCGACTCCACTGGCCACCCACTCCCTCCTGAAACCGTCGCCGCATCCGAAAAAGCCGACGCCATCCTCTTTGGTTCCGTCGGCGGACCAAAATGGGAAAACCTCCCACCTGACACCCAACCAGAGCGCGGCGCACTCCTTCCACTGCGCAAACACTTCGGGCTTTTTGCAAACCTCCGCCCCGGCGTCTGCCTTCCGGCTCTCACCCACGCCTCACCCGTTAAACAAGAACTCATCGCCGATGGCTTTGACGTCCTCTGCGTTCGTGAACTCACAGGCGGTGTCTACTTTGGCTCACCCAAAGGCCGCCACGATGAAGATGGCGAACCAGTCGCCCTCGACACAATGATCTACAAAAAAAGCGAAATCGTACGCATCCTCCGCGTCGCATTCACCGCTGCAATGGGCCGCGACAAACGCCTGCTCTCTGTCGATAAAGCCAACGTCCTCGCGTCGTCCGTTCTCTGGCGCGAAACCGCAATCGAAATTGCAAAAGAATTCCCAGAAGTGGAACTCTCCCACATGTATGTCGATAACGCGGCCATGCAATTGATCCGCCGACCCGGCGAATTCGATGTGCTCGTCACGGAAAACCTCTTCGGTGATATCCTCTCGGATGAAATGGCCATGATCTCCGGCTCACTCGGCATGCTCCCGTCCGCATCACTCGGCACCCAAAATGACAATGGCCTCTACTTCGGAATGTACGAACCATCCGGTGGATCTGCCCCCGACATCGCTGGCCAAGGCGTCGCCAATCCAATCGCCCAAATCCTCTCACTCGCAATGCTGCTCCGCTTCTCACTCGGTGAAACCGAGGCCGCAGACGCGATCGAAGCCGCCGTCGCGAAAACCATCGCTGATGGCTTCCGCACCGGCGATATCGCCACCGGCCGCGATGGCGAAACCAAAGTCGGAACCACCGAAATGAGCAATGCCATCCTCGAACGCCTCTCTTAAACGGTAGGGCTGATCGGCCCGATCAGCCGTTATCACCACCGCCAAAGAATCGCGCGAAGCTCGACCCTCAAGATTTCAGCATTTCAAATTTTCAGTTTTCCGCTTTATTCCCACCATGAACATCGTTCTCGGCATCACTGGCTCGATCGCTGCCTACAAAGCGGCAGATCTCGCTTCACAATTGGTCAAACATGGACACGAGGTGCACGTGGTGATGACCAAGGCCGCCACCGAGTTCATCGGACCACTCACCCTCCAAACCCTGACCCGCCAACCCGTGCTGGTCTCCCTCGAGGATGAAAAACAATCGTGGAAACCTGGCCACATCGACCTCGCCGACAACGCCGACTTGTTTTTAGTCGCCCCCGCAACCGCCAATGTCCTCGGCGAATTCGCCCACGGACTCGCGCCCGACCCGCTCACATCCATCTATTTGGCGCTACCTCGTGACACCCCAGCCCTCATCGCACCCGCGATGAATGGTAAAATGTGGCAACACCCAGCGACCCAACGGAATATCAAACAACTCCAACAAGACGGCTGCCAATTCATCGAACCCGCCGTGGGAGATCTCGCCTGCGGCTACACCGGAGTCGGCCGACTCGCCGAAACCGACGATATCCTTCAAGCGGTCGAAGGTGTTTTTTCAAGCAAACCATAGCTTTTACATCGCTTTGTAGGTTGCACCAAGCTGGCTCCGTGTCAGAGTGTAACTAGCAAATCGATGACAACCGAAGAACTGCAAGAACAGATCACCCAGTCAAGCGGCTGGATCCAAGACGTAAAAAACGAGATGGCCCAGGTCCTCGTCGGCCAAGAACAATTGGTCGACCGACTCCTGATCGGCCTCCTGTGCAATGGACACATCCTGCTGGAAGGTGTCCCAGGGCTGGCGAAAACGCTGGCGGTGAAAGCCCTCTCAGGCTCACTCCACACGTCGTTTTCACGCTTCCAATTCACCCCCGACCTACTCCCCGCCGACCTCGTCGGCACGATGGTCTACCACCCGCAGGAAACGAAGTTTGAACCGAAACTCGGTCCCATCTTCAATAACTTGATCCTCGCGGATGAAATCAACCGCGCACCCGCCAAGGTTCAATCCGCGCTACTAGAAGCGATGCAGGAACGACAAGTCACCCTCGGTGATAAGTCCTACCCACTCCCAGAACCATTCCTCGTCCTCGCCACCCAAAACCCGATCGACCAAGAAGGAACCTACCAACTCCCCGAAGCACAACTCGACCGCTTCCTCCTCAAAGTCACCGTCGGCTACCCAAGCAAAGAGGAAGAACTCACGATCCTCGACCGAATGGCGACATCCACACCGCCCTACCAAACCCACACGGTCGCCAGCCCGGAACAAGTCGCGAACTCACGAAACTTGGTCAACGAAGTCTACATCGACCCCGCCGTGCGCAAATACATCGTCCAAATCATCCACACGACCCGCTTCCCACAATTGGTCGACGCCCCACTCAAAAATCTCGTCCGCGCCGGCGCATCACCCCGCGGCACCATCAACCTAGCCCTCACAGCCCGCGCCCTCGCATTCATGAATGGCCGAGCTTTTGTCACCCCCCAAGATGTCAAAGACATCGCCCACGATGTCCTCCGCCACCGCATCCTCCTCACCTACGAGGCCGAAGCTGAAGAAGTCACCACAGACACCATCATCGACCGCATCATCAATAAACTCCCCGTCCCGTAAATATGTCGAAGGTCTTAAAGTCAAAAGTCGTGCTGCGCATAGTCTCTCTTTCCGACCTTTGACCAAGCTCGACATGGTAGGGACTATCCACCCAATCGCTCCAGCGATTCTAATCAGACCTTCGACCTTCAGACTTTAGACCAGCCGCGCAAGCGGCTCCCCTCTAACCCAATAATCTACAACCAATAACCAGCTTCTGTGCTTACCGACAAACAAATCGATGAGATGATGGCTCGCGTGCGCAAGCTCGAGCTGAAAGCTCAGCGGCTCGTGCGGGAATCATTCTCTGGTGAATACCGATCGTCATTTCGTGGCCAAGGACTGGATTTTGACGACTTCCGCGAATACCAACACGGCGACGAAATCCGCTTCATCGATTGGAATGTCACCGCGCGAATGAACCAACCATTCGTCCGAAAATTTCACGAAGAACGTGAACTCACCGTCATCCTTGCCGTCGATGTATCTGGATCTGCCGACTACGGCAGTGTCTCATTTAGCAAACGCGAAGTGGCTGCAGAAATCGCGGCCATCCTCGGATTCAGCGCACTCCAAAATGGCGACAAAGTTGGCCTCGTCATTTTTGCCGACGAACCAGTGCTCTTCATCCCACCTGCAAAAGGCAAACGCCACTTGCTGCGGATGATCCGAGAAATCCTCGTCGCCAAACCTCAAAAACCCGCCACCTCGATCAACAACGTCAGCGACTTTCTCATCCGAACACTGCGCCGCAAATCGCTGGTCTTCATGATCTCGGATTTCTACTCACACCCCCTCGACCGACCACTCGGCAAGCTCGCACGCAAACATGAAACCGTCGCACTGCGAGTGATGGACCGCCTCGAAGAAAGACTCCCAAAGGCCGGCAAGGTGGTCATGCTCGACCCCGAGTCAGGATTCCAAACTCAAATCAATACGAACAACTCAAACCTGCGCATGGGATACAAAAAACTCATGCGCCGACAATTTGAAGGCGTGGAGTCGGTTTTAAAAAAACATGGAATCCAACACGCAGACTTCACCACCCACGGCGATACACTAGCCACACTCCACAAACTTCTCAAAACCCGCAGCCGCAAACGTGCACGCTAACCGCCATGGAGGAAACACCCAATGATTTCACTTTGATGGAACCGGTGTCACCTGAGGCGCTGATTCCAGACCACAACCTGCTGCCATGGATTATTGCCGCAGTCGTCTTGATCGCAATTCTCCTCATCGCGATTGTCACCATCATCGTCTTGGTAAAAAAACGTCCAATCAAGCTAACATCAATTCGCGCAACGGCATTCAAGGAAGCTTCGGAAACACTCGATAAAATCAACGCAGACACCACTCGCGAAACCGCCGTCGATTGCTCGCTAGCACTCAGAACATTTCTCGCAAAAGCCGCGCGGGACCCTGCGCTCTACGAAACTCACGAAGAGTTCATCGCACGACAAAACTCACTCGCCCCACTCACCAACGAAGCAAAGGAAGCCGCGCAAGTTGGGTTTGAAAAACTCGCGGCTCTCAAATACTCAGCCGATGATTCTTCAGAATCAACCACCAGCATCATCGCTGATTCAAAGACGCTTCTTGAAACCCTCAACCGTGGATTCTCATCGTGAGCGCGTTCTTCGAGCATTTCAAATTCCAACACCCAGCATGGTTCTTGCTGCTACTACCTGCGCTGATTTTTCTCCTGCTCAGACGCGGCCGCGGCGCTAATGCTGCGGTGGTATTTCCCAATCTAGCAGTTCTCGTCAGCCTCGGCCAAAAAACCAAAAACATCGCAGGCAACCTCGGCATCCCCCTCGCATTCATCACCCTGCTGATCGCCACGATCGCAATGGCAAGGCCCGTCTGGCAAAATGAATACCAAAATCGATCCGCCAGCGGTATCGACATCGTCATCGCCCTCGACGTCTCACTCTCAATGGACATCGATGACTTCGTCGACGAAGGAGAACGCGCAAGACGCATCGATGTGGCAAAAGATGTGGTCGACGATTTCATCACCCGCCGACCCGATGATCGTATCGGTTTGGTGGCATTTGCAGGGCGCCCACGCAGCGCAAGCCCCATCACTCTCGACCACAAATGGCTGCGCAAATCACTGAGCGCCGTTCAATTGAATGATCGAAGAAATATGGGAACAGTGAAGGAACAAGGGACCGCAATCGGATCTG
>Ga0136558_1001398_pt1 | contig 12290 bp, 12 predicted proteins | sample AntRauTorckE6833_FD_101391 | JGI IMG/M metagenome (GOLD analysis project Ga0136558, IMG submission 101391) | Saline lake microbial communities from Rauer Islands, Antarctica - Metagenome Torckler E6 #833 | ecosystem: Environmental > Aquatic > Non-marine Saline and Alkaline > Saline | place...
GTTATCAGAAACCATTTCGCGTTCACCCTGCACAACATGAATTTCTACTTGTGGTTGACTGTCTGCAGCTGTTGAAAATACCTGACTTTTGCTGGTAGGGATTGTTGTATTGCGTTCGATCAACTTAGATGCAACACCACCTAGTGTCTCAATACCGAGGCTAAGCGGCGTGACGTCTAGTAGTAGAACGTCTTTTACGTCTCCTTGCAATACACCGCCTTGAATGGCAGCACCGATAGCAACAACCTCGTCTGGGTTCACACCCTTCATTGGTTCTTTCCCAAAAATTTTCTTCACTTTTTCTTGGACGGCTGGCATGCGAGTCATTCCGCCAACCAGCACGACTGCATCGATTTCACTGGCTTTGATTCCGGCGTCTTTTAGAGCCTTTTCGCACGGCACAGCAGTCTTATCTATAAGGTCACCCACCAAACTTTCCAGTTTTGCTCGAGACAGCTTATGTTCAAAGTGCTTCGGACCATCGGCATCAGCGGTCAAGAAAGGAAGGTTAACGTCTACTTCGTTAGTGGATGAAAGCTCAATCTTGGCTTTTTCTGCCTCATCGCGCAGTCGCTGCATAGCAGCTTTATCATCAGAAATATCAATGCCATGCTCTTTTTTGAACTCATCAGCAAAGTAGTTGACCAAAACACGGTCAAAGTCGGCACCACCAAGGTGTGTGTCACCGTTAGTTGACTTTACTTCAAAGACACCATCACCGAGTTCTAAGATCGACACGTCGAACGTTCCGCCACCCAGGTCATAGACGGCAATTTTTTCATCTTTTTTAGCATCTTTATCTAGTCCATAGGCAAGTGCTGCGGCGGTTGGCTCGTTGATGATACGCTTTACTTCAAGCCCTGCAATTTTACCGGCGTCTTTAGTTGCCTGGCGTTGTGAATCATCAAAGTAAGCCGGAACAGTGATAACTGCCTCAGTGACTTTATCCCCAAGAAATGCCTCGGCATCTGCTTTAAGCTTGCCAAGCACTATTGCGCTGACTTCTTCTGGGCTGAGTTCTTTATCACCCATCTTTACCTTTACCCCGTTACCGCTCTTAACCATTTCATAGCCCATAAGCTTGATGTCGCGCTGGACTTCTTTGTCTTCCCAGCGTCGACCAATGAGTCGTTTTACTTCATAAATTGTATTCTTTGAGTTCGTTACTTGCTGGCGGCGCGCAACCTGTCCGACCAGCCGCTCACCGTTTTTGTTCACGGCTACTACTGATGGAGTCGTACGATTACCCTCACTGTTTGCAATAATTTCAGGTTTACCTGACTGCATTACAGCCATAGCTGAGTTTGTCGTTCCTAGATCAATTCCTATAATTTTTCCCATAATTTTGCCGCTTCGCTTATGAGACAAAACCCTGATGGTTTTTTCTCATCGCGCCGAACACCGAAATGAATTCGCTGTTCGGGCTGCTCTTTTTCTTTCCGAGCAAACGAAATCCCCTTTCTTATATAAAGATTTAACGTTTTATCAAATATCTAGCACTAGTATGTGTTGAGTGCTAATACTATTTTATCATAATAAAATTGGCAGTCTAGTGTCAAGAGTGCCAATTATAAATAATCGTCGTCGGGTTGCAGTTCTACAACAGAAGGATTTTCGCACTCATGGCGTTGTTTTATACGCACACAATGCCATGATGCTTTTACGAATTTAGCGACTTCTAAATCATCGGCTTCTACTAACTCGAGGGCTCTTTCTGGGGGATCAAAATTTTGAACGATGACGCCAGGATTGAACTTTTTCATAGCTCCAATAATCACACCTACATCATGTTTTACTGAACTACCGGCATCGCTGTAGCCGACCTTTTCAAGTGGACATGTTCGGCAGGCTTCGAAACAATTTAGTGCTTTTACCGAGCCAAGTCGCATGCTATTTCTCAGTTTTAACACGCACCATGGCGTGTCGAATAACTTCACCATTAATCATATAGCCGCTTTGTAGCTCTTCGGCGACAACTTCTTTGTTGCCCTCACCCTCTTCCATGCTAACCGCCTCATGTAACTCTGGATCAAACTTTGCGCCAACTGTTTCTATGCGTACAACACCTAAGTCTTTGAGTGTCTTTTGAAACTGTTTCACTATCCCTTGAATTCCTGTTATAAAGTCATTCTCTTCTAGATCTTCTGGCATATGAGCGAGCGCTCTATCAAAATTATCAACAACTGGGAGCAAATTCTTGACTGTATCGACCTTGATAACATTTCTTAACTCAGTAATTTGCTTATCGTAACGACGTCGTAAATTCTCCGCGTCAGCGCGTTCACGTTGGAGCGCTAACGTAAGCTCTTCTACTTGCTGTTGAAGTTGAACTTCATCGATTTTTGTAGATTTTCTTGGTTCTTTACTCATATATTCCAGCCTCCAATGTTGCTATCTCGTTTTGTACTTGCATGTGAGCCTCTTGGGCGGCAACTTCACCCAAAAAAGCGTAAGTGGCAGCTTGTCGTAGCGTAAGACCCAAATCTGCCATAAGCTCTTCCTGAATAAGATGTGGGATGGACCAATCGCCCGATAGATCAAAATTTTGCAAGGACTGATCTATATATCTGATTTTTACGTGCTCGTCTGGACCATTAAACATAAAAAGCCTCCTCCAGTGATTGCCCCGCATAGCGGACAAGACCCATGACATCCTTGTAGCTCTGTCGGGTCGGACCTAACACTCCTATATAGCTGTTGTCAGAAAAAGGACTCCTAAAACGGCTGATTATCAGACTGCAGCCGGCGCTGCGACCAATTGGGTTCTCGCGTCCGATGTAAACGCTCAGTGGTTTGTTTGGTGCTGCTTCACGAAGCCATGGTTCAAGATTATCTAAAAGCCCGGCTACTTGCTGCACCTGGTTGTTATTGATGAATTCTGGTTGTCCGAACAGATTAGAAAGCCCACTCATATACAGTTGGTTGCCTATCGTCGCTAGGCCGAGATTATGTGTAAGTTCTACCAGTGTGTCGACGGCATTTCGGATTGATCTTTCTGGAACACCAGCTTGCCCAACCCTTGCTGACAACGCACGTTCACTCCGCGAATCGGTATCTGTTTGTTGCGACTCGCTAAGGTGATTTACGTAATAGCGATAGCCTTTATCCGTAGGCGTACGGCCAGCACTGGTATGAGGCTGCGTAATAAAACCAAGCCGTTCTAAGTCGGCCATTTCTGCGCGAATTGTGGCAGAAGAAACTTCGAAAGCTTTTGCAAGCAAGCTTGAGCCTACCGGGCTGGCTACCTCTGCGTACTGTTCAACGATTGCTGATAATATCTTGGCTTGACGTTCGGTCATAATTGCTTGCATTATATCTTTCTAGCACTCAACAATCAAGACTGCTAAATCTAGAGCTTGCTGATAATCTGAGCAGCTATCTCACGTGTGTGTTCTTGGTCATGCAAATTTTTATCGCCACGTGCCAAATGATTGGTAGCCATAACAGCATTTTTGAGATCGTCGTTGATAACGAATTTAAAATAATTGTCGTGTAATCCAGCAGTCAAAATTCTTTTTGCTGTTGCTTTCCTACGAGTAATCTCCATCGGGTGCATATCACCCCTGGCTTTTAATCGATTCATCCATTCTTCATAGCTTGGCGGTAGTACCAGAATAATCTTTGTGTCAGGCTTTAGCTTTCGAACGTTTTCTACGCCCCCAATATCGATATCGGTAACGGATATACGATTTTCTTTGATCGATTGTTCTAGTTCGCGCAAGCTAATACCAGATACTTGTTGGTTATGAATAATTTCTGCTTCTAGGTAGCCACCAGACTTTAGATCGCCTAAAAATTCAGCTTCGGATTTAAACCAATATTCTCTGCCATTTTGCTCTGGAACACCGTCATTAATCCGCGGTTTGCGAGTAGTGTCCGATATAATAAAGTGGTAGTCTCCGGTCTTTACAAGCTCTCTGATAATTGTATTCCGTCCAGATGAAGATGGTGCAATCAATAGAACTAACGAACTGTCATGAAGGATCTTGTAGCCTTCTTTACTTACTTCATAATTTTGTAGTGCTTTTTCGAATTCTGCCAGGTATTCAAGTTTGTTTATATTATTCATTGTATCCAATATTACTACTAATCCCTTTTAAGAAGTACCGTAAATGCTTCTGCTGGGATGTCGACTTTGCCAAAGCGTTTTAGCCGCTTCTTTCCTTTGGCTTGTTTGGCGAGCACCTTCTTTTTACGCGACACATCTCCGCCATAAAGACCGCTGGTGACGTCTTTACGATAGGCTTTCACGTCTTCACGAGCTATAAACCGTCCACCAATCGCCGCCTGCAGCGCAACCTGGAAATTCTGTCTTGGAATAATGTCTTTTAGTTTTGAGGTGATGTCACGTCCCAGTGCATCAGCTTCGGATTTGTGAACCATAATACTCAGGGCGTCTACGATTTCATTGGCAACATAAAAATCAAGTCGCACGAGTTCCTCAACTCTATAAGTATCAAGTTCATAATTGAACGATCCGTAGCCGCTCGTAATGCTTTTAAGCTGGTCATAAAAATCAGTCAAAAGGTTTGCGATCGGTGCGTCAAAACTTACGAGCGCCAGATGGGCATCCATGTAACTAATATTTTTCTGAAGCCCCCGTTTACTTGAAATCAGCTGAATCACCCCACCGACGTAGTCTTTTGGTACCACTATCTCGCCCTTAATCCACGGCTCACGAATTTCTTTGATTTGTGCTGGATCAGGCAACTCAGATGCACTGCGAATAACCAGCTCTTCGCCGTTTAATAAACTTACCTCGTAGTCAGTCGAAGGATTTGTAATAACAATATCCAGATCATATTCACGCTCTAACCGTTCACGCACAATGTCCATGTGGAGTAATCCCAAGAACCCGACACGGACACCGAACCCAAGTACGGGTGAGTTTTCTAGAGTAAACTGCAGGGCAGAATCACTTAAGCTAAGCTTTTCTATAGCATCTTTTAGTGGCTGGAAGTTCTCGTTGCTGTCTGGGAATAGCCCAGCATACACAAAAGGTTTCACATTCTTGTAGCCTGGGAGCGGTTGTTCAGCTGGAGCGGCAAGCACCGTAACCGTATCACCGACTTTTGCCTCACGCGTGCTGCGGAGATTTGTCACGATATAGCCAATCTCACCAGCAGTTAATGATTCGGATTTCTTCATATCCGGCGAAAGCGAACCAGTTTCTAGCGCAATTCCTTCTGCAGCCGTAGCCATCATCTGTATTTCTTGATTCTTTTTTATCTCACCATCAAATACACGTACATACAAGATAACGCCACGATAATCGTCATAATAACTATCGAAAATTAATGCTCGAGCGTTCTTATTTTTGCCCCCCTTTGGTGGCGGCACTTTGGCTATAACACTCTCTAAAACTTCTGCGACACCTTCTCCGGTTTTGGCTGATATTTTTAAAATGTCTTCTTTATTGCAGCCCAGTAAGCCGATTATTTCAGCGGTAACTCGTTCCACATCAGCTGCAGGTAAATCAATCTTGTTTAAGACAGGAATTATAGTAAGTTCGGCCTCCATCGCAAGATAGACATTTGCGAGTGTCTGGGCCTGAATACCCTGTGACGCATCAACTACCAACAAAGCGCCCTCGCAGGCTTGCAAACTGCGTGAAACCTCATAGCTAAAGTCTACATGCCCAGGGGTATCTATGAGGTTAAGTTCAAAGTCTTTGTGCACCATGCGAACTGGGGCTAACTTGATTGTTATCCCTTTTTCGCGCTCTAAATCCATCTTATCCAAAAGCTGCTCTTTCATTTGGCGTTTTTCGACGGTCTGGGTTAGTTCCATTAATCGATCAGCAAGTGTCGATTTACCATGGTCAATATGTGCGATGATGCAGAAATTTCTAATGTGGTCTTGGTTCATGAACTGATAGTGTACCACCCCTGTTGAGTGATCGACAAATTTCAGTAGTGCACAGGTAGCAGGTAGCTAGACATCAACACGCACTGGTTTCATTATAATATTGTAAGCTTTTTTGACGACAAATTTTGCTTCTTCGAGGTCAAAGATCCACGAAATAGCAGTGTGCGTTGCCAGAGTCACAGCACTAATCAACGTAAGCTTACCACCAAGTGTAATAATACCTCTGTCAGTAGCATTGAGTGGTAAGAGATTAATCATCAAGAAAGCTGCAAGCAGACTAAAGCCGGTTACCGAAACAATCCTTAGTACTGCACCAATAAATGCCGGTTGCAACATCTTATCATCACGCATGATAATAATCGCGGACAGGATCACCACCTCACTCGCCGCAACAATAGACTGCGCAATTGCAAGTCCTGAAATGCCATATGCGTCAGGGCGAGACAGAGCAAAAGCTAGAATAATATTAAGCCCAATTGCGAAGACGGACACGAATAGTGGTGTTTTGGTGTCCTTGTATGCATAGAAATATCTCGACAGCATGCTGTATATAATCCTGAAGAATATAGCGACGATCAGAAAGCCAAAAATTAATGCAACTTCTCTTTGAATATCTCCCGTATCGCCAAAGATTAAACGAGCTAGATAGGCGCGAGCAAAGTAACAAATTATTAACACCGGCATCGTAAGCCAGATAATCGTCCGCAACACTTGTAAAAAGTCTTTACGGAAAAGATCTGGACGATTTTGGGATAATCGCTCAGTAAGCCTCGGGAATGCTGCAATCGCAATAGAGTTTCCGAGCAACATTACCGGCACATTCATGAGCGTTAGCGCAAAACTATAAGAGCTTACCGCTCCAATGCCAAGAGCTTGCGCCCTATTAACCTCAACAATACTGTTTACTTGGTCAATCCCTTGATCAAGCGATCTTGGGGGGAGATTCCGTAGCGTCGTCTGGAATCCGACGCCCTTCCACTTAATAACAGGTTTGTATTTAAATCCTAGCCCGAGAAGCCCCAGAGTCGATACTCCCAGCTGGAGCAGCCCGCCTATCAGCGCACCAACACCAAGCCCAACAATCCCTAGTGAATTATTAAACAGGTAGACACTCGCGATAATTGAAGCGTTGTAAGTTAATGGTGCAACTGCATAAAAGAAAAACCGCCCGAAGGTTTGCTGCACGCTGGTCAGAATCCCCGATAACGTGAAAAGGAGCGGATTCAACGACAACAAGCGCATGATGGTAACCGCTTCCCTAAAATGATCTGGCGGTAAATCTGGAGCAATAAGACGCATGAGTGGATCCGCAAACAACAATATAACTATCGCAACAGCGAACATAATAATCGTCAGGAGGTTCAGTAAGCTCGACGCTAACTCCCACATACCTTTTTTATCAGACGCCTGTAATCTATCAGACAAAACTGGGATAAATGCCACGCCGAGTGCGCCGGCAGCAATGGTATAAAAGAAAAAGTCGGGTATCAGAAACGCTGCGAAAAAGGCATCCGAACTTCCTGGATCATTTACGGTAAAGTTTGTGCTAATAAGTCGATTACGGAGAAAACCAAGCAACTGTCCGGCTAGTGCAACAAGAATCAATAGTGTCGCCGCTCCACCCAAAGAAACACGACTGTTTGCACGATTAATAAAACGGTTCATCCTGACACCTTGCCGCACGCAGCAAGCTCCATTACAAATACTGAACAACCGAAGTTGTTCCGCCTGATGTCATTACTTATAGGAGGGTTGATTTCAGTGGGATTCATTCTCACGCCCATTATAGAGCGAGAACGGTCTTAAAAACAGGGTTACTTAAATATTCTTAAGGAAAGTGTGGATTAGTACAGCGCTGCGTCTTTTGGCATCGTTGCATCGTTGAGAATCTCGATGACTTCTTCCGCTTCGACTGTCTCTTTGGCGACGAGGCGGTTCTTAAGCGTCTCTAGCTTATTCATGTTGGCTTTGATGACGACTCTAGCACGCGTAGCAGCCTCTGTTATGAGATCTTCTACTTCGTCGTCAATGACCTTAGCTGTCTCGTCAGAATACTGTCGTTCATGTACCATACGTTCAAGCATCATACCCTCTTCTACATGGAACACTTGATCTCGCAGCTTTTTACCCATTCCTTGGTTTACGACCATTTCGCGCGCTAGTTCTGCGGCTTTCTGAAGGTCATTCCCGGCTCCAGTCGTTACACGATCTTTTCCATATTTTACTTCTTCGGCTATCCGCCCGCCGAGCATACGTGCAAGCACATCTTTATACTCAATAATGCTATGGTAGCTTTTGTCTTCTGGTGGAATAAACCATGTCACACCGCCAGTACCACCTCGAGGGATGATCGTTACTTTATGAACCATGTCGCTGTCTGGTAATACGTGCCCGACAATCGCATGACCAGCTTCGTGATAGGCGGTTAGCTCTTTTTCTTTCTCGCTCATTATTTTACTCTTACGCTCTGGACCAATTGCCACTCGCTCGAACGCTTCTGTAACATCTTCTTGGATAATTTCTTTCCGTTCGTTTCGAGCAGCCACGATTGCAGATTCGTTAGCAATATTTGCAAGATCCGCACCCGAAGAACCAGCTGTTTTAGCAGCCAGCGAGTCAATATCTACTTTTTTAGATACTGGCTTTTCTTCAAAATGAAGTTTTAGTATCGCTTCTCTGGCTTTCCTGTCAGGGAGGCTGATGTTCACGCGTCGGTCGAATCGACCCGGTCGAAGCAACGCAGGATCAAGTACGTCAGCGCGGTTTGTTGCCGCAAGTACAATTACGTTTGCGCCTTGCTCGAACCCATCCATTTCGGTCAAGATCTGGTTAAGTGTTTGTTCACGTTCATCGTGACCGCCACCCATACCGCTACCACGTCTCCGGCCAACCGCATCAATTTCGTCAATAAATATAATGCATGGTGCGTTCTTTTTTGCTTTCGCAAATAAATCACGTACGCGACTGGCACCTACGCCCACGAACATTTCAACGAATTCTGAACCAGAAATGCTAAAGAATGGTGCGTTAGCTTCGCCTGCCGTTGCTCGGGCCAGCATCGTCTTACCCGTTCCTGGAGGACCCACAAGCAGGACACCTTTCGGAATACGCGCGCCTACGGACTCAAACTTCTTTGGCTGTTTTAGGAATTCAACAACTTCTTCTAGGTCTTGTTTGGACTCTTCGCTGCCTGCGATGTCTTTGAATGTAACTTTCTTTTTTTCATTTCCATACAATCGAGCCTTACTCTTACCAAAGCTCATTGCTTGGTTTCCTTGTCCCTGTGCGCTTCTTAGCATAAAGAAAAGAACGGCACTGATGACGACAACTGGCAACAGGTTGATACCAAGATTAATCCATGTTGAACCTGTACTCGAATCACCCTTGTTAATTACGGATACTTTTGAGTAGTCTACGCCTTCTTCTCTTAGGCTGGCTTGGGAGTCTTTTCTAGAGGTTAGCGTTGGCTCCTCATCACCTTCTGGCGTGATTTTTAGATTACTGCCTTCTACGACAATCTCTTTATACTGCCCCTCGTTTGCTTCCTGTACGACTTGTGAGAGCGGAACTTCTTCCAAATTCTCCGGCTGTCCGTAGGCTGCAAATATAATCAGCCCAAAAAGAGCGATCAAACTAATAAATACAATATTCTTCATACCCCGTCGTTTGTTGGGTCCACTTGGCTTCTTCTGAAACGATTTTTTATCCATAGGCCGTTATTATACCGATGAATCGGTGTCATTACTAGATGCTGGTTCGCTGAAATTCTATTCGATGTTTTTGACTACAAAGCCTCAGCTCACGACTGAGGTCTAACGACTTGCCTGGTTTAAGAGTTTTAATGGCTACCGTCACCATTAATATGGTAGACGCCGTAACCTCGCCCATCTCTCTTCGCAATATCTCAGCAGCCAGCTCTTTTTGTAGCTTGTGGGGAAACTGCAAAAACCACGTACGTTTTAACCCACCGTCATACATCTGTAAAACATCATTGATGTCTTTATCGATTACTTTATTCAGCTCAGAGAGTTTTTTATTGATTTCAAGTAACTTCTGTTTATCTTTTTTTACAAGCTTAGGGATAATTGTGTGTCGCACGTAATTCCTGAGGTATGTTTGATCTGTATTCGTAGCGTCCTCAACCCACTCCAATTTATGATCTTCTGCATATTCAAGAATGTCTGCCTTGGTGTAGTCAAGTAATGGACGCATCAATCTGGATGAACTCTCAAGCGAGCTTAGCCCTTTTCTCCCCGTGCCCCTCAGCATATTTATGATCATTGTTTCGACTGCGTCGTCTTTATGATGAGCCGTGATAATTCCATCAGCCTGATGTGCACCGCGCACCGAGTCCAGAAACTCATAGCGTTTTTGGCGAGCAGTTGCTTCGCTCGCCCGTGCGCCAAGTTGCCCGTTTTCAGCTACAAACAATAAGCCAAGCGAGTCTGCAGTTTCCTGTACAAATTGCTTATCTTTTGCAGAGTCTTCCCTCATACCGTGATCATAATGCGCCACAATGAATTGGAAGGTGGAATTTGGAAGGTGGAATTTGGCAAGAAGCAAATCAAGCAGCACCATCGAATCCACGCCGCCAGACACCGCAATGATATACTTTCCGGGCTTAATTTCTACTTTCATCTGTATAATCTTACCTTATGACGAAAAAAATATACTTTTGCCGACACGGCCTCAGTCAGCTAAATGTCAGTGGGCATTTTGCAGGCAGCACCGATACACCGCTTACGGCCGAGGGTTGCAAGCAAGCCAAGGCTGCGGGTAAAAAGGCAAAAGATTTTGGGATTGATTTGGTGGTTTCTTCGCCCCTATCCCGTGCTCACGAAACAGCTGAGATTGTTGCAAAAGAGATTGGCTACCCGCTGGAAAAAATTCGCACCAGCGATCTTTTAGTAGAACGTCATTTTGGCGAACTAGAAGGCAAGCCATGGTCGCCAGACCTCGACCTAGACGGCATATCGGACATCGAAACCGTAGATTCTTTAATAGAGCGAGCGCATCTTGCATTTAAATGGATGGAATCGCTCGACGGTGAAACAGTGCTAGTTGTTAGTCACGGATCGTTTGGTCGAGCGCTAAGGAGCGTGCTTATCGAAGAACACCCCTTTGCGGGTTCGGAAAAGATCCAGAACGCTGAAATAATCCTCTGGCAAACTTAACTTTCCACAAAAGGACGTAGTAAGTTCAAAACATAATACCCGACTGCAGCATCGGTTTCTGTATGCCCGCTCCGGTGGTCGCTCAACCCACGCCGATAAAACGCATAGTCCTCTGCGGCTCGAATAACACACTCTTCAGTCTTGTCCACCTCAACGGCTATTTCATCCCTGCCCATTCCCTCTACACACTCAAGCTCTGATAAACTCACGAACATCTCCTTTTTGGGCAAAAAAATAACGACCCCGCGGTCGTTAAAGTTCGTGCCTAGTGTTATTTTTCATACTAGGTCTTTATTATACAGTGCGAATTTGTATATTCGCAAGTTATACTGCAACCATGGACAGACCAAAAGTTGGTATAGGAGTTTTTGTGTGGCGAGACGGCAAATTTTTAGTCATGAAGCGCAGCGGTGCACATGGCCAAGGAACGTGGACTGTTCCGGGCGGGCATTTAGAGTTTAAAGAGACTTGGGAACAATGCGCCAAGCGAGAAGTTCTGGAAGAAACCGGGATGGAAATCACCAATATTCGCTTACTAGCGGCCACCAACGACATCTTCGAGAAAGAAAATAAGCACTACAACACCATCTGGATTGAGAGCGACTGGCTTCGTAATGAGCCGCAAAATCTTGAGCCTAAAAAATGCACTGACTTGCAGTGGGCAACCTTTACGAGCCTTCCTTCACCACTCTTCAATCCGCCGTGGAAAAATTTAATGAAAACTCGCCCAGAACTGTTCAGCAACCCTAGTCAACAGGGATAAAACATGGTATATTCATTCCCTGTTATGGTACTCTAAACCAGTTTTTTAAACCAAGCAGCTTGCCTGCTGTTTAGAAAACTGAGAGGAGCAACCAGCATGCATGGCTGCCAAATCAAAAGTAACGTCTTGATTTGGCAAGAAAGCTGCTGCGGTGCTACGAGGCAGAATAGCTCAGTTGGGGCAGTTTGCTGCAAAAGTCAATCAATGCGCTCGCGCTCTAGCCAACAAATTCAATACTAGACGGTTGGCTTTATAGATTGCAGCAGTTTACACTTAACAATATGGCAGAATAGCTCAGTTGGGGCAGTTTGCTGCAAAGATCAGTAATGCGCATATGCGCTCTAACCAAATCCACTTTACGGTATCGGTTAGCTTGAATCACACACTACGTTTACAATCTACAATATGGCAGGATAGCTCAGTTGGTTAGAGCGCAGGACTCATAAGCCTGAGGTCGCGAGTTCAAATCTCGCTCCTGCTACCAA
>Ga0136558_1001401_pt1 | contig 12271 bp, 15 predicted proteins | sample AntRauTorckE6833_FD_101391 | JGI IMG/M metagenome (GOLD analysis project Ga0136558, IMG submission 101391) | Saline lake microbial communities from Rauer Islands, Antarctica - Metagenome Torckler E6 #833 | ecosystem: Environmental > Aquatic > Non-marine Saline and Alkaline > Saline | place...
CTGGTACTAGAGGAAGGACTCGAACCTACAACCAAAGGGTTATCGACCCTCTGCTCTGCCAATTGAGCTACTCTAGTGTTTTTACAGTTCTATTTATCCAATACTCTTAACAAAATCATATATTTCTTTTGCCTGTTATTTTTTTGATATGCTTGTTAATTTCCTTTGAAAACATTTCATAATCTGAATAATTCAAACCCGCAGAATTTGCAATATCTTCTGGATCACTAAATTCAGGAGTAGATTGTGCCTGCTTGATAAAAGATTTAGCCCAATCCAAATATTTTAAATTAGATCTCGCGTCGATTATAGCATCTTTTTTTGGTGATCGCTTTCATAATTTGCTTGTTATCTGACTTTTTAGCTTTTTAAATTCATCATTTAGGCTATTGCCCATGCTACCTTAATTAATATCATCTATCTTTTTCTTGAGTGCCGGTGGCATGGTTCTTGCTTCGTTTAAAAATTCTGTAAAACTTTTCATATTAAATGCTCTCTGTTTGATATATAATTCTATTTATTAAACAAATGTCATACAGTCTGACAATATACACTTAATTGGCACCCCTTGCTGGAGTCGAACCAGCCACTTCCGCCCAACGTTTTAAGTAGGAGTTTAGAAGACTCCTGTCGGGAACAAGGGGTATAAAATGGTACTCGGAGTGGGACTCGAACCCACACTGGAGGGAGTTTAAATCCCTTATCTCTGCCTAATTGGATTACCCGAGCATTTAATCTGAAAGCTATTACTGGGACGCTCTACCAATTGGCCCACACAGGCAAATCTTTACAATGTTGCATTAATCGTAGCTGAAATACTTTCTCCACGTTTAAGCATTTGATAAGCAGTGTCAGTGATTGGTAATTGATGAAATCCTTGATCAGTTAATGAAGTAACTTTAATAGACCACTTCTTAAACTTTTCAGCATCACCTTCGCTGAGTTCAATACATGCTTCAATCTTTCCGCGAAAAAAGTTATTCATAATATATTCCTTTCAGTTTTCACTAGTTGATATATACTATTATATCAAGTATTATTCATCTGTAAACAGTTTTAAAGAAAGTTGTTTAAATTCTTTATCGCAAACTCTTCGAAAAGTGTCACACGGCTCAGGAATAAGAAACGATGTAAAGTTGATTCCCAAACTGCTTTCTGATCCGTATTGAAAATACTCAGACACAACTTTCTGCAGAGTGTAGTTTGCGAATCCTATTAGGATATAGCGATTTTCTTCTGCTGTGAACACTGCATTTAGCTCATCAATGTACATCGCTTTAGCTTGGCCACATTCACAAACTCGTACTTTCTTTTGGGAAAGAGTGACTGTTGATTGGCATTTCAAACAAAAAATCAATTTCATAGTAAAAGTTCCTCTAAAATTTGGCATGCATCAAATCCAATTCTTACACACCATAAAATAAAAATTGAGATAATGCACAAGAGAAGATGAAAAACATGACTCATCACCGCTTCTGCTTTATTGTATAATGTCTCTACAATAAACATAATTATGATCCTTTAAGATACCATTGTCTATTATTTATTCAATTAACCTTATCAATTAGAGTATTTAGATTCATAGTTATGAATTCTTTCATTTAATTCAAGCTCTTCATAATAATCACTGATACTCATTACACAACAACTAGAATCTAGTTTACTCTTAACTCTTTTATTGTAGATTTTATAAAATTCTAATGCTGGTGACCGAATATGATAATATTCGTCTATAAACTTAGCAACAGCAGCACTGCGAGAAACACCAGCCCAACAGTGAACAATAAAATTCTTACCTTCATGTTCAATGATAAAGTCAGTTAAATTTTTTGCTTGTTCATTGCTTATACAATCTTCAAACTCTGTGTCTTTAAATTCAAGAAAAATTGCATTTTTGCAGTTCGTATACAATTTTACTCCAACTTCAACATCTACACGTTCAGTATCATAATCACTAATACTGATGATAGCAAAACTATCATCGATGTCTTCACCTTGATTTTTAATCATTCGAATAAATTCATGACGACCCATAAAGTTAACTGTGGTTTTCATATGTTAACTTCCCACATTTGGGTATTATCCATTCTTTTTACTACAGTACGAATGACATGAACTGCAGCACGATAAGATTTGGTTGGTTTATCTTCTTTCATGAAATGAGTACGCATACACATATTGATGACAGCAGCCAGTGATCCATTCCAAGCAACATACTTACTCGTATTTGAATTTTCTCCTAGAATGATTTCTGCTGCAGCACGAACATCATCATTCGTGATAATAACATTTGCACTTGTTTTTACTTCACTCATACTTCACTCTCTATACTCGATCTTCGGCACGATGTCAATGATGTTTCAATTGAACAGTTAGTTAAATCTATACCATTTATCTTTAAGTCTTTGGCTAAACAAGAAAAATTCTTTATCCAGCGATCAGTATCTTCAGCATTTCTTCTGTATTTAGTCTTATCATGATCTCCAAACCAATGAGCTTTTCCATACGTATGCTGATGATCGTAACCTATCAGAATAATCTTCTTGGCTCCGAAAAGATATGCGAGGTTAATCGCAATATAGCCAGAATTTCCACCATGATGAACTTTTGTTAGACCTAACCCAGACTGTTGAAAATATCCAACTTCATTAATAGGAATGGAATATTGGTGAGGACGTTTCTTTTTGAAGTGTTGACCTATATCTTTAATTGTCCAAAGCTCTGTATATTTTGGGTCAATTGTATCAATGACATCGAGATAATTATTGTACCACCAGACAATGTCAGTAGCAAATATGATATCTGGGAGAATGACTTTTTTAAAATTGTCATTTACAACAATGATAGGATGTTCTGATTCTTCTGCTATTCTAATCTGTTCATCTGTTAAACTTGGACCGCTTGCAACACAGATGACAGTCTGGTCTTTAAATCTTTTATCCATAGAAGTCCCTATAAAGCATTCTAACACCATTGAATTTATAGATGATTGAACATACATATATTATCTCTAAGTAGTGTTAGAATGCTTGCTACACCTTAGAACAAACCGATACCTTTACAGTCATTCTCATAAAATTCATGAATACTTTCATCAACAATAATGTCTTTCTTTAGAATTTTATCGAACAGAGCAAGACCTTCAAGTGTCCTCATGCGAGACAAAGCAACGTATGTCTGGCCATGACAGAATGCACCATTACCTAAATGAATGATTCCGTGATCCAAAGATTGCCCTTGACATTTATGAATCGTAGCTGCCCATCCGTGTTTTAGCGGATATTGAGTATACGAGCCAACAGGATACTGATACAAACCCTTATCTTTGCTTGCTGCATATTCCTTTTCTTCCCAGCGATACTTTTCAACAAGAATCTTAGACTCATCGTGTTCAAGAATGACTTCAATCTTATCTCCGACGAATCCAACAACATATCCAGTCTGGCCATTCTTAAAGTCATCATGATTTGCTGTAAAGATAATCTTTGTACCGAACTTCAGCTTCAGATCAAATGGAGATGGCTCAGCACCGAACTTACCTTTCTTAGCGGCAGTAAAGACTTTTTCTTTTTCGTCAAGCTCTTGATAGTTCTGTTCATTGATTGCATTTGCTGCTTTGTTGGTTGTGCATAGAAACACAGGGTCTTCATCAAGCACTTGCTCTTTATTTTCCAGACCAACATTATTGAAGAAGCTAACTGACTGTTCCCAGCCTTGAACTTTATTACGAATCTTCATGAGATTACTGATAAAGTCTACATCATTTTGTCTCATGATCTTGTCTAACGGACAATGCTCAAACTGAGCTTCAGACCATGTTGAATCAGTAAATGCAAATGGAGAATCAAAATGTTCGTCGAAGAATTTCTTATCTCGTGGTGTTAGAACTGGTGATAGTTGATAAAAGTCACCAACAACAATGATTTGCAAACCGCCGAATGGAGAATGCTTTAAGCGACGAATCTTGCGAAGCTGTTGATCAATTGCTCGAAATAGATCAACTCGCACCATCGAAATTTCATCAATGACAATACGCTTTACTGGACCGTCTTTGTCAAAGACTTCACGAGTCGATTCATTGATCTGGCCGTGATCCTTTTTCCAAAGAACATTGAAAGGAAATTTGAATGTTGAGTGAATAGTAGCGCCGTCAATATTTAGAGCAGCAATTCCTGTAGGAGCTAGGAATACGGTTGATTCACCAAAATGTTTACGAATATGATTGACTGTTACAGATTTACCAACACCACCTGGACCGTCAATAAAAATATTTTTGCCTTCAATTACTTTCTTAGTAATTGCCAATTGATCTTCATTTAGTTGCATGTCTTCTCCATTTATAAAAGTGGTGGGCCAGCCTGGATTCGAACCAGAGATCAACGTTATTTGGTGGTCCTTGCCGGACTCGAACCGACATTTCTCCAATTATGAGTTGGGGGTTTTATTCCTGTTTAAACTAAAGGACCGTTATACATTAAATCATTTATATCAATTTCATCTAGTTTATAAATTAACGATGAATCTATTATATATAAATCCCCACTAAAGTAAAACCATTTCGCCTCATCCCTGTCTGTTTTATACCCCTTAACTTCAATATAAATGCCCAATTCTGGTAGATAAAAATCAGGAAAATATAACCTCCACTTATCTATATAGTAATACGCTTGCGGGTTAACTTCACTTTCCCATATTATACCCTGCATATCTAACCAACTAGCTACCTTAACTTCCCATGAACCCTTAAGTTTAACCCCGGGCCTATATTCAACTATCTTCACTCTACCGCTTACATTGTTTTTACTATACGAATCGGGATTTTCTCTAACTGCTTTAGCCATTGCTATAGAATGTGCAGCTCTTTTTTCTTTACTCCATTTTTTACCTGACTCATTTACCCAGTTAGGGTTTTGTCTACATTTGTCAAAGTGCAATTCTTTATTTCGCACTCTCTTCTTACAATATGTACAAGTCCGAACTTCTTGTTTTTTAACCCCATCACACTTATGTTTATCGGCTTGAGTACTAGATATTTCACGCCTACATAATATACAACTAAATTTCGGTATATAATAATTCTTTTTCTTCCCTTTCACTTTTTTAGAAAGATTTAAACGCCTTTCTTTAGTCCATATATTATTGGGATTTTCTTTGCATTGATTTTCATGATGTATATAGCTTACACTATTACATTCTTTATTACAGAACTTACAATTAACCATTTTAGAAGTACCATTTTATTAACTAGTACTTCTATTTATAAATCTACATTTTTAAAGTACGCGGCTTTAGACCGCTAAGCTACAAGCCCTTAATAACGAAAGGACGCTATGCAGGTTACGCCCTTCCTATCACAACACAAGTGGGGTAGGAAAGTTCCTATTCTTAGCCTTCCCTACCCACACCACTTATCATAACTTCTTAAAAATATGTTATCCTTCTACAGAACCTTCATATTCATGCTACGTTTTGCTTCAATGTTCCAATTGAGTACTTGGATTCAAAAACCCATGACTCACGTTCTTTATACTTGACCACCTTCAAGCGACGTGGAGAACAAATAGGACGCTCAGCATTATCAGTGATTGGCTTGATGAGATTCCAATCAGTGAGATATTTTACAATAAGATTACGACGACCGACGTCTTCTTCCGAAAGTTCAGCAGCCTTACCGTCTAATGCAAAGAGCTCCTTAAAGTGGCAAATGTAGTATCGTCTTTGCTTGTGCAAGATGTGAGCTGTCTGAATCAATGACTTAGTGTCACGCTTTGGTATACCCATACGCTCGAGAGTTTCTTTTACTTTACGAAACCCATCTTCAGGAGAATCAACGAAATTGATTTCAACCATATTAGACAAAACTACTTGACGATCAGTGCGAGTATCATACTTCATTTTTTACCACCTTTACTTTTAAGTGTTGCTTCAATTTGTTTTACTTCATCTTCAGTCATTAGATCAAGATATTCAAGAGCACGTTCGTTTCCAATAGCGTATTGCTCTTTGATGTAATTTATAACATCGACATTACGATTTTCTTGCTTTGCCCACTTTCCATAGCGCTTCTTTGCATCGATTGAATAGAACATAAAATCATGATGCATTTCTTTGCTAAGAGATGGTCGTTTGTTCATTTCATTTGCTAACATAATTGTATCAACATGCTGGCTGAATGCTTTATTGATCATAAACGGTGCATACACAGCAGCAGTATCATCATTAAACAAATATTTCTTGTCTGACGATATATCGTTTACGAGATCAAACAGACCAATCTTTCGTTCTTGCTTTTCGTCTAGCTTTCGTTGCTTAGCCACGATTACTTAAACTCCAAGGAAGTCATCATTTCTGTGCACATTGCAGCTAAGTGCAATTCTTTACTAGCAACAGATGAATCGTACCGCTGATAATCTTCTAGGATCATAATAGCATCTGGAATCGAAGATGAATCAACCCACTGCTTTAAAGACTTAAAGATATTTTCGTACATAGACGAAGTATCGTTGTCTTTGTTATCCTCTGCCCATTGAAGAGCCTGCTTAGCTTTCTTGTTACGAATAGCTTCGATGAGAGCTTCGATTGAGACATCTTCTAATGTCATCAGAACGCCTTCATCAATTTTACCATGTCGAGCATACTGTTGAAGAGTACCGAGAATTTTTCGATTATCTGGGAACAGTTTCTGTACGACACTAGCAATGACACGTTCTTCATACTCGACTTTTTCCATGTCAAGAATGTCAACTACTCGCATAAACATTTTAGCTTGCATCTGTTCCAATTCTTTCTTATCAGCATTGAAGTCAACACCAACGAATCGAGAATGGAGAGCAGGAATGATACGATTCGGATAGTTCGCAGTCATTACGATTGAACATGACTTTGAATATTCCTCAGCAGCATTACGCAAAGCAGCTTGTGTACCAGGTAATAGGTGGTCGGCCTCATCTAGGATAAAGCATTTACCATTTCCTGACATTGACACTGTACTTGCAAATGATGCGATCTTTTCTCGAATAACATCTAGACCTCTTTCATTCGAAGCGTTTACGATCATGTAGTCGAGATTAAGTTCTTTACATAGAACACGAGCGAGGGTTGTTTTGCCCGTGCCTGGACCACCATAAAACAAACAATTCTGAATATGACCTTCTTTGATCATACTCTGAGCTTCTTTCATAGTAGAAGTTTTGAGAATACATTCTTTCAGATTCTGCGGGCGATACCGTTCAACCCAAAGTGATTCATTCTGTAGCGATGTTACAGCCATTTAATATACTCCGTCATTTGTTTGGTGCGGAACAGCATTATATACCATTCTGCACCATCATGTATAATGTATTAAGAACCGTACTTGGAATTCGCATTAAGAGCGATCCAGAATTCTTTACCGCTCTCAGCTTTTACATTTGAGATTTTCTTTTCGGAGATGGTGAAGTCAAGATCACCTTCGCCAAGCAAGACAGGGATATTCTGTTGATCCAACTTGTAGAACATTTCAAACTCAGTGTCACCGTCCATCAGTTCGATAGAAAAGTTATTGGTTTGATTGTCATCACCGTTATTTTTGTTGAATGCAGACAGAGTGATCATTTCACCGTCACATACGAATCCAACAAAGTCGAGCTTCATTGTCTGTGCTGCTTTCATAACAGATTGAAACTGATCTTTAGTCACGGCGACTTCAATGTCAGATGAAGGCAGCTTAGGCACTTTATCAACATACGATGTTACAAACTGTGGATCAGCATCAATATATCGAAGCTTCTGAGTTCCATCTTCGGATTTGATCTGAACGTATTTGTCATTTGAGAAATCAAGGATAGGTTTGTCAATGATTCCAACAACAGACAGGAATTCGCGAAGATCATAGACATAAAAGTCACGAGGAAACTCTTCTTCGATATTAGCATGCACAAGCAAGCTATTATCAGTAGACTTAACTTTCAGTGTATTCTCACTTTTTACAAACTTGACACCTTGATTGACTTCATAAAGCTTCTTCAGTGTATCGGTTGTTTCTTTGCTAAGGGTTAGTGTCATATCAGACATATATTTCTCCATAAGTTAATTCGATTCATATACATTATAACATGAATCTATTTGTATTTCATTTATTAAAGTAAACTTTCTTTGCTTTCACCGTAATTGACTTCTCAGTAAAAACTTCAAGACCAACTAACTCTCCACCATATACTACGCCTCCATCAACGTTAAACGCTACATTTGTTGCGATCTGATCTTCAATTGGGGTATAGTTCCAATGCTGGTGACCATGAACAGCTTTCCATTCATAAGCACCCAATGTAGTACGATCATAAGGTTCATTTCTTGTACAGCAGCCCCATGCGTTATATGTAAAGTTTAAAGACTCAACTCCTTTGATTGGAGAATGAGACAGTAAGATCTTTTCACCATCATAGTTTATTTCTACTGCATTTAACGACTTATCCAAAATCTCAAGGATAGACTCTTGATCTTCAGTAGATAGTCTAGCCATACGATCATGTGATTCCCTTCTTGCTAAAGAATTACATCTCTTTAATCCTCTATATTCTAACAAGAAATTCAACTCATGATTTCCAGTTAAAGTAACAACATCATACTTCTTTACGACATCAAACACTTCTTTGAAATAAGGTCCACGATCAATTAGATCACCAACCTGTACAATTAAAGGGTTTGTGTACTTTAATGTGATCAATGCACATAGCTCTTCAAATTCTTTTGCACAACCATGTACATCACCAATAGCAATAACTGGACGATCATTGCCATTGATGAGCATAGCACCTGGCATTATTGATTTCATCCTGTCTTTAAATTTCACAGATCACCTCATAATTTTGATCGACCTCAATGAACTTACAAAGGTCACTATAAAATGCTTCTTCCGTAAAGCGTGGACGACAAGATTCATACCGCTCAAAATGCTTGTTGATAACACCTTCTGGAATAAGCGGTACTTTTTTCTCAAGATGTCTAATCTCATTTCTTTGATGCAACTCTTCAAGCGAAGGAGGAGCAATCGAAATAAAGATATACGGAACATGATACTTTTTGCACATTTCAACAACAGCAGAAGCGTCTTTGAATCGCAAGTTTGTAGCATTGTAAATAGTGAAGTCTACTTTGTTAGCTAAACGAAAATCGATGATGCCGTGCATTGTATCAAATACTTGCTTATTGAACTGTTGAACACTCATTGTTCCACACAACATTTCTCGAAAGTTATCTGACGAGAATACATGATTAGGATTTTCAAAGTGCTCAGCAATAAACGTGTCCTTCCCTGAACATGTTGTAGCTCTCATAATGAACATCATAACATTTACCTTTTAAAGTGCGTTATAAACGACTTCCTCTAGTTCTTTAGATATTGTGTCATATATATTAGATGATTCTTTTACATATTCAACAAAATCATTTCTTAATGTTTTATCAGCAACAACATCGATGCCTTTACCTTCTATGATAGCAATTATATATTGTCTCTGACGAATTGTATATAGAGATTTTGTAAATAGCCACTTACGATCTTCTGAGGTAAAGTTATCCTGCTTATCAGCTATGAATCCATATACTTCTTTATGATCAACAACATCAGACAGATACCAGTTTTCATGTCTATTAGTGATAACATCGATTGCACCATTCGCCATTTCTTCAGGTAGCTTTTCTTGCATCAATTTGATACCACCTTTAACATACATGCCAAGTATCTTCTCTGGTGTTAAGTCTTTCTTAAAACGATTCTTCCAGTACTCATCAGTCTTAACTTTGACGCGATCATTGTTAGTCAAGAATCGAATGACATAACCTTCACGATCAGTATGTTCTTTCCACATTTTAGGAGTGCCATCCATTTCATCATACTTTTCAATGATAGGGCATCTAATGAATTGAGCAATGTTATACATTTGATCCCATTCACACTCTACCCATGGCTCATCTTCAAGTGTAGTGTTATTATGCTTCGAATGAACGACTGCACTTTTAACAAACTTTTCACCTAGCTGATCATAGTCGTATCCAAGATTAACCGCTGCACCCAATAGAACAAAACAGTTTTCTTTTCCATACTGTTCTACTTGTAGATCATACATTGAATGCTTATCATGAGCAACAATAGCCTCAAACATCAATGTGCAATTTGGCATAATGTTAACTAACTTGTCAAGCTGCTCTCCATATAGAGAAACAAAAATCTTGATGTCATCATTCAACAAATCATTTTCTGGATTAGGTAGTGATCCTTTTGTTGAAAAAACAACATGCTGCTCGCCTTTACTGTCGACAAAATTGGACATGATAAACAGATGCCCGTTTGCTTTATCATATACATCGTACGGCTCTTCTTTCATACGACGCTCGACAATATCAGACTGTGTAGAATCAACCTCATCAACATTGAAGATTTTCTTGAATGGATGATTAACTTTTACATTTTCAAAGTATAGTCGACCACGATGAGATATGGTTGTCTCATTCCACGAGTTGCGATCAAAGAAGCACTGCTTAGTGTAACAGAACAATCGATGGCCATGCTTATCTTTTATCATTCGTAAGTTACCTGTACCATATTCAGCAAGTGCTTTTCTAAATTCACTGTTGCTCATTATACGATCTCCGTAAATCCTTGATTTAATTTAAACTGTATCTGATTTCTAAATAAATCTTGAAATTCATCAAATCTCTGAGTCACAACGAATATATTTTTATCGTTGAGCTTTTCCTTAAACAAATTCGTTGTATCTTTAACACCTTCAGCATCCAATGCTTCAAGTATCTCATCTAAAAATAACACATTTGACACAACACTATTTTTAATTGAAGAAATTTCCAGCAGAGCGAGCCATATTGCGAGGTTCACACGAGTCTTCTGACCAGTTGACAGATTGGACATAGTGAACTTCTCTTTGTGCATTGCTTTAAACGATTCTTTAAAATTTTCGTCAAGGACCATATTGATATACAGATTCATTGCTTGAAGATATTCGTTAATCTTCTTGTTCATCAGAGCCATATACTCTTTAATGATATCAGCTTTGATTCCGTCATCTTTCAACATACCACGAAGCTTCTTTAGGTCTTCATCCTTTTTAATTAACTTTTCTAGATCATTTCTAAGACCCTCTATCTCCTTTTCAATATCATTATAATAGGATATAGCAGTCTCTAATTTATCTGCACTAGAATCATTCTCAGAAGCTTTCTGTAATCTTTTGATTGCTGACTCTACTTCTCTAATTTTAAAATCAAGTTGATCAACTTCGATACGTAGCTTACGACGCTTTTCTTCTAGCTTTTCATATTCTTCAACTTCAGCAATTGTTTTCTGCAGTTCATCCATCATTTCAGATACGGTGGACTGAACTTCAGAGACTTTGTGATCACACTCTTCTTTCTTTTCAGATTTCTTGTCTTCGGAAATCGACTGCTCGCATGTAGGGCAGTGATCATTGTCTTCAAAGAACGCAGCATTCTTTTTCGCCATATTGATCTGACTTTCAAATTGAACTGCTAGCTTTTCAAAATCAGACTTACGTTTTTTCGCTTTAGCTTGTCCGCTAATATCAATCTGATTAATTTGATCAATTAGCTTAAACTTCATGTTCTTATATTTCTGAGAAAGCTTTTGATTTGACTCAATCTCAACTTTTGATTTTTCCTGAGACTCATTCAATGAATCTTGAATTTCATTGATCAATTTTTGTTGACCAGCAATATCAGCATTCTTGATATCAATCTTATGCTCGGTGTTTGACATTTCACGATCATTTTCTTTGATGCGCTTTTTACAAACATCATTCATTTCAGAAAATATTCGTATATCAAGTATATCCTCAACAATCTTACGGCGATCAGCTGCACCCATTTCCATAAAAGGTACATACTTTTCTTTGTTAAGCAAGACTACTTGAGTGAATACCTTGTAATCCATTCCAATGATAAGCTCAAGAATTTTCTGATAGTCACGAGCATTTGCATTTTGATCTATCAGATTCCCGTCTTTATAGATTTCAAACTTCTTCGGCTTTTCACCACGCACGACATGATAGTCACTACCTCGTTCACTAAAGTCTAGCTTAACAAGAAGATTCTTACCATTAACAGAATTGATAGCAGCTTGTAGATTTGCACCGGACGGAAACTTACCAAACAACGCGTATGATAGAGCAAAACCTAATGTTGTTTTGCCTGCTCCGTTTGCACCACCAATAAGAGTACTAGAAGAACGATCCAACTGAATCTTAATAGGATGATTTCC
>Ga0136558_1001403_pt1 | contig 12244 bp, 8 predicted proteins | sample AntRauTorckE6833_FD_101391 | JGI IMG/M metagenome (GOLD analysis project Ga0136558, IMG submission 101391) | Saline lake microbial communities from Rauer Islands, Antarctica - Metagenome Torckler E6 #833 | ecosystem: Environmental > Aquatic > Non-marine Saline and Alkaline > Saline | place...
CCAGAGCCAAACTGGATTTTACCAGCGACGCTGCCGTCTTGGAATGCACCTGTTAATGCAGCGAACAAGTAGTTGTCGCGTGGATTCAAATTGTAGAGGACGATTTTTGGAAGTGCATTTTGGCTAGCTAAGGCATCGAGGTATTTGATCAATGCTGGCCCTTGTTGTGTGTCGCCGACCGTGTCGAATCCTGAATCAGGGCCGACCTTTCCAAACATGCGGCTGTTGGTGTTGCGGAAGGCACCGAGATGCAGTTGTTTGGTCCAATCCTTTTCAGCATCGAGTCTGCCAAGGAAGACCATCAGATAGAATGAGAACATTTCTTTTTCCTCGGCAGTGGCAGCTTTACCCGCAAGAGCGGATTTGAAAATGGCAGCTGCTTCCTGATCGGTACATGACAGTGCTGGCATGCGGTCCATTCCATGGTCGGACAATCGTGCTCCCGCTTCATGGAAGTCGTCGTGGCGTTTGAGCAATGCTTCAAGCAGATCGTTCAAATCATTGATTTTCACCCGCGATGTATGGGACAGCTTTTCAAGCCACGGGTTGAGGATTTCTGGTTGGTCGACGAGCAATGCTTTGTCTGGACGAAATGTTGGAGCAACCACTGTCTTGAGGTCAGACTTCGCAATGCTGATGTGCTCACTTAGAAAATCGGCAGGGTCATCTGTGGTGCCGACCATGCGCACATCAAATTTTTTCAATAACCCGTGGGTGCAAAATTCCGGCTCCTTCAGTTTGGCGTTGGCGCGTTCCCAAATTTCATCAGCGGTCTCTGGGCTGAGCAATAGATCGATGTCAAAGTAACGTTGTAGTTCGATGTGTGTCCAATGGTGGATTGGGTTGCGCAGTGTGAACGGAACTGTCTCGGCCCATGCTTGAAACTTATCGCGCCGATTTGCATCTCCGGTGATCCGATCTTCAGCGATGCCATTAGCACGCATAATTCTCCATTTGTAGTGGTCTCCGCCGAGCCAGATATCCGTCAAATCATCCCAGCGGTGATTGGTCGAGATTTCGTGAGGAGACAGGTGGCAGTGGTAATCGATGATCGGTTGATCCTTCGCGACCTCGTGAAATAAACGGCGCGCAGTTGGGGAATTGAGGAGAAAGTCTTCACTTGGGTAGGCCATGGCGGGATCATAAAAGCCTACTGGAGGCTGCGTTCCAAGGTTGAAATCGACCCTCCAGCAGATGATTCAGCGTAGGCATCATCAGGGTATACAACCCGATCGTGTGCGTTTTTGATTCAATTCGCCGCGATTCCAATGGCTGTTCTCAGACAGCCTGCTTAGGGTCGGTCATGAAGTTGGAGCAAGGGCAAGTTTGGAAAGTTGGCGATCAATATCTACGCATCATCAAGTGGGCGCGGATGTCGATTGGATACCAAGAGATGGAATCCCCAGACTCCAAGGAGGGTGAAAACCACCTCGTGACCAAGAAAGACTTTTGCCGCTTGATCAAAGAAGGTGTTTTAGAAGAGCCGTCGCCCGAGGGATCACCCCCTGCGGATTTGTGATCCATGGAACATAACAAGGATGCGGAAGACGCGTTTCTTGCGGATCAAGATTTCACCTGAATTGAGGTCGACCCGGTCAGGGATATCTTGGTGGTGAATGTCCACATTCGCTCGGAAGCCTCTTTCGGAATACACATCGATGAGCATGGCGATGGCGGTTGGCTCCCAAAATAGTGGGTCTTCTGTGTTGATGGAAGCGCGGCCACTAACCGCATAGCGGTGGATGATGGGCATCATTTTCTCCTGGATAAATGCGACCACCGTTTTGAAAAGCTCAGGGTGTTCGACTTGATAGCTATCCAGTCGGTTGACCAATTCTTGTCGGGCATTGAGGACAATCTGGTCCGCTAGTGGCACATGACGGAGTGTGTCGTATGTCCGAGGATCGAGTTCGAGTGAGCTTTGATATTCCAGTTCGCGAACGATGTTGTCTTGAACCACTTTGATTGACGCCTGGGCGTTGATGAAGTGGTAGTGGAAGATTTGTTTGAGTGAGACTAAGGCATCGTAGGTTTGCTCTTTGAATGTCCGGTAGCGATTGCGAGCAAGCTTTTCATCAAAGTCGGTTGTGCGTTCTTCCCACAACTCCCCCATCCCTGATTTGCGGACTTCTGAGTTGTGTGCCAACGTTTCGCGGCCGCGTTTCAACTGTCGTGCAATACTCTCCGCTTCATCGACGAACAGCACCATGATGTGAAATGTCGGTTGCTTAAAGAGATGCGCTTGTGGCGTGTCAGAAAAGTCGCGACGAAGATGGATCATTTGATCATAGAGCATTTTCAAACATTCCACTTGGACTTTCGTGCGTGGAAATCCGTCAAGGACGGCGCTGTCTCGATATTCACCTTTGAGAAGTTCGCTCAGCAGCAAACGAAGCACTTCTTCGTCCCCCACCATGCCGCCTGCGGCTTTGATTTTTTGTGCTTCAGGAGAATCGAGGAGAGCGCTGATGACGACAGGCTCCGATGAAATACCGCGGATTTTACGGATGAAGTTGGTATTGGTCCCTTTACCAGCGCCAGGTGCACCACCGAGAAGAATGACCTCTTTTGGGAAATGCAAGTTTTCACGGCCCAATTCTTTTTCGAGGCGTTTCCACACTCGGTAAAAGATCAACTGGGCGTCTTTAATCTCCAGTTCGGATGATGGTGGTGACTGTTCGGGGTCGGCGGATGTCATGGAAAGCACTAACCCACACGATCTGCGGCATATAGTCGAGTCCTCAACTGAGAAATTTGAAATCATCTCAGGTCTTTTACCGGTTCAGACTAGAATTTCTCGGCATTCGCTTGTCATGATGAAGATCAGGCGAAACATTGATTCCGTTCTCAACGTTTTCAAATCATGCGTATTTTAAGCATTCTTCTACTTACCATTATTTCCTGCTCTGCTGCGGATCGACCCAACATTCTCTTCATCTTTTCTGACGACCACGCACTGCAAGCGATCTCCGCCTATGGCGGCCGACTCAAAGATGTTGCGCCAACACCAAACATTGACCGCATTGCGAAGGAAGGTGCTATTTTTGAACGTTCCTACTGCACCAACTCAATCTGTGGTCCGTCACGGGCAAGTATTTTGACCGGTAAGCATTCGCACATCAATGGATTCATCGACAACACCAACTGCACCTTTGATGGAAATCAGCCGACCTTTCCGAAATATTTACAACAAGGTGGTTACAGCACTGCGTTAATTGGTAAGTGGCACCTCTACTCTGATCCTGTTGGATTTGATCATTACGAGATTCTACCGGGTCAAGGACGGTATATGCATCCAGATTTCGTGCAGATGGATGGGACGGATCGACGTGAGACTGGGTATGTCACCGATGTCATCACCGACAAAGCACTGAAGTGGTTGAAGGAAGATCGTGATGAGAAAAAACCATTTCTTTTGATGTGTCAGCACAAGGCTCCTCACCGCAACTGGATACCCGCTCCACGCCACTATGATCTTTTCAAAGACGTAAAGATCCCTGAGCCGGACACTTTGTTTGATGATTACTCAAATCGTAGTGAAGCGCTCAAAGAGCAAACGATGAGTATTGAGAAACATTTCTATTGGGGGTGGGACATGTTGATGAAATACGGATCCTCCCCTGACCCCCGGTTCCTTAGTGGTTATCCCAATCTTGAGCTCGAACGCATGTTGCCAAGTGAGAAGAAGAACTTCCTTGCTGCCTATCGCGATGAGAACCGCTCATTAGAAGAGCGTCTGGAAGATGGCATGACCGATAAAGAAGTGACCCAATGGAAGTATCAACGTTACCTCAAAAACTATCTTCGTTGTGTTCGTGCGTTGGATGAAAACATCGGCCGCATGCTTGATTATCTTGAAGAGTCTGGTTTGGCTGAAAACACGATTGTCATTTATTCTTCCGACCAAGGGTTTTATCTCGGTGAGCACGGATGGTATGACAAACGGTGGATGTTCGAGGAATCATTCCAGATGCCTTTCGTGATTCGTTGGCCTGGCAAGATCAAGCCTGGCGTTCGTTCAGAAGCATTGATTCAAAACATCGATTACGCCCCAACTTTCATGGAGGCCGCTAACATCAAGGTCACTGAAGACATTCAAGGTCGCAGTTTGATTCCGGTATTTAAGAATGATGGTAAAGCACCTAAAGACTGGCGCGAAGGAGTTTACTATTACTACTCAGGTGAAGCCTATCACAGCGTTGCTGCACACGATGGTGTGCGCAGCGACCGTTACAAGTTGTTCTACATGCCTGAAACCAAAGAGTGGCAGATGTTTGATCTCAAAGAAGATCCCAACGAGCTGAAGAGCGTCTATGGAGATTCGAAGTATGCAGCGGCCCAAAAAGAAATGACTGAGCTCTATCACCAACTGCGCAAGCAGTATGATGTGAAGTAATGGCTCAACCTTTCACTTTATAAAAATGGCCAGCTTCGCAGGAACGAACAAATGCTTCTGCGTAGCTTTTCAGTTCATCCCACGCCAAGCGAATTTCATCGGCCTCTTTCGGGCAGACTGACTCGTCTTCTGCTGCGGTGGATATCCCACTCAACAAGCTAGAAAACTGGCCGATGATGGCTTGGGTCGCTGCCAATACGTGCTCAGCTTTTTCTTGGCTAACATTGGAGTCTTTCACAAAGCACCCTTCTTGTTGTCGGCACATCCACTCAAGGATGCCGGTGTCATTGCTTAGCTCGATCACTTGCATCAGGCGATCAATCGGATTGCGGCTGCCTGAACCGTCCACGCATGGCTTCTCTGCCCATTTGTAAACGAGGGACAATGAGACACCCAAATCAGAAGCTACTGCCTTGGGTGATGTTTTTTTGAGCGCATCGCGCAGCACTTCGTGGCTTTCCATAACAATAATGTGGCAAGTTCTAGTGGGTTTGGGAAGCGGGCAAATTAGCAACTATGGATCACCCGCCAGCTTCCGGATCAAAATCCTTGGGCGCACGAACGATTTTCTCCACACCGTGTTTGGTTACGATGTTGCCTTTGCTAGCCCGCCCTTTGATTCCAAACTCGGCAAAGTGAAGCGGTCGTGTGAGATTGCGAATTCGGAGGCCTGATTTCAGATGGATCAGGAGCATTTGCGCTGAGCTTTCCTCGTTCGATTTGTGCACCGCAAAGTAAAGAACGCGAGTTCCTGCGCTGCCTTTCGTCAGTTCGTATTCCTTATCGCGTGTGATACCACCAACAGTGAATCGTTTCGCAAGGATCGGGCCGTTCCGGCCATCACGATAGATCATCGAGTAGATAAGATCATCATCTTTACGAAACACAGCGACCCGAAGTGGCCGTTGGCCGACAAAGACTTTATCAGCGACTTTGGTCACCTTCATCTTGCCATCTTGGGTGAATGAAATGATGTCATCGATGGTTGAGCATTTCTCGACTGGCTCCCCTGTCTTCTTAAGACCGTGTCCGGCAAAGCCATTTTTAGCATCGAGGTAGAGTGTCTCAGTTGCTGCGATCACCTGGGTGCGATCCACTTGACCAAATGAGGTGATGGTAGTTTTGCGTTCTTTGCCTTTGCCATACTTCTTGGCGAGATCCTTGTACCATTTGACAGTGAAGCGTGTTAGGCTGCGGAGGTTTTTCTCTGTTTCACCAATTGCCTCTTCGAGTGATTCAATTTCGCGATCTGCTTTGAACGAGTCGAACTTTGAAATCCGTTTGATTTTAATTTCTGTGAGTCGGGCGAGATCCTCCTCGGTCACCTTGCGCTTGAGTTTCTTCGTGTAGGGTTTGAGTCCTTTATCAATTGCTTTCAGGACAGCTTCCCAAGTTTCGCATTCTTCGATGTCGCGATAGATACGTTTTTCAATGAAGATTTTTTCGAGTGAGCAAAAATGCCATTTCTCACCAAGTTCGCCGAGTTTGATTTCCAGCTCCATTTTCAGGAGTTCGCGTGTTCTGTCAGCGGTGCGGCGAAGGATTTCTGTAACTCCAAGGAATTGTGGTTTGCCGTCCACGATCACGCAGGAGTTCGGTGAGATCGTCATTTCACAATCTGAAAACGCAAACAGTGCGTCCCTTGTTGTTTCCGGATCAGAGCCGGCAGGCAAATGAACGAGGATGTCAGCAAACTCAGCTGTGTTGTCCTCAATTTTAGTGATCTTCACTTTCCCTTTATCGGCCGCCCTCACAATTGAGTCCATCACCCCGCCGGTGGTGGTTCCAAATGGAATTTCGGTGATGCGCAGCAAGGTCTTTTTCTCAACAGTCACTTTCGCCCGAACGCGCAATTTACCACCGCGTATACCATCTTTGTAGTCAGAGGCATCCATCAAGCCACCCGTTGGGAAGTCTGGGATGAGCTCAAATTTTTCCTTCCGCAGTGTGGCAATCGACGCATCGATCAACTCGTTGAAGTTGTGTGGTAGCACCTTGCATGCAAGTCCCACCGCGATGCCTTCAACACCCTGAGCCAAGAGCAAGGGGAATTTCACCGGGAGCGTCTCGGGTTCTTTGCGGCGACCATCATAGCTCGGCAGCCAAGCGGTGGTCTTTGGGTTGAACGTTACATCATTGGCGAACTTTGTAAGACGAGCTTCGATGTATCGTGGCGCAGCAGCACCGTCACCTGTCAGCGTGTTACCCCAGTTTCCTTGGGTGTCGATCATCAGGTCTTTCTGGCCAATTTGGACGATGGCTGCGCTGATCGATTGGTCACCGTGCGGGTGGTAATTCATCGTGTTACCAACGATACCAGCGACTTTATTGTAGCGACCGTCGTCAATCTCATCCATCGCATGAAGGATCCGGCGTTGGACCGGTTTCAGGCCATCGTAAAGATGCGGCACGGCACGCTCGAGAATAACGTAGCTAGCGTAGTCGAGAAAGTAATCCGAATACATCGTTCCTAGCGATGCATGGTGGTCCGATTCGTGCGTCATCGTGCGGATGCTTAAAGGGCGAATCGCTCTGAGGCAAGCCCGCGGTGACATGCAGGGCAAATGTGGTGAAATTAATGCGTTTCGGGCATGTCATGGTCGACTTCTGCGAGAATGAGTTGCAACGCACGCATTTGCTGTCTTGGATTCACCCATCCATGGCCGATCCCTCTCAGCCCCAATCTTCCTCTAAATCGCTCGTTTTTGTAAAACGGACGTCCAGCACCTTGTTTTTGTGGGCTCTGGTAACAGCGGTGTTCATGAGCCAGCTGGCATGGGCTTATCTCGGCGCTATCACTCTCTTGGTGATGATTGCGATGCTGGAGTATTTCAAGATGCTGAAAGCGGCTAAGGTCGCATGTTTTCCAGTGTTTGGATTGCTGACAGCTGTCGGCTACTGCGGAGTGATCCATTGGCAGTTTCTGCAAGGACGCCAACCCGACGGGAATATTGATATTTTCTTCACCTGCTTCGTCGCGATTGGTTCATTCATTCTGCAACTTCGAAGAAAGATCATTGGGGTCGAGCCATTGATGGCGGTGGCGGTGAATGTGTTGGGTTTTGTCTACATCCCGGTGTTGTTCAATTTTGCGGCGCGGATATTATTTGTTGGTGACCATGGTTTTGAGACCATTGGAGTTATTAACTATCAGGGTGCATTTTTACTGCTGTGGCTATTGGCTGTAACAAAATTCACTGACATGGGCGCATACATCACAGGCTCGTTGATTGGTCGTCACAAGATGATCCCACATGTGAGCCCAGCAAAAACATGGGAAGGTTTTGCAGGAGCAATATTTTTCACTCAACTCGTCGGTATCGGTTTATTTTTATTATTCCCCGATGAGCTCGTGCTGCTTGGCGGCATGATGCATGTCATCATTTTAGGCTTTGTCTTATCCCTGCTTGCCGTGGTTGGTGATCTTGCAGAAAGCATTCTGAAGCGATCGCTGTCAGCCAAAGACTCAGGGCAGATGCTGCCTGGCATTGGTGGATCTCTGGATTTGATCGATAGCATCTGCTTCACCGCTCCAGCATTGTTTTTCTACCTGCACTGGATTCTTCACACAGCATGATGAAGGTGCCGCGCAAACGTCGAGTCACTCTCCTAGGGTCCACTGGATCCATCGGGACATCGACCTTGCAAGTGGCCAAAAAACTACCCGAGCAAATAGAAATCGTCGGATTGGCTGCGGCCACCAATATCGAGAAATTGGCGGAGCAAGCACGTGAATTCAATGTTCAGCATGTGGCTATCTTTGATTCATCGAAAGAATCTGCACTGAAGTCGCTACTCCCGAAGGGCACCCATATTTACTGCGGTCCTGATGGTTTGTTGGAATTGGCCTCACTCAACGAAGCGGACATTGCGTTGATTTCTATTGTGGGGACTGAGGGGCTCCGGCCTGCGCTTGCTGCGATCGATGCTGGTAAGGACCTGGCCATTGCTTCCAAAGAAATTTTGGTGATGGCTGGCGAGGTCATCACGGCAGCTGCAAAGAAGCAAAACGTGAAGCTGTTGCCTGTCGATAGTGAGCACAACGCCATCTTTCAGTGCCTCGATGGACAAAAGGCTGAAGTGAGCCGTTTGATTTTGACGGCCTCGGGTGGTCCATTCAGAGAGATGCCCGCCGAAGACTTGTCAGATGTGACTCCAGAGCAGGCATTGTGTCATCCAACTTGGGATATGGGTCCGAAGATCACCATCGACTCCGCGACATTGTTCAACAAGGGCTTGGAAATGATCGAAGCGCGATGGTTGTTTGGAATCGAGATGGACCGAATCGATGTGGTGGTTCATCCGCAAAGCATCATCCATTCGATGGTCGAATTCATTGATGGCTCGGTTATGGCGCAGTTGAGTCGCACCGATATGTGTTTTCCAATTCAATATGCGCTGACATGGCCAGAACGCATTCCAGGTGGCTTGGAGCCGTTGGATTTCCCTACATTGGCCAAACTAGAGTTTGAAGCACCCCGCGTTGACGATTTTCCTGCGATCAACTTAGCACGTCGTGCTGGCCAAATTGGTGGCACGCTGCCTGCTGTTTTTAATGCGGCCAACGAAGTTGCGGTGGATGCCTTTCGGTCGAAACAAATTTCTTTTCCTGGAATCTGGGAATGCGTGACAAAAGTGATGGACGAGCATGATTCAGTTGCGTCGCCGTCTCTCGATGTCATTTTAGCGGCAGACCAGTCAGCCCGTGAGGCTGCACGCTCGTATTGCCAATGACCGCCCCCGCCCCATCATCCTCGGCATCAGGAAAATGGTTCCTATTTGGAATCGGCGTAGCCTTGGCGGTGGTTGGAGTATTATTCGTCTGGTTGCTCGGCAGGAGCTTTCTCAGGGCCAAGGACATGAAATCATGGCCCGAAGTCAGCTGTGTGATCCTCAGTTCGGAGGTGGAACAGCGTGTTCACGACCCGCAATCACCGCCTGAATACCGCCACCGCGTTGTTTATGGCTATACTTGGGATGGTGAATCCTACACCGGCGAACGCATATCATTGCGGGGGAGCTTTTGGTCGTCCCGGCCTGAACGAGCGGGAAGAAGCCTGAGCAACTACCCGATTGGCTCAACTCAAACCTGCCACATCAAGCCTGAAGCCCCCCAGTTTTCGGTCTTAGAAACCGATTCACTAGCGCCCGGATACTCGATTTGGTTCCCTGCATTATTCGTCGTCGGCGGACTCGTAATCTCGATTCGCTCTCTGAGGCCGAAGTTGTGAGGTTTTTGTTGATTCTCAGCTAATCCGTGGATTAGACTCGGCTCCGCCGAAATACGTCCAATTTTCTTTGTGAATCGGCATGCAGCAGCAATCCCCTACGACATTACAATGAATCCAGATAGAGCGACTCTCAACTTTCTCAATAGCTTTCCCGAGGAGGCTCGCAACCGTGGTGAGATGCTTCAGAAAGATGGGGCTGTTACCCAGATTTTTGGCAACCATTTATTCATTCAAGGCCGCGTCGAGGATGAGACTGGAGTTTTTAGAACCAGTCTACGTCTACAAGGCAACCGCTGGTTTGGCTCATGCAACGCGGAGGACGACATCGTCTCCGGCGCATGCCAATACGCGACAATGATGGAGCGCATGCATCGTGGTGAAGATCTTCCCGAGTCGCCCAACGAGTTTGATGATATCCCAGTCATCGACATTATCGAAGAAAAGCTCGGTCGCGAACTTGACGACAAGGAAGCGGAATATGTCACCAAAATCGAAAAGCGTTATCGCCGCTATGTGATCGAAGGTGAACTGCACGATCACGACATGGTGCGGATCAACCCACGTTGGGAAATCACCACTTACGACGCACTGGAAATTTGGCCAATGCCACCAGGCGACATGCTCGAGTTCTGGAACTACATCGCTTACGCATTCTACAAACGCAAACTTGCCTACCCTGAGTTCATGAGTGTGATCACCGATTTGGGTCACGTTCAGAAAAAGATGGCCGATTGGGAGCAAGAGCGCGAAGTGGCCGCTTGGTATGACCGTATCGAGCAAGTTAACGAGCGCCCGCCTCAAGATGAACCTGTCACCGTTCAATTCCGACTTGTAGCGACGATCAATGAAGCGCGCATGGAAGTGAAAAATGTGAAGTCCAACGAGTGGATTCAACTTCGCGAAAAGAACGATATTGAAAATTATGTGAACCTTCACCACGAAGGCGCACTACTCATGGATGCGCAGAGCCAAACACTCTGGGAGCACTACCTCGCGTTCTACCGTAAATACGGCGACACCACATTGGATTTTGACCAGGAAGAATCATGCCGTTTCATGAACCGCATCTTCCGTCAGCCAGCACTCAAAGGTTACATCGTCAATCTCGACGAAAAACACTTCAAGGTTGTTGATGAAGCATTGAGCTGGATGTGTGAAGATGATCCATACGACTCAAACAGCTTTGCTCTTCAGTTGGTCACCAAATCGGGTGAAAATGTTTCTCACTCAGTTCGTCTCCTTCCCGGTCGTAAAGAACTCTATCAGTCAGACGAAACGGTCTTCCCCGGCCCTCCACGCTGGTTGGAAGAAACCGACGTCATGCCACGCTATCTTATCCCAAAGCGTGTGATCGATTCCCTTGAGGGTGTTGAGTTTCTTCGCAAGATTGGTGCCACACTGCCTGAGTCACTGAAGAAGCGCGTGATCGACCTCGAACTCAAACCGAAGTTCGAAATGAAACTAATCGCTGGTCTTACCGCAGCGGAAACCGAGCATTTGGTTATCGACGTGACCGCCCTAGAAACCAAAGGCCGCCGGACCGAACGTTTGACCAAAGAAGGTAGGCAAATGGAGGAACAGCAAGCGGTAAAAGGAAAACAACTTTTGCGTTTTGCTCGTGAAGCGCTCTACCCTGTTCCGCCAGTTCTTGATGAAATGGGTCTCACCTACGATGAGAAACTCGGCTCATTCAAATCACGCATCACCAAGCAGTTTCCTGAGAAGTTTGCTGAGTGGATCGAAGAGATGCCCAAAGACATCACCCTCGATATTGATCTTCGCCTGAAGTCGATTCTATCGGACCCTGTCACAGCCGCCGTTCGTTTCGAAGTGGTGGGTCAAGACATCGACTGGTTCGACCTTCGAATCGTCATCGATGTTCAGGGTGTCAACCTTTCCAAAGCACAAATCCGCCAGTTGGTGGCTGCACGTGGTGGTTACGTCCGCATGGACGACGGTTCATGGATGCGCCTCGAGATCAAACTCGACGCTGATCAACGTGAAGCCGTCACCCGATTGGGACTCGATCCGTTTGACCTATCAGGAGAAACACACCGTATGCATGCCCTGCAACTTGCAGATCCAAAGGCAGCTGAGGTGTTCGATCCTAAAGCATGGGAGCGCATCAAAGGACGTGCCAATGATATCAAAGTCGAAGTTCGCCCTGATGTTCCTAAAGCACTCAATGCGACACTTCGTCCTTACCAAGTCGATGGCTACCAATTCCTCGCCTATCTCTCTGAAAACAACTTTGGTGGTATTCTTGCCGATGACATGGGTCTCGGCAAAACAATCCAATCACTCACCTATCTTCTGTGGTTGTTCGATGAACATAAGAAGAAGAAAGGCCAGAAGATGCCAGCGCTCGTCGTTTGCCCAAAATCGGTTCTCGATGTTTGGTATTCTGAAGCAGAGAAGTTCACTCCAGAACTTAAGGTCAAGATCCTGAAGAACCGTGACGACATCAATGTTGATTTCATCCAGAACGAATTGGACATCCTTGTCTTGAACTACGCTCAATTGCGAGTTTGCGGCGAAGAGCTGAATCAAATCAAATGGCTCACTACGATCCTTGACGAAGGTCAACAAATCAAAAACCCAGACTCAAAAGCTGCCA
>Ga0136558_1001404_pt1 | contig 12243 bp, 14 predicted proteins | sample AntRauTorckE6833_FD_101391 | JGI IMG/M metagenome (GOLD analysis project Ga0136558, IMG submission 101391) | Saline lake microbial communities from Rauer Islands, Antarctica - Metagenome Torckler E6 #833 | ecosystem: Environmental > Aquatic > Non-marine Saline and Alkaline > Saline | place...
CCTTCTAACCCTTCTAACCCTTCTAACCCTTCTAACCCTTCTAACCCTTCTAACCCTTCTAACCCTTCTAACCCTTCTAACCCTTCTAACCCTTCTAACCCTTCTTCAAATAGTTTGAATGGTGACTCATCTAGTGGCCCGAGCTTAGTTACAGAAGAATATAGTATATCGGCTGGATTTTAATGATATCTCAGATGATAGATGGTGGTCAGGTTTCAACATACAACCAAGTGGAACAATGGGAAGTATTTCTCAACCAACCTATGACGGCAATCAAATAATAGAGGCTTTTGTAAGTTTTGAAGACTACGCAGAACCCAAGACCCGGTTTTACTTTGAACTTACGGGCTCTCACTCTATAGACTATGTAACTGCAGTAACAGTAAATGGAGAAAGGTTTGAAACCAACCAGACAGGAAATACTATTCAATACACTCAACACGAAAGTGATTCTTATACTCCAGAAACAACAAGGTGGTCTTGGGCTAGAGCTGGACTAGAGGATTTAATGGAAGGCCAAAATCCACCAACGATAATCATTGAATAAAACTAATTTTGCTAAGTTTTAAATCTCTTAATAACAAGCTGTAGGAGTTGATTATCGATGTTTTTTAACAAAGTATTCTTGAGCGATCATAGTTAGGTTGCTGACCACGAAATATAGGGCAATAGAGGCAGAAAATATATAGGCTGCCCCCACCACCATAACGGGCATCACGTATTTCATTTGTGTTTGCATATTACGCATAAAGTCCGCTTTCATATCAGGAGCCGCGTCTGGGTCTCTAGGAGGTAATTTAGGCATAGTAAAGCTAATGTGGATGTATTGAGTAATCCCAGCTACTAAAGCCAATAAGAAACTTCGCTGGCTAATATCAAATACTCCAAGAAAATTCATGGTCACCGCGGTTGGTTCAGCTATAAAACTATAAAGTAAAGCTACGTTTATTTCTGGCAAAGGAACACCCCCACCTGAAGACACTGAAAAATAGATGGCAATAATAATTGGTAATTGGAGCAAAATTAGAAACAGGCTGGCTAGGGGATTCATCCCTGCTTCTTTGTAAACCGCCATCATCGCCTCTGCTTGGGCTTGTTTGTTATCTTTATGTTTTTCTCTAAGCTCTTTGAGTTTTGGCTCAATCTCTCGCATTGCTTTTTGTGTCTTTACCGCCTTAATTGAAATTGGTAACAAGACTGTTTTTACCGTCAAAACAGTAGCAATAATCGCGAGCCCAACATCACCACCAGGGAAAATATCGATAAAGAAAACTAAGGTGTTGTAAACAGGGTCAAAAAAGAACGTGTGCCAAATGGTATTAAACATAATTTTCTTATTCTACTTATTTTTGGTAAAGAGAGCAATTGACTCTATTATATTTTGCTCAGCGGTCTTGCGGGAGAGGGAAGAGAAGCTTGGTTTTAATAAAATAATATAAGCACCAGGAACTAAGCCAGCTTTTTTTATTGTCGCCAGCACTCTTCTTTTTAAAGTGTTTCGTTTTACAGCACTTTTAGCCACCTTTTTTCCAACCACTACTGAAATTTTCACAGTGTCAAAATCACTATGAACCATAGATAAGTGTTTAAAGTTGTGTCTTTTTCCAGTTTTAAAATAGTAGGAAAACTCTTTTGTGGTAAGTCTATTAGCCTTCTTAAACATGCTTATTAGAATAACAAAAAAAGCTCTACTGAGCTTTTTTAACTGTTAGTTGTGCGCGACCTTTTCGTCTTCTTGCTTGTAAAATCTTACGACCGGCGGTGGTAGCTGAACGCACCAAAAAACCGTGGGTAGTCGCACGCTTTCTATTACTTGGTTGATAGGTTCTTTTTGACATATTGTAGAATTAGTACCTGGCAACTATACATGATTGGCTAGAAAATTCAATAGGGTAATCGTGCTTTTGAGTTATACACAGTTTATTAACAGTTGCTTTTTTTGATTCCGAAAATCCAGTGTAAATCTCTAAATTTTAAACAAAATATTTACAGTTTTAATGGGAGGAGTATAATGCAAATTACTGAACTACTTTTCACCAGTTATGAATCCTACTTCACACTCAGCTAACAATAACAGCATAGTTCAAACCGAACAGGTTGATGTAAAACAACTCTGGGATGATGCTCTAGTTAAGATTGAACTTTCGATTACTACAGCAAATTTTAAAACCTGGTTTAGAGACACTCATATTGTTTCTCTAGAGGACGGAACTGCTACCATTGGGGTACCGAGTGTTTTTGTTAAAGACTGGCTACAGGACAAGTTTAATAATATGATTCTAAAAACCCTTCGTGACCTTACCCCGCACGTACGGAGTGTTGAATACACAGTAGCGCAAAGAAACGAGCGGAAAAGAGAGTCGAATAAAAATCAGACGGTAAACGCCGCTCTTCCGCTTGAAGATTATTATATTAATAAGAGTGACAACTTAAATCCTAAATATAGCTTTGAGAACTTTGTAGTTGGACCATATAACGCCCTAGCTCATGCTGCCGCGAAAACAGTAAGTGAAAAGCCGGGTATTACCTATAATCCACTATTTATTTACGGTAAAACTGGCCATGGTAAAACTCACCTAATACAGGCAGTTGGTAATCAAATAAAAAGAACAGGTAAAAAGGTTTTTTATGTTACTAGCGAGAGATTTGCGGTTGATTACTTTAATTCTTTACAAAGTGGTAGTGCTAATAGTTTCAAAGATAAATATCGTCAATACGATGTCTTAATAATGGACGATGTCCAATTCTTAGCCACTAAGGAGAAAACCCAAGAAGAGTTATTTCATTTATTTAATGCTCTTCACGACACCAATAAACAGATTGTTTTCTCTAGTGATCAACATCCAGCTTTATTAAATGGAATGGAGGAAAGACTACAGTCACGCTTCGCTCAAGGGATGATTGTAGACTTACCAGCTCCAGACCTAGAATCAAGAGCGGCTATTTTGCGAGCTAAATCAGCCCAAAGCAACATAACTCTACAAGATGATGTGGTTGAGCATTTAGCGAAAAGTATAGAGGGTAATGTGCGAGAGTTAGAGGGGGCTCTTAACACCATAATGTGTCAATCTCAATTACTTGGTAGAACACTATCAATAGAAGAAGTTAGAACTATAATTAAAAACAGCTCTAGACCGAGAAAAACTCTAGCAATTGCTGATGTAGTTGATAAAGTAGCTCGTTATTATGACATTGATCAAGCTAGCATCTATGAGAAAACCCGTAGAAAAGAAGTAGTGAAGCCTAGACAAATAATAATGTATATCTTAAGGGAAGACTTTCAAGTTTCCTACCCAGCTATTGGTAAGAAATTAGGAGGGAGAGATCATACAACAGTAATTCACTCATGTGAAAAAATTAAAGCGGAGTTAAAAGGTGACACTGAGCTTGAAGAGGAGATAACCCAAGTTAGATTATTACTAAAGTAACAACAAACGCCCCACAGGGCGTTTGTTGTTACTTTATAGGTTGGGTATAAAACAGTATAATACTGGGGAAAACAATAGGTAAGAGTGGGGGTTGGGTAGGTATAAACCAATCTTTTATCAACAAGGTTTCTTAAGATGGAGATTCTAAAATAGTTATACACACCAATGTTCGTTGCCACCCCCAACCAATCAACACGAAGTGATAAATAAACAATAAAATATAACTTTTAAATAGACCATAAATTAGACTTTTGCACACTTCCACACCCCTAATAATAGAGAGTAAAATAGAATTATAAAAATATGGAGATAAGTATTCCCCACACTAAATTAATAGAAGTTTTGGAGATAGTAAGTCGAATAAGTACCAAACATGTTACTTTGCCAGTACTTCAATGTATTAGGCTTGAGGCTACAAAAAATGCTATTAGTATTCAAGCAACCAACTTAGAGATTAGTATTGAGCTACCAATAGAAGGAACTGTCTCAGAAGAAGGTGTGGTGGCTGTGCCTGCGCAAATCTTTCTTCAGAGTGTTCAGTTTATTAATCAAAAAGAAGTCATTTTAAGAACCGAGGATCAAGTTTTACAAATTGAGACTGAGACCACTAATACTTCAATCAAAACTTTTGCTGTAGACGAATTTCCAACACTACATAAGTTAGACGGAGAGGAGTTGAAACTAAACGGTTCGATGTTTGCTTACGGTATTAAAAGCGTTGCTTTTGCTGCTTCACAAACCTCTATTAAACCAGAACTTGGTAGTGTCTTTATTCAACAAAAGAAAGAGCAGACACTAACTTTTGTTGCTACCGATTCTTTTAGGTTGATGGAAAAGACTGTGTCACAAAAAGGTGTGGCTTTTGAGGGTTCTATAATGGTTCCACAAAAAAATGCAATAGAATTAGCAAGGATTTGTGATGTTTTAGGGGATGATCCAGTTTTTATTACTAATGAAAATCAATGCGCTCTAAAGTTCCCTTCTGGGGTTTATGTTTCATCAAGACTTGTAACTGGTAGTTTTCCTGATTATGTTCAAATTATTCCTAAAGAATTTGTATCCCATGTCACAGTATTAAAAGATGATCTTCTGAGGTCTTTTAAAAAGACCAGTATTTTCTTAAATAAATTCAGACAGGTTTCTTTGATGGTGACTGAGACTAATTTAACAATATCTTCACAAAACAACGAAGTTGGACACACAACTGACACAATAAAAGCTAGTGTTGATGGTGAGGAGTTGAGCCTCAACTTCAACCAGCAGTACATAATGGACCCACTCAGTCATATAAATGATGACTCACTTGTTCTAAGTTTTGCAGGTGTTGGTAGGGCAGTGATTATTCAAGGGGTGTCAGATAAAAATCTACGTTATCTGGTTATGCCGATGAATAAATAAGTATGAAAAACTACTCCACCCCAAAAAAAATGAAGATGGTGGGGGACCTTTTTGAAAAATATCGAAAACTTCTTAAACCCCCACAAGCTAGTGTTGAGAAGGAGTGCTTGGAGGCAATAAAAGAAGTCACTGGATTTGATTTGAGTGACTATAAGATTACTTACACTGTGTCTACCAGGACAATATCCATCAGTGCACCAAGTGTTCTGAAAACTGAAATAAAATTTAGTCAAGAAAAGATATTGAGTCAATTAAAGAACAGTTTAGGTGAGACTAACTGCCCTAAGGTTATTATTTAATCTTCCTCCTCATCTTCTACGTCCTCCCCCGGCTCACTATCTAGCAATAGGCCGAAAGTCTCCCTGTTCCATTTTTGTACCCCATATTCCCAATTTTCATACTGAGGGTCATTGGCTGGATTAGCTGGGTAACCACCAAGAGGATCGTTTTTATTAACGAAGTGTAGTATGGAGTGTATGTTGTTATAAACAGCACTAATGTCGATATTAAGGTCATTATCACCGTTATTATTCCCCAATGCTTGTAATAGTAGGGTTGTGTCAATATATTCCCCTCTAATAATAGGCTTCACCCCAACCGTTTCTATTTGTGGTTGTGGGAAAGTTTGAGGTTCTATTTTTTCTAACGCAACATCCATAAACTCTCGCCATAACGGAGTGGTTATTAATCCAGACAAACCTCCACCCATAGGAGCGTTATCATTATTTCCTACCCAAGCACCTACTGCCAAATTAGGGGTGTATCCCATAATCCAAGCATCTCTTAGATTGTTGGTACTACCAGATTTAGCCGCCACATCTCTATTGGTGAAGTTAATTAAAGAGTTTGATCCCCATAATGGAGTTCTGGCTATATTATCAGATAGTATGTCGCTTATCATATAGGCTATGTTTTCATCTAACACACGACTAGTTTTTACCGGAGGCTCATCTATAATATTTCCTCTCCCATCTTCTATTTTTTGTATAATTCTTGGTTCTGCTCGCACCCCACCATTAGCAAACACACCATATCCATAAGTCATATCAATTAACCGAACCTCACCACCACCCAATACCAAAGTCAATCCATATCGGTCGGGGTCATTTAGGGTTGTTAGACCCATATCAGCAGCGAATTTAAGAGTGTCTTTTAAACCAGCGAGGTAGAGGGTTTTAACCGCTGGGATATTGAGTGATTGCGCTAATGCATTACGCATACTAATTGGGCCAACAAATTTATTGTTGTAGTTGTTTGGGGCGTAGCAGGGTAGTTCAGAGCTTCTGCTCCCAGGATCACATTGAGGTGAGAATTGAGTGGCCACATCAAATAATACCGTGGCTGGCAAATAACCTTTTTTAAAAGCACTGGCGTAAACAAAAGGTTTAATCGATGAGCCAGGCTGTCTTTCAGACAGGGTGACATTAAAGTTTCCTTCTATATCTTCACTGAAGTAGTCTCTCGACCCGACCATAACCAACAAATCTCCAGTTTGTGGTTCAACTGCAATTAGTCCAGCATTTGAGGCGTTAAACCTCTCAGTGTTTGATTCTGCTTTTTGTGCAACAATTTTTTCAGCCTCTTCCTGAAGTTCCCAATCTAACGTTGTGATAACTTTCATTCCTTGTTCAGCCATAGCTTCTTCGCCATATCTTTCTGCTAACTCCTCAACAATATACATTACAAAGTGGGGGGCCCTTATTCCAGTGACTGACTGTGGCTGGAATTCAACTTCCGCCCCCTTAGCCTCTTCGTATTCTTCAATAGTGATAAAACCATTCAGTCTCATTCTATCTAAAACCAGCTGTTGTCTTCTATCTAAAGCGTCTCGGTTGTTTCCGTAAGGAGACAGGTAGGTGGGTGCTTGAGGAATCGCCGCTAAATAAGCTGATTCAGGGAGGGTTAATTCACTGGCTGGTTTATTGAAAAACGATCGAGCCGCTTCTTCTATGCCGTATATTGTACCTCCATAAGGAGATTCGTTTAGATAGATCGCTAAAATTTCATCCTTTTCTAAAATACCCTCAAGTTTTATCGATAATATAGCCTCCTTTGCTTTACGACTCAATTTTTTATCTCTATCAAGAATAGAGTTTTTAATTACCTGTTGCGTTATTGTGGAGCCTCCTTGTCCACCCAAAAGATCTCCTTGCTGAAAGTTAGTAATCGCTGCTCTTAAGATGGCTCTAACATCTATTCCAATATGGTTATAAAACTGATCGTCTTCAATAGCAACTGTGGCATTCTTTATATGTCTAGACATCTCCTCAAAAGGAATAATGGTCCTTCTAACATCTTGATTAAGATCATATAGCATAACCTCTCCTGTTCGGTCATATATCTTAGTTGACTGTAATACTCGCCGATCATCAAAAGTGGAAAGGTCAGGTATTTCTAAGGTGGAAACCCAAACCAGTACCGAGGCCCCAACAACCAAACCTAATACAAAAACAAATAATAGTAAGTCTACTACTACTTCTTTCCAGTTCTTTTTTAACCATTTTTTAACCTTCATATGTATACTTATATAGCCAATACTAGCATGAGTTGTCTAGACAATTTACTACGAATGTGTGATAGAGTTGTTTCAATATGACCTTAGCCAAAGAATTACAAAATCGTGGTTTTATTAACCAAATATCTAATAATAATCTAGAAGAGATTCTTGATGGTGAGAAGCGTACCATATATCACGGAATTGACCCATCAGCTGACTCAGCCCACGCTGGAAACTTTGTTATTTGGATGCTACTCAAACACTTAGCAGACGATGGACATAAAATAATTTTTTTAGTTGGTGGAGGCACTGGTATGATTGGTGACCCTAAGCCTGATTCAGAAAGGGAGCTAAAAAGCTTGGACGCCGTTGAGGCAAATGTATCTGGTCTCAAAGCCCAGGCAGAAAATTTTTTTTCTAAAGAAAATGATGTCGAGTTCGTCAATAATTACGATTGGCTGTCCAAGGTTAAACTTATTGATTTTTTGCGTGACATTGGTAAGCACTTTACAGTCAATGAGCTAATAAAAAAAGAAGCTTTAGCTACCAGATTACAAGGTGACGCAGGGTTGTCTTATACAGAATTCGCTTATCCGTTACTTCAAGCTTATGATTATTATCAACTGTACCAAACAAAAGACTGTACGGTGCAAGTTGGTGGTTCTGATCAGTGGGGAAATATAGTTTCTGGTGTTGAGTTGGTTAGAAGAAAAGCACAAAAAGAGGTGTTTGCCATAACCGTTCCTTTGATAGTAGATAAAGCTACTGGTAAGAAGTTTGGTAAAAGCGAAGGAAACGCTGTTTGGATTGATGGTCAAAAAACCTCACCATATAATTTTTATCAATTTTGGTTAAACGTAAGTGACGAGAGTGTAGTTGACTACCTAAAACTCTTTACCTTTTTGCCACTTGATGAGATAGACGCAATCAAGCAAGACTTTGAGATTAATCCTGGTTTACGAGAAGCGCAAAAAAGGTTGGCATTTTTAGTTACTGAATTGGTGCATGGATCTGAATCGGCAGAGTCAGCGGAAAAAGTGTCAGACATACTGTTTGGAGGTATCAAGATTGGTGATTTGAATGAATTAGAGGTGTCTATGTTATTAGACACCGCTCCGTCTTCAGAATTAGTTGGGTCAAATAATATTATTGATTTATTAGTGTCTACCAAACTATCTGCTAGTAAAAGAGAAGCTAAAATGTTTATTGAGAGTGGAGCCGTCGAGGTTGGTGGGGAGAAGGTTGAAAGTACTGAGTTTGAGGTGGGGCGTGATTTGGCTCAAAATGGCCTTGTCATCATAAAGAGAGGTAAAAAACAACTACACATACTCAAAACCATCTAAAGATGTAAAAAATCGCCTAGGGCGATTTTTTTACATCTCATCTATATCATCAAAGGTGTCGTAATCTACATCCTCCGCGTCTTCTTCAAGCTCTGCCTCATCTTCTTTATCTTCTTCCTCCTCCTCACTCTCATCAACTATTCCAAAACCCTCAACGACATCTTCCTCCTCCTCTTCGGTTATTTCATCCAACACATCATCGTCAAGAGACGAGTCTTCGTCATTTGTGTCTTCAACATCTTCTTCTTCAACTTTAAAATAAATCATATTCTAAATTTCTATATTTGTATCAAAATATTTCACCAATTCTTTTGTATCAGAGGCAGATTTTACTTGCTTCGTCCATAATGTGCAAGGCAGGTTATGCCAACAGCAATCGCATCATACTCATCGTCAAGTGCTTTTTCAGGACAGTCTTTAACTAATCTCTTAGTCATGTCTATTACAGCAGATTTGTCACTTTTCCCGTAGCCAGTTACGGCTACTTTTATTTCTTGAGGACCAAACTCATAAACCCTGCAACCAGAGCACTGAGCGAGATAAATAATTATGCCCCGGGCTTCTGCAACACCAATGGCTGTTTTTTGATTCGTGTTAAAGAAAATAGTTTCGATTCCCAAAGTGTTGGGCTTGTATATACTTAACAAGGACTTAAACTCATCTCCTAAAACATTTAATCGAGACAAAAGGCTGTGTTTAGAGTTTGTTTCTATACAAGACGAGTGGATTAGTTTTTCTTGGCCATCTTCGTATTCTAAAACAGCTACTCCTAAACGGTCATAACCAGGGTCGACTCCAATAACTCGCATAAATTATTCACTGCTATCAGCGGTTGAGTAAACATTAGTCACATCATCCTGTTCTTCTAGTTTTTCAATAAAATCAGCAAGTTTTTCACCTGTTGCATCATCAAGTTCAATTGGTGAATTTGGAATATATCCATCTTCAGATTTGCTAAACGCCCAAGCTGCTGAACCAGGAACACCTAATTCAAGCCCAGCCTTTGTGAATATGTGGCGAATTTCCGGAGCAGTCCGATTATTATTATCGGTCACAGCTTGGATTAATAAGGCAACACCACCCGGTCCATAACCCTCATAAGTAACCTCTTCAATCGCAGCACCCCCAACGCCACTACCTTTTTGTAGGGCTCGCTCAATGGCATCTTTAGGCATTGAATCTTTTTTAGCTCGCTCAATGGCAGACAATACACTAGCAGAATTTGGGTCACCACCGTTTTTTTTGACTTCCATTGTAATTAGGGAAGAGTGCTTAGAAAAAAGCTTACTCCTTTGAGCATCAGCAGCCCCCTTCTTGTGTTTAATTTTTGACCATTTGTTGTGTCCTGACATATTAGATACAGCATATCAAACCATTTATTCATTAAAGTATTGCTTTATTGTAAGACTGTGGTACTGTGTTTTTGACCAGAAATGAATCTGGGGTTTCAATAATTGAACTGGGAGGTTCATATGAAACGACTGATCTTTTCAACTATATGCACATTCATTCTGGGCCTCTCGGCTCAGGCCGTCAACGCATTACCAACTTTAACCGGAGATATTTTTTGGGCGAGTGGGAGCTTGTTTCAGAATAATCTGGGTCAGACTGTGACGGGTCAGAGCGATGTGGCCAATGCCTTCGGTCCACCCGACGGCCAGGTTTATTCTCTGGGTCTCTATGGTGTGGCCTCTTTCAACTTCGGAAGAAGGTTTGATTATGGAGGTGTTTTAACTACCTACGCTGCTCCATTAGATGTCTCCAATCATCCCATGACAGCGGAGTTCTTCGTAGGTCTTGTGGGTGATAATCTAGTATCCAATACTGTATTTACACAGGTATCGGATGTCGGAGGGGTGTCTAACATTAGTGCCCAAGGAGGACTGCCCATAGTAGTACCGTACGGAACTGTATTCGATACTATACTTGCGCTGGACGTCACACCTGATTTGTGTGGAGGGAACTCTAGTTGCTTGGATGATCTGATTGATGGTGGGTATACTTTTGACGCAACCTCCTTTCAGGATTTTGCTCCGCCGGCTAGTGCTGTACCAGAGCCAGGTTCATTGGCTTTGATGGGACTTAGTCTACTCGGTGTTGGCGCAACGCGCCTTCGTAAGAGAGCGAGTTAAACCAAACATGCTCTTTAACTTCAAACAAACCGCTCGGTCTCCGAGCGGTTTTTTATATTTAATCAAGATGTGAGTGAGCCAGGTGAGTAGTGGTTCTGCCTCTCGGAGTTCTCTCCAGAAGTCCGTGTCTAATGAGGTATGGTTCAATTACATCCTCTATTGTGGACGACTCTTCTCCGGTGGCGGCGGCAATAGTGTTTAGTCCCACCGGCCCACCATTGAACCTATTGATTATTACTTCAAGTACCGATCTGTCTGGTTTACCCAAACCAATTTCATCAATCTCTAATAAATCAAATGTTTTGGTAATAATTTCTTCATTTAAGTCTTTTTTTTCTAACTGAGCAAGATCACGGCAGCGTTTCAGTAGGTAGTTAGCCGTTCTTGGGGTGGCACGACAACGTTTAGAGATGCTCTCCAGATATTTATCAGAAGTATTTATATCTAAAAGTTGGGCAGAACGTTTTAAAATAGTGGCAATTTCTTCATCACTATAAAACTCTAATCTAAAGGTTCCACCAGAAAACCTCGAACGTAAAGGAGAAGAGAGCAGGGATATTCTGGTGGTTGCTGCCACCATAGTAAAGGGAGGTAGTTCAAGTTGAACTGTTCGAGCCGACGGCCCTTTGCCGATAATAATATCCAAAACTCCTGACTCCATGGCTGGGTATAGCACCTCCTCGATGCTTTTTGAGAGTCTGTGTATCTCGTCAATAAATAAAACGTCACCTGGAGACAAGTTGGTAAGAATGGCCGCTAAATCACCCACGCGCTCAATAGCTGGTCCGGAAGTTATTTTCATGTTGGTGCCTAGGGTTTTGGCCACTAGGTTTGCTAGGGTGGTTTTACCAAGCCCCGGCGGACCATATAAAAGAATATGTTCAGCGGCGTGTCCACGATCTTTAGCCGCTGTTAATAAAATCCTTAGATTTTCCTTAGTTTTAGCTTGACCAATATACTCGTCCCAAGTTTTTGGTCTTAGGGTGCGGTCTAGGCCACTAGCATCGTCTCTGGTAATAGATTTTTTATCGTCCATAATTATATTATAGCAAATTAGGGTTGTTGCCGTAATGCGAATTAAAATATTTATTTATGAGCGTAAATTATTATTAAATTTAAATAAAGGTATCGGTAGCTAAAAAATAAAACTTATCAAAATAGAATAGAAAAGAGTTGACAAACCTACAAAGTATGCTAGTATGTCTGTTAATTGATTGTTCTCCCACTTGCACAGCTAATAATTAATCTGTTATGTAGGTTCGTTTTTTATACTAGTTTCGTTTTCCAGACGATAACTCTCTAAGTAACTTGGATACGTTGCGAGGGGTTTTTGGCTCTCACCTTGAGTGAGGGTGCGAAAAACTTTCTTAGCGCGGTATTCACTTTCAATGCGGAAGCCTTACTTAGAGAGTTATATTCTGGAATGAACGCCACCTAGAACTGAC
>Ga0136558_1001406_pt1 | contig 12241 bp, 15 predicted proteins | sample AntRauTorckE6833_FD_101391 | JGI IMG/M metagenome (GOLD analysis project Ga0136558, IMG submission 101391) | Saline lake microbial communities from Rauer Islands, Antarctica - Metagenome Torckler E6 #833 | ecosystem: Environmental > Aquatic > Non-marine Saline and Alkaline > Saline | place...
AGGTCGAACTCGCGAAAGTTGGGAAACCCTAAACTCCAAAAGGGTTTTCCCTTCATAAGAGCCGGGAAAGCATAGCTTTCTCGCCTAGATTCATCTCGCATCCCGCGACACTGTTTTCACTGGCAAAGCCAGTAAAAACAGTGGTGGTTATCTCGAACTGGGGTTAGTTAGGTGGCTGTGGCAGCTTTCATCCGTGAGTAAAGAAGAAAATCCAAACCACGGCATGTCGCCATGGCATACTCCACTCAAGTTCGAACACCTCCTTTAACTCTAAATTTGTGCGACAAATTATAATTAGAAATATATCTAGGTTAATTCTAATAAACAGTTGAAAATTAGAATTAAAAAAATGATAATTCTAATTTTAGATTGGATTAATTAGAATGGCTAAACAACCCTTTTTACCGCCTCCACTACCACCGGAGCTAGATGTTAGCTCTTTAGTGAGTGTTCTTGTAGAAGCAAGAGAGGTAGTAGGTAGATATGATGAGGCGATAAAAAGGCTTCACAATCCTACTATTATCAGAAGAACTTTTGAGACGAAAGAGGCTGTTTTGAGTTCTCGCATAGAAGGCACGCAGGCGACCTTCGAAGAAGTTCTGGAGTTTGATGCAGGCGAGATAGAAGCTGAGGAGAATGAAAAACAAAGAGACTACCGGGAAATTACTAACTATCGTCAGGCGATAGATCATGGTCGAGAATTACTGAAAGAAAAACCATTAGATGAAAATGTTTTTAAAGAACTCCATAGAAAGCTACTGAATTCTGTAAGGGGTAAGAACAAAAGCCCCGGAGAATTTAGAACCCATCAAGTTCACATTGGTCCCCCAGGCGCCACAATAGAAGAAGCGAGCTATATACCTCCTGTTCATGCTGAAATACCAAGACTGATTTCCGGCTTAGCAAAATATATTCACAGAGGTGACCAGCCAGATAGGTTGATTCAGGCGGCGCTTATGCATTATCAATTTGAAGCAATTTACCCGTTTGCTGATGGAAATGGTAGGGTAGGCCGTTTGCTGATACCGCTTTATTTGCATGACAAGGGACTAACTACTCACCCAAATTTATTCGTTTCCGAGTTTTTAGAAGCCCACCGGAGAGACTATTATGAGCGGTTAAATAGTGTAAGTGAAAAAGATGAATGGTTAGAATGGATTGTATTCTTCTTGAGAGCTGTGAGAGAACAATCGAAATTGTCAAAAGAACGTGTAGACAAAGTTGAGAACCTATACAAATCTCTAAGAGAACAGTTGCCGGGCTTCAACTCCAAGTATGCCTCCTCTCTTCTCGACGCTATTTTTATTCATCCAACATTCACTCCGATTTCAATTGCTAAAAAGTCGGGGATTAATAATACTCAGACCCTACTTAATTTAATTGGAAAGTTCGCAAAGGCTGGACTTATAAGAGATCTTACGCCACAAAGAGAAAGAAATAAGCTCTATTACCTTGAGCCATTGATGATGGTTCTGTAGGAGTATTTTATGGATAGTGAAAAAAATAAACTTAGAGGATTGATATCCGATTATTTATGTCAGCAGAAGTTTATGCAGTTGGCTACTGTTCGGGATGGCTATCCTTGGGTTTGCAGCGTTTGGCAGGCTGCGGATGAAGATTTAAATATTTACTTCTTTAGCTCTGTCACTAGGCGGCATTCTCGGGAAATTGAGCAGAGTAATAAAGTAGCGGGAGCTTTGGCTTCGCCTCATGAGACGCAGGATAAGCCGAGAGGCTTGCAGTATGAGGGTAGCGTTGAAGTGCTGGAATATGCTGAAGATGTTAAAACGGCGAGGTCGTTGTATGAAGGTAGGGTTTTTGACTCAGAAACTATAGATGGATTCATGAGCCACAAAGAAAGACCGCATGCGTTTTATAAAATTACGCCTAAGAAGTTCGTACTATTTGATGTAGTAAACTATCCAGATAACCCAAGGCAGGAATATGAAGTATAGACCGCACCATACAGCAATATCGGTAAGAAACTTGGATAAATCTTTGAAGTTTTATCAAGATATAGGATATGAACAAGTTCACCGATACGACGGAGAAGACGGCTCGCTATCTATCGTCCACTTGAAGCTGGGTAGCTCATTCTTGGAAATATTTGCCTATAAAGAAAACAAAAATAAACCCGCTGTAAATTTTGAGTTTGCGAATAACTTGAAAGAGCTTGGGTAAAGCACATCGCACTATGGGCGGATGACCTTGAGGCTGCGTTAAATGAAATGAGGGAGTTCGGTTATGCCAATGATGAAACTAAAATAACTGAAGGTAGAACAAAGGTCAGCTATTTCTTCATCAAAGACCCAGATGGGGTATGGGTTGAGTTCGTAAAAGACGATAGATATAAATAATCACGAAAGTAGTATGTTGAGGTGGTCGCGGTTAAGTTCATGAATATCACATCTGTAAATTTGGGATTATTCTAAAAAATATGATTTAAATATGATTTAAATCATATTTTTTTGTTTGAGTTTGAGTTGAGGTTTTAACTTCAGCATTTTCATCGGTTACAATATTAGGGAGAGGAGATTTGTTTTGGTTATGTTGAGTGGTTTGGGTGATCCTAAATTGGTTGAACTATTGATGAAAGGTTCTGTTGGGGTTTTGCCGGCGGATACTGTTTATGGGATTATGGCTCGGGCTGCTGACGAGCAAGCCGTGGCCAGGTTGTACAAACTAAAATCGCGCGAGAAAAAGCCGGGGACGGTTATCGCGGCTTCTACCGAGCAGTTGATTGAGCTGGGACTGACTGCCCGCTACGTTAAGGCGGTTGCGCATTTTTGGCCGAACCCTATAAGCATAATTGTGCCAGCAGGCGAGAATTTGGATTATTTGCATCAAGGAAAGAGGAGCCTTGCGGTTCGTATACCCGACGATCAGAAATTACAAACTTTACTGGAGCAAACCGGGCCGCTGCTTACATCAAGCGCGAATCATCCCAGAGAAAAGCCGGCCAATAAGGTTGACGAGGCGGAGAATTATTTTAAGGACGAGGTAGATTTTTATGTAGATGGTGGCGATATGTCCGGCCGTTCGCCATCGACAATAATCCGTATAATTGATGATGAGATAGAAGTTATCCGTGAGGGCGCGGTAAAAATAAATGAATCTGGAGAAATTGTAAAATGACATTTGAAGAATATCAGGCAAAAGCTTTAAGAACCGCAATCAATAAAGGCAAAAAGAACGATTTATTCCACATTGTACTAGGTTTGGTAGGCGAAGCTGGAGAAATTGCAGAAAAATTTAAGAAACTGGTTCGCGATCAAAACAGTGATGAATCAAAAATTGACAAAGAAGATATTAAAAAAGAATTAGGCGATGTGCTTTGGTATGTTGCTATAATGGCGGATTATTTTGATATTGAGCTTGATGAAGTGGCTAAAGGCAATATTGCAAAATTATCTGACAGGCAAAAACGCGATGTAATAAAGGGCAAAGGCGACAACCGGTGAGCGGCACAACCAACGTGCCCAGTGTCTACGTGATTATAAAAGACGGGTCCAAAGCCCTTTTTGTACCGCGCTCCAATACTGGATTTAATGATGGTCAGTATGCCGTGCCAAGCGGTCACGTAGAAGATGACGAGACTTTTCGTAAGGCAGCAGTTCGGGAGCTCAAAGAAGAAGTCGGGTTGACGGTAAATGAGGCTAATTTGGAATATCAGGCGACAATTCAGCGCAAAGGGCCTGATGATATTAGGGTAGATGTATGGTTTGAGTCCAATGTATGGCAGGGTAGGCCGATAAACGCTGAGCCTGAGAAACATTCAATGATTGAGTGGTTGGATATTACTTCTTTACCCCAAAACGTAGTCGATTATATGAGCTATGGTATTGAACAAATAAAAACCTTGTTGCCATATAAATTTGCGAGGCCAGGATTGATGATTTTTGTTCAAAATAGTCAATCCGTGCCCGTAGCATAACCTTAGTTACGTCCGCGAAGCGGATTGGTCTATTTTGGGCAAAAATGGCAATCCTGGAGCCGTGAAGTTATATGGCAACAAGGTTAAGCAACAAGATAAGCTACGCGGAATTTGGATTTAATGGACAAATACGATACAGCCCGTCCATTCATAGCAGTTTTCTTGTTTCTTAGAAAAGATGAGAAAATCGCTTTATTATTAAGGCGAAACACACCGTGGATGAATAACTTTTACGGGCTGCCAGGCGGAAAAGTAGACAAAGAGGAATCATTCGCACAGGCCGCACGAAGGGAAGTATTAGAAGAGTTGGGCGTAAAAGTTTCATCAGAAAACGATTTAAAATATCTTATGACCAGCCACAGAAAAGCTGATGACGAAACGGATTCCTGGGTGGATGTATATTTTGAAGTAGAAAAATGGCAAGGTGAGGCTGTAAACGCGGAACCGGATGTGCACTCAGAATTAGCCTGGTTAGACCCTAATGATTTACCTGAAAACGTAGTTCCAGATGTTAGGATTGCACTTGAGCAGATTGCCGCTGGTAAAAAATACTTTGAATATAACTGGAAGTAAGATGCATATTTATATATCATATTGATATGAGTAAAAAAGTACTAATAGTTGACGATGATAAACTAATCCGTGAACAGCTAGCGGTTGTATTAGAAGAAAAGGGTCTAGAAATAGACACGGCTCCTAACGGTAAAGAAGGGCTTAAGAAGGCTTTGGCCGGGGGTATTGACCTGGTTGTAAGCGATATCCGAATGCCTGAGCTGGATGGCCTGCAAATGGTTAAGAAAATACGAGAAGATGAAAACGGCAAGAATTTACCAATAGTCATACTTTCTGTAGACGAAGCAGCAACATCTATCAACCAAGCGCTAGCTTCTGGCGTAACAGTTTATTTGACAAAGGCTAATATTTCACCCGAGGACATTGCTGAACAAATATTGACCGCCTTGCAATAATCTAAGGTCCTATTTAATCTTCGACCAGTTTTTCTAAAAGTTCGCTTTTTGGCAGAGTGACGAATACGGTTGTGCCCTTGTTCAATTTGGAGTCAATTTTGAGTTTGCCATCATGTTGTTTTAATAGCGCATTTGTTATCCATAGTCCTAGCCCGGTTCCGTGGGCTAAGCGCTGTGAGGCGTTGCTGGCACGGTAATAGCCGGCCATTACTTTATCCAGCTCACTCGCTGGTATCCCAATTCCTTGGTCTTTTATTTTTACCAGGTGCTTGTCGTTTTTTTCTTCATAAAATATTTCTACTACCGAGTAGGCTTTGTTGTATTTGATCGCGTTTGACACTATGTTGCTAAATGCTCGTTTTAGCGAACCAGGGTCGCCTATGACCATTATTTTATCCGGCCAATCACCTCTGAGCTGGATGTCAGACTTGGCCTCCATGGCGCTAAGAATCAAGACCTTCTTGATATCGTGTAAGACTTTTTTCAGGTCCACCTCTTCCTGTTTTAGGTTCTCAGCTTTGTCGCGCTCAAATACCGAAAAGTCTAGTACCTCATTGACCGTAGCAAGTGACGTGGCGGTAGAGTTATAGATGTCTGATAGCATCTTGCGCTGCTTGTCAGAGAAGTTCTCGTCTTGCTTCAACAAGGATTGTACACCCCAGAGCGCGCCAGTTATGGGCGATCGCAACTCGTGTGAGGCTATAGAGACTACCTGGGTTTTAAGATTTATTATTTCTTCGTCTTTGCGGTCAAATCGGTTGCCTCTGAGAAGGACTGCAAGAGGTATGGCCGCTAGGAGCAGCGGTATAAGCGCATTAATGAATATTTCCATAAAATAATTGGCGGTGCTTATTTCTGCCCCCAGCACTGCCTCAATTTCGCCTGTCCCCTCGTCCACCACTGGCGCGACAGCTGATATCCATGTGCCATAGCCGTCGCTGTTCAGCTTTTCTACAAACGGCTTGTCCTCAACGAAAGCTCCGGTTATCTCACGAGGCGCGTCGGGATTAAGCTGGCCGGGGGATATATATCTGTTGCTGCCCTCTGTCTCGGAGTTAACATAATAAAATATATCTCCGTCCGGCTGTCTTCCATAAAGATACATCGACCTCATATCAGAGTTCTCTTGGCGAATTCTAACCAGTCGGCGTTTGACGTTACTGTAGGTGGGATTTTCTAGGTCTGATTTATCGCCGCTTAACTCTCTCACGTCCTCGGCTGGAATAGCACCGGCTGCAGTTATGGTGCGCGAGAGCAAAAGCTCCTCCTGTTTCTGCATGGCATTTACGCCTGAGAGTATTGATCCGGTTATTCCTACTGCGAAGATGACCAGTGCCGTAGAGGATGAATATTTTCTAGGTTTTAGTGTCAAAGGGTGCTGAGAGCCCATATTAAATTAATTTCCGGACAAAAACCGGCCCTTTCCGGCTAAGAAACTGCTTTGGCTCGTCAACGCAGCTTAATGCTGCGCTTCCTCTCAAAAACAATTTTTTATCTCGAAAATCATCCATTTTTTGACTCAGAAATTAACTTAACATAGGCTCTGGAGCCCTTGGATTTCATGTATTAATATTAGCATGAGCGGGATAAGGAAGAGAAACTCAGACTCTAGGAGTTTTACTAAAGCTCAAACTCTATTGTTAAGGCAGCATGATCCGAAACTATATCGTCTAGCATCTTGAAACTGACTAGCTTAATATCATCATTGATGAATATGTAGTCGCAAACTTCATTCTTCTTTGTGAGATGATTTCTAGTGGTCTTGAGTTTATGCTCTTTGGGTAGATTTGTAAGCAAAGAGTTAATTATTTCTAGCGACTCGCTATCAGGACTCAGGTTGAAATCTCCAGCGAGTATTATTGGACCGTTCAGCCTCTTGATGTAGTCTGCGATTTGCTTGCACTGTCTTATTGTGTCTGCATCTCCGTTTTTATGACCTGGAACGTGATGGCCGTGATGATTCAAGATATTGATTTGTTTGCCTTCGACTTCAACTACTGCATGCTGAAGATTTCGGATATTATAGTCGTTTTCATCAAAGCTGAAGTCAGTAACATGATCCAAGTTCGTGAATACTGTTTTTTCTTTTTTGATTGGGTAACGACTGGTTATACCGTTGCCGAAACTTGCAGATTTATTCATGAAGCCAGATGTGAACATGGGTGAATGGAAACTATATTCAAGGTCGGCATCTTGCCGTAACATCTCAAAGGGTCTAAAGATGCCCCCGTCACCTTTAAGGTCAATTACTTCTTGCAGGCATATGATATCTGGCTGCTCCTTCTTGAGTAGATCTGCTACTTGGTTTTCGAGCCGTGCCCCCCATGCATTTAATTGCAGCAGTTTCATCTGATTTTCCTCCTTAACTATTGGTTTTGTTCCGAATCCACTCATCAAGGGAGTCGCCGCCGCCTCCGGCTATGCATACGACCATATCTCCGTCGCTTTGGTGATCTTGGATTTTTTCCCAGAGTTTCTGGTTCCGCTCACTAGCTTCGGCAATTGAAGGATCGGATAGATGAGAAATCATTTCCTCGGGCGGGATAATTCTTTGGTCAGGGTCTTCCCGTGCCAGATAGCTTGGGATCCAATAGACTTTTGCAGCGCCGTCAAAGCAGTCGCCATAATCGTCAATCATGTAGTGCTGTCGGCGATTGGTCAAAGGCTCATAAACAACAACCAGGTCTTGGCCGGTTTTGTCGGCCATTTCCAGCGCCACGCTCATTGCGCCACGAATTTTCTCTGGAGTGTGGGCGTAGTCGCTGTATAGATTCTTGGCGATTTCTTCCATGCGCCTTTGAGAGCCGGGGAATTTGCTCATGATTTTTATTAGGTTATCGATGGGCTCAGCGGTCAATTGGTGGGCTGCCCGGATTGCCAGCCAGCCGTCCAGGCGGTTATATAGCCCGTCCAGCTTAATGTCTTCTATATCTTTGTTGGAGCTGTCCTCTATCATAATATTGTTTGTGTCTTCTAGCGAAAGATAGTCGGCGTCCTCTTGCCAGATAAGGGTAGTCTGGCTTTGTTTGATGAATTCTTTGAAGGCTTCCTGATAGTCCTCGCGGGTTGGAAATATTTCGTGATGATCCCAGCTGACACCGGTTATAAGGCTGATATATGGCTCGAAAGCTAGGAAATTATGGTCAAACTCGTCTGCTTCATATACAAAATATTTTGAGCCGTTGTCGTATTGACCCATATCGCCGAAAGATATTTTAGCTCCTACAGAGTAGCTGATAGGCAGGTCTAATTTTTTAAATAGCCAAACTGTCATAGCGGTAGTAGTAGTTTTGCCATGGGTTCCGGCTATGGCAATGAGTTTTAATTTTTTCTCTTCTAAGATTCGGTTTAGCAGCTCGTCGCGTTTGGTTGTTTTGATATTTTGCTCTTTGCAAAAAGCAAGCTCAGGGGCGTTAGGGTTTTCTATAGCGACTGCAGAAGAATATACAAACCAGTCTATCGGGTTTTTTTCGTGAACTTCGGCAAGTTGCTCTCTGCTTTGACCAATATGAATGTTTTTTACGCCTTTTTTATTTAGGTACTCAATGTATTGCGAGTTTTGTTTGTCAGACCCGGACACTTTAAACCCGGCCTGCTTGGCAATAAGCGCCAGCGGACCAATGGCAGTTCCCCCGATACCACTGAAGAATATGTGCATATATCTAGAGTAGCATGTAGTAAGTAGTATGTAGTATGGCTAACGATAAATTTTTCCGAAATTTTGTAACGCTTATATATTTAGGACTCCAAGGATAAACGGTATAATCTAATTAATATGCCACGGATTTCGCACTTGAGTGCACAGCGAATTTTATTCTTGAAGCACGTACAGAAGCGTACTAATGAGTACGCTGAAGGAGTACTGGAAAGAAAAAATGCGCTGCGAATCAAGAACACCATTCAAGATTTGGCTTTGCTAAAACTTGAAATTGCGTGGTGCGGAGGTCGTGGATGAATAAGCGTAAGGCGCATCACTATTTAGGTAGGCTTAAGTTCGTTAGTGTTAAATTTCTGATTGGGCTTTTTATTTTAAGCCTGATAGTTTCCGCTCTGGCATTACGCGAGAATAATCTGACGGCACTAGAGCTGCGCGACAAAGTCTTGGTAGCAGACAAAAATAATAAAAACGTAGAAGAAGCTTTGGTGCAACTCAGAGAGTACACGCACAGCCACATGAACGCTAACCTGGCTAGTGACACTGGTATATATCCGCCAATTCAACTGAAATACACATATGACCGCCTGGTGCGGAAAGAGCAGAAGAGGGTAGAGCGAGAAAATAGCGATGTTTACAGCGATGCCCAGAAATACTGCGAAGAAACCCAGCCGGAAAGCTTTTTTGGAGCCGGCAGAATTGCTTGCATAACTTCATACATCGAACGCCAGAATCAGCCCGAGGCAGAGCCAGAGCCAATTCCTGACAGCTTGTATAAATTTGATTTTGTAGCACCAGTCTGGTCGCCGGATTTCGCCGGGTGGTCAATTGTTGCGAGTGCAGTAATTTTACTGCTTCTTATTCTCCGGATTTTAGCGGGGTGGTGGTTGAGTTATCAGGCGCATAAAGGCAAGTAGAGTCTACCTTTTAACATAAAAGCTTTATAAACAGCTTCCAATAGCCCTCTGCCTGCTTTGTCTTTAAAACATTATTTCGCCGCTGCTATCGCAGCTGATGCGACTATCTTTCTTGTGCCAACAAGAAAGATAGCAAAGAAATGGCAGGCAGTTACATACTCTCGGTATACCAATAATCCTTCCGGCCGTGCCTGCGGAACATCCCTCCGGGAAGGTCCTGTTTTCCTGTCTTTTGGGAATAAAACAGGACTGGTCCTCGGCAATGACTCGGCCTACAGGCTTATTGCCATATCCGGGACTATGTAAAGCCTGGTAACCGCTAATACAGCTAGACTCAAAGTAATGCTTTCTTAGCAGGTTCCAGGCTCTGCAAAAAGCCTGACGAAATGTTGTGAGACTTAGGCGCCCTTTGGGTGCGAGGACTGTTTGACGATAAAGACTTGCAAAGTAAATGCAGTCTTTTGAGGAGTTCCGCAGCAAGCCTGAGTATTACAACAGAGCGGTCAAGCTTTTTGCATCGCCTGCGGTGTTTTTGCCTACTTTTGCCACTGTAGGTAAAAGTAGGTCGGAAGCGAGCGAAGCGCGCGCCGAAACATAAAAATAACGAATAATCTTTTAAGTAGCACGGGGAATTTAAAAACCCCTCTTTTGGAGGGGTTTTTGTTTAACTGATGCTTTTATTATTGCTCAGTTGGTGGAAGCGCTTCGGTTTCCGCTGTGTCATCTGCCGCTGGAGCGCTTTCGGTTCCGGCTGGAACAGTGGATCCCGCACCTGCACCAGAAGAGGCGTCAGACCCTTCAGACGGTTGAGCGCATTCTTGGCCATTTGGATTGGCATCCTTGAACTGTTTGACTGCCTTGGCGACTTGTCCATCTTCTTTTAGGTTTTCCCAGAACAAGACTTTATCGTGGTTGATTAGCATTAGGTCTCGTGGACCGTGTAATTCACAACCGAGTTTTACTAATGATACGTCTTGCGCGGCACTTACGGTTTCACCCTGTCTTGGTTGGACTTGCTGATCAACCCTTAGGTAGTAAATGTCGTGCATTCTGACGTAGTTGTCATCTAGACGGGTAATTTTACCAAAGTATACTTGGCCTCCTTCAAGGAAAACTGCTTGGAGTTTCTCCCCGTCAACATGCCTAGCCTCGCTGAGCGGGCGGTAGAAGATTGCTAGCCAGGTTGTACCAAGCAAAACTACTGCGACGCTAAATAGTAGAACCAAGTACAAAGGATTGAGATTTTGTTTGAAATTCAATTTGCCTCCAAGTCCTTTAACGCTTTTATTATTATTGTCGCCGCCATGCCGTGCAGGCTGCGAGTCATTGTCTCCCGGATTAACTGTCTGAGGCGATCCGGTAGGACGACTTGAACGATTTGTAAAATCCATAGATTTTCCACCTTTAGATTTAGAATTTTTTCTATGAGTTTAAGTGTAATGCATAAGCATGATTCTGTGCAAGACTTTGTGTGTGGATTTTTGTAGTATATTTTTAATCTGTAATATCAAGACTCACATCTGGGGTTGACAATCTGTTTAACTACAGAGTACATTAGGGTTACAATCACTAATTACAAGAGAGGGAGAGATAGCAATTATGGCGTATCAGCACACAAACTCTAGGGGGGTGACCTACTACCTAAACAAGAAGGACGTTACATTACGCGGTGGTAAACTGCAAACTATATATTACTTCAGTAAAGACGAGCGTCCAGAAGGAACCGACCTTCCAGATGGTTACGAAGTTAAGGAAAACCCACGAAACGGCTTCCTTACTGTTAAGCGCTCAACCTAAGTACTAAAAGAATTCATAAAAGTCTCGCTGTAACGCGGGGCTTTTTATTTATATATGCCTAATCGACTGATAGACTTAACTCATGGCGGAAGCTAATTAATATCTCTGTCTGAATTTGTATAATCCAAAAATTGTGAAGGAGCAAGCAAGTGGTTCATTTACCGGAAGAAGAATTGTCTGATTGGCTGGATGAGGCGTCGAGCAAGGTCAAAGTCGGCGGATTTTATAAGCATTACAAATCCGTTAACAACACATATAAAGTCACAGGTCTGGCGATAGTTGAGGCCACTAATGCCCCGGCGGTAATATATCAAGCTCAATACGGCCGTCAAATTACGTTCGTCCGGCCACTTAAAGAATGGCTAGAAACAGTTGAGTATGGCGAACGAACGCTACCCAGATTCACAGAAGTAAGTCAGGGATAAGTTCTATGAGTAAAAAAATCGCCCAGAACAATCTCGGAATGATTGCTTGGACAACTGGAGTGCTCGTGTTTACCTTGGCAGTTGTCGCATGGGGGCAGAGTTATTCATGGTATTTTGAGGAACTTGGCATATACCAGATATTTCCACTGCTTGGGTTGCTAGCCTTCAGTCTGATGTGGACCCATTATTCACTTGGTTTTGTTCGAAAATACCTTGATGCTGACAGGAAGTCACTGAAGCTATATTTTGAGACCACCTCTACGGTTGTTCTTTTTGCAATATTGCTGCATCCCGGATTGCTGGTTTATGCTCTTTGGCGTGATGGCTTAGGGCTGCCTCCTGGTAGTACGCAGTCTTTTGTCGGTATGTCAGCATATTGGGCAATTGTGATTGCTACTATCGCGCTTTTAGCTTTTCTGGCTTTTGAACTAAGAAGGTTTTACGGCAAGAAGCCGTGGTGGAAATATGTACTTTACGCCAATGACGTAGCTATGTTTCTGATTTTTATTCACGCCTTGAAACTTGGTGGGGCACTAAGGCTAGGG
>Ga0136558_1001407_pt1 | contig 12236 bp, 12 predicted proteins | sample AntRauTorckE6833_FD_101391 | JGI IMG/M metagenome (GOLD analysis project Ga0136558, IMG submission 101391) | Saline lake microbial communities from Rauer Islands, Antarctica - Metagenome Torckler E6 #833 | ecosystem: Environmental > Aquatic > Non-marine Saline and Alkaline > Saline | place...
CTGGGGTCCATCGCAGTTGGCGGCTTTGATAGAGAACGGGAACGTCGACGTCGATGCGGCCGGTGAATCCACCAGGAGCCTCAGCAGATAAGATGTGTTGAACACGCAAATTGGTCTCTTCAAATTTGCCGATAACGGGAGGGGTGAGATGCGTGTGATTGGCTTTTTTTGAAGCGGTGTCGTGTGAAGGGTTTTCACCAGGCAATTTATTGGCGTTGGGCAGAAGGCTAGGATTATTGGAGTTTGAATTGCCTAGAGTGATAGGATTGCCTGAATCGTCGACCTGGCCCTCAATGATGATGGGTTTCGTGATATACATTACGAAGAACAATGCGGCAGCTAAGGTGCTTAGGAGCAGTAACCATGGGTAGGCGCGATTGACGTTGCCTTTCTGGGCGCGCCGATTGCTTGTGTTTCCGCTTCCCAAATATGGTGATGCCGAACCCGTCAGTGAGGCCACTGGGCGAGCTGATTCATCGGACTTGGAATCCTTTTCCGCTGGGATGGGCTTCATGGTTGAGTCTTCGAGGTGGTTGGTGATTATTTATCCGGCTTAATCGGTTCTGCTGCCACAGAATAGTTCACAATCGTTTGATTGGATACCCCGGGAAATGTGGTGATGGTCATCGATTCTTTGGATAAACGCAAGTGGCGAAGGACGCCACCTACTGAAGTGGTTGCTTGAATGCCTGGGATGATTTCAAGCGCCCCACCTCCATCGCGTTGGCGACCAATTCCATCTGAGCGATAAATGGTAAAACTCATATGTGCTTCGTCATCATCCTCAGTGGTGACTCGGATCGTGACACCATTGGTGAAAACTCTGAATGCAATGGGTTTGGTAGGAATGGGCGTGATTTTTTGCCCAACCAATTTGAAGTGGGATTTCAGCAAGTAGTCGCCTACATGCTGGAATTCAGTAGCTTCTGATTCATTTGCCGAAGTTAGAGTCGAGCAAATGGCTAGAACGCAAACTATTGGCCAACGTCCCATAGTGAATCGGAGTCGCTGCCAGAGGGGTCATATGGAGTGGCTGCAGAGCCAATGACTGGTGGTGAGACCGTGAAATCAATGGTGGCTTCGGATCCATCTAGGATTTCAACTGTCGGAATGGCAGTGGCGGTTTTCATGTATGGCAGGAGGTCGCTACTGGTGATTTCGCTAACACGCTTGGTGGGCTGGTCGGAGAGCAGCTGGCGTTGAGCGGTATACACTAAGCGAAGAGTTTCGCCTGCTTCGCGAGCAAGTTTCCATTCATTGATTTTCTTTGTCGAGATCGTGCCTATGCCAGCTAGGGTCAATAAAACTAGAATGACAACTGTCATTTCTAGCAGAGTGAACGCCTTCTGTGATCTGCGGATTTGGCGTTGAATTTTCATGGCTCTTTTGGGTTTGGAGTGGATGACTGGAATCAGTCGGTAGAAGCGATGATTTAGCTTTTCAGAATATCAAGGGCTTCCAGCATATTCTGCCTTAATACTGGGTCAGAAAACAGCTTTTTTAGGTAGAAGAATGCAAAAACAACGCATGATCCGATCACAATCATTGAAAAAATTGACCATGTAAGCGATTTTTCTTTAGGCGCTACAATGCGCACAAAAAGGCTGTTTTTTTCGATGATCTGGGTTTCATACATCTGGCTATTTTCCCGCAAGATGTTCAGGAATTCATCCACATCTTTGGTTCGATTGGCAATGAACAGATGTTTGTACCGTCTGCCCGGCTCATCAGGGAGGTCGATGCATTTGATGTTTCGGGGTACTTCGTCCGGGGCGCGCAATGTTTTGATATGCGTTTCGTAGGCATATTTCTCGCGTAGCCAGCGATCGAAGCGAGTCAGTTGCATCATAAGCTTATTAGATTGGGTGGTAGTGATTGTTCAGCAGCTTATGCGCTATTCATCATCTTCGGTCCCATGAGGAAGATGGGCAAGAAGGTGCCGATGAACACTGCCGCAATCAGCAGGACAGCAATGATCAGAACAAGGAAGCTGACGGCAGCTGAAAACATGTTCATGTGAGTTTCAGCGTCTTCCTCATACATTTCGCATAACATCTCGAGCTGGGCATCCAGCGATGCGGATTTTTCACCGATGGCAAGCATGTGAGTGACCTGAGCATCAACTGACGTGAATTTTGCGAATGCGGTGGATAATGGGACACCTGAGTTCTCGTATTTATCTGCGGCTGTACGAAGTTCATCGTAGAAAGGTGTATTTTTCACACTGTTGGCAGAAGTTCGAATCGATTTTGCGAGGTTGATGCCATTGGAGTGGAGAAGCCGGATGGTTGATATGAATGTCATCTGGCGGATGCACATCACTAGCATTCGTAACAAACGCCATTTAGACATCGTGAATCCGAGAATGATATTACGGACGTGTGCTGATTTTGCGATGGTGATGCCAATCGCGATGATGGTGATTACGACTATGTGCCAAATAGATTGGGTGAGATGACTCACTTGGAATGAAATGGCAGTCATGCCATCAGGTTCGGCGCCAACACCATCAAGCATTTCCTCAACCTGTGGCACAATTTTCACTTGGGATACGATGAAAGCTCCCATCAGAACTGCGATGATGACGCATGGTGTGATGGTGGCTTTTTTGATTTGCTTCGTGAAGTGAAGTTCTGTTTTCAGTCGATCAGCGAGAGCTTGGAATGCGTAGTGAAGCTGGCCGGCATCGGAACCCGCTTGGATCAGACCGATGATGGTATCACTAAATTTTCCTGAACGCCTAAATGCTTCATGGACATTGATACCGGTGTTGATGTCTTCACGGATGTCCTCGAGCGTGCTGACGATCTCTTTGTTCGGTAGCCCGTGAGCGTAGTATTTAATGGCGTCTGCAGTGTTGATCTGTGCGCGCAGCATGGACCCGAGACCGCGAAACATATCCACCTGGTCTTTTTTGCTGAACTCCTTGGGCTTGCCGGATTTCAAAAAAGCCAGAACGTCTTTTGGCTTTTCTTTTTTGGTGTCTTTTTTATCAGTCATCGGTGTAAGTCATGTCGATGACCTTGCTCACAGCAGCAAGGTCAGTTTTGCCTTCGCGAAGCAAGTTGAGTCCGTTTTTACGAAGGTTGGGCAAGATGCCTTCTTCAGCGATTTTCACCTCTAGTTCGTAGGGAGTCATTTCACCTTTGGAAAGTTGGTCTGAGATTTTCGGGGTGATCGGAATGATCTCCAGAATAGCGGTTCGACCACTGTAACCGGAATTACGGCACTCACCGCATCCTCCTACTTTAGCATGAAATAATGGAATGTCTGCCCAAGAGTCGTCCAAACTGAATGTTTTTAGCTCGTGTTCGGTGAGTCCGTCGATGGCCTCTTTGCAATAGGGGCAGAGGACTTTTACAAGACGTTGCGCGCATGCTGCCTTAAGCGTTTGAGCGATTTTCCAGCGTTCAATGCCCAATTGCTCGAAACGTTCGATGATCTGCGATGCACGCGGGGTGTGGATTGTGGTGAGAACTTTGTGACCGGTAACAGCCGCTTCAATAGCAAGTTCGGCAGACTCCAAGTCGCGAACCTCACCCATCAGAATGATGTCGGGGTCAGAACGCATGAATGATGCGATCATCGGTTTGAACTCTTTGGGGCTCTTCAAGTCACAGTGCGTGATGCCTGCGACCTCATCTTCAACCGGGTTCTCGAGTGTGAGGATGTTCACTTCTGGCCGGTTCAATTCACGGAGGATAGCATTTAGAGTCGTGGACTTACCGGAACCAGTAGGTCCGGACATCACGATGATTCCAGCAGGTATTTTCATCACCTTGTTCAGCGCAAACATGGTGTCGTCGTCAAAAGCTAAGGTTCCCTTACCCAGTGTGACGTTGATGTTACTTTTATCGAGCAAACGCATTGTGACATGGTAGCCACGGTAGGTGCGGTGACGTTCGTAACGAATGTCGATTGGGCGGTGGAAGTAAGAGATGGTGAAACGTCCTGAGATACCTGGAGCGGTGTTCCGAATTTCAGTCGGAAGTTTCATCAGGTTAAGCAAGTAAGCATCAAGGCGATCCTTGAGCTTCATGGGGATTTCCACTTTCGTGCCGAGGTCGCCGTCGATACGAAATGAGTAGTAGAATGATTCTTTTTCGACTTTGAAGTGAATGTCAGACGCGCGGGTTCTCACAGCGTCGGACATAATTGTAGCAACCAGCTGAGCCATTGGCTCGGTGTAGTCGGTGGTTACGTCGAAGTCGTTGATGCCATCATCTTGATCTTCAACTTCAATGCCTTCTAAGTCGGATTGGCTGGGCCCGCTGTTAGTTGCTACTGACTCGATTGCTCGACCAATTTCGGATGCGAGGGTTACAACCTTAACGATTTCTAGGTGAGGAAAGCGGGGCGCGAGGTATTCCTCTGCAAGTGGGCTCCACGGGTTGGCGATTGCTACGATTAGCTTGTCTGTACCGGAGAGGCAGAGTGGGGCGAAGAATCCCCGGGTCATGACGGTGGAGTCGCATGCTGAGTGCAGAGATCCATCGCAGAATTCAGCAATTTTTGGATAGAATGGAAGACCATTGATTTTGGCAATGGCGGCCATGAAGCTGTATCGAGTGACACGGTTTGGAACTTGGTCTTGATCCAAGTCGGCATAGCTGGGGTCATGACCTCCCAGCTCGCTCATGATCTGGCGGCTGATGAGTTCATTGAAGGAAATGCCATCAAACTCGATCATAGTTCAAAATGTTTTCGCGTGAGGAAGCTCCAGTTTTCGTAGTCGATTCGACTCACGGTGAGAAATGGGCGGATGCCAAAACGTTTGAAAACCGCGGTGCGGATTTCGTCCGCTAGGATAGTGGACGCGACTGGATTAATGGACGCGGTGCCGATGGCATCGGTGTCTTCAGCAAATACGACGGGGGATAGGAGGATTCGGGCGATTTTGTGAATTCGGTCAAAAGATTCATAGAATGCAGATGGCGCGATCAACTTGCCACCAAATGGCATGATTTGAGGGCTTGTGTTGAGTGTTGCTGCTATTTTATCACCTAGTTCGACGATAACCTCGCCGATGTGTTCTTCTTCGTGTCCTTGAGTTCTTGCTAGAATTTCAAGCAAGTCGGCGGGTTTGTCATCCACATGGCATTCCCGAGCTTTGCTGATGGCCTCATTCAATTCGGTCGGTGTGGCTGCACGCGATTCATGAATGGCTGCTGCCGTTTGCTCTAAGCAAAGTTCAGCATAATCCCAAGGATCCCCCTCTGCCGATTGTTGCATGGGTTGCAACGGGATGTCGGTCGTTGGAGGAGGTTCTTGTGATGGATTAAATGGAGAAGAGCCCTGCATTTGGGATAGATTAGGGCAATCGATTCAGGATGGAGATCAACCGCTTTATTGATTGGAAGTATTAACGTTTACCGCGTCCAAATTGAGTTTGAATGGAGTTTTCGTCATCGCTCTTGGATTCTACGGCTTCAGCTCTTGGGTAGAACGGAGCTTCGTGCGGTTGTAGACCACGAATGGATCGGCGCATATTTGGTTCATGGCCAGGGCCTGGATTTTGTGGGTCAGCCCAGTTGTAGTCATTGCCAATATCAGTCGCTTTACGAATCTGACTGGTGACCTTGTTGTTCTGGCTTCCAAGGACAGGATTGTATGAGGTGGGAGTCACGATGAATACCAAGCTGGTTTTTTCTTTTAGAGAATCTTTGCTTTTGAAGAAGAAGTTAATTACTGGAATGTCGCCTAGGATTGGAACCTTGGTGTTATCTTTCGAATTAGTTTCACCGTAGAATCCTCCAACAATCAATGAGTATCCATCTGGAACTCGAGCTAAGGATTCGACCATCGATTCGGTCACGCGTGGGTATTCGTTACCGCTAGCACTACGCACAAAGTCGGTGATCTGTGCTGAGCGAGGGCGCATTTTCATACGAACTGTGCCATCAGGCAAAAGGGTAGGAGTGATGACAAGCGAGATGCCAATTTCACGGTGAGATTCAGGTGCTGTATCGATAGACTTGTCACTATCGTCGATTTTGTAACGAACTTCCTCAGTCACGGTTGGATCCGCTCCGGTTGATGATGATGTGGTTGTGGTCGTGATGATGGGGATGCGGTCGATGATAGAGATCGTGGCCTGTTCATTGTCTTCCGTGATCAAAGTCGGGTTGGAGACTTGGCTGGCGAGATTTCCTTCGTTGAGGCTACGCAATACACCTTTGATTTGTATTGGGCTCAGAACCAAGCTGGATGAGGCTACCCCTGCAGTAGTATCAGCGGCTGTTGCGGGAATACCAAAGATCGAATTCAGAGATCGCTTGAGACCGAGTACGCTATCGCCGCTTTCATTTGCGCCTTCGCCCAATGTGCTGGACCAGTTGACGCCGCGTCTTTCAGCAGCACTGCTATTGACTCGTAAAATTTTGGTTTCGACGATGATTTGGCCTTTGGCTTTATCGATGGCGTGAAGCAGCTTCTGTGCCTGCTCGATCCGGTGAGCGGAGTCTATGATGATGACGGTATTGGTTTTTGGCTCAAAGTTCACGATGCCAGTGCCTGGGCTAAGCATTGGACGAATGAGGTCCTTGATTGCCTCGATATCAGTAGGTCTGAGGTAGCGAAGCTGGTAGTGGTATTCTGAGCTAGGCAGTTGACCGAGTTGAGCCTTGGTTAGAGCGTAGATGGTATTGCCTTTGGTGTGCAGTGATAGGCCATACATGAAGGCCAGCTCTTCCATCTGTTGGAGAGGGTTGCCGTCATTGAGGTGACCGGTCACGAGGAACTCTGGACCAGCGATCTTGCTGTTGTGGAAGTATTGGCGCTCTGCAGATTTTGCTAGGAACTGGAAGATGTCGTTTAGGCTAGCATCTTTGATGATGAATCCTTCTTCCGATTCTTGCATGTCTTGATTGCCAGCCGCTTCGCCGTCTGCAGCAACTTCATCAGTTGCGGGTGCTGTGGGTTCGACAGTAGCAGGAGTTGGATCAGTAACAGGAGCTGGTTCGATGGCTGCGGGTGTTTCAGTTGCTGCTGCGGGTTCTTCAACTGGCTCAATGAGCGGAGTGTCTGCCGGATTCTGGGCAAGTAGCGCAATGGGTGCTAGTGCCGCAGCCAGGAAGGCAATTATTTGTGCAGGTTTCATGATGATGTAGGGTTGGTTAGGGTGAGAGGGTAAAGTGGTTTATTGATTAGAGCCAACACGCAGTGGGGCATTGTCATCTTTAAGTTCCATGCCTGGGGCGTGGATACCGGATGTGCCTGATTGCATACCCGCAGGAAGTAGTTTGAGTTCTACAGAAGCAACTTCTCCAGTCGTAGTGTTACTAAAGTCAATTTTTTGTGCTGAGACAGCGATGATTTCAACGTCGATGGATCGGTTGCGGTAAGCAATTGGGAATTTGTCGCCTTTTTTGAAGGATCGAGTGCCAATGAGAAATTTATTTTCGCCAGGCATGATTGTGGTGACTTGGATGCGTCCAATCACTTCTGAGAATGATGTCGGTTTGATTGGCTTGAAGCGGCGAGGTCCTTTTGTGGTTTTAGCGATCTCCTTTTTGACCGATGGATCTTGCGCTTGGCCGAATGGGTCATATTTACGCGCTGAGATAACTAATTTTGAACTGTAAGCGGACAGGTAGGTATCGAGCTCTTCTTCGCCAATCTGGCTTGATGACTGACCGGTGACATCATTGATGCTGACCGTTGAAGTGACTGAGCTCTCCTTGTTTTCTGAAGGCACGGTTTCTTGAGAAAATGCCTGTTGTGATGGCATGAATGATAGAATCAAACAGCATATGCACATCTTCATACTCGTTGAGCACAGGTTTAAAACCCATCTGTTCGAGTGAATGGATAGTGGTGCGTTTTGCTTGCTGATTTTCATGTGAAGGGAGCGATAGTGTTGTAAGGTTGCTGAGAAAAAGGGGTTATTTTTCCCATGCGGTGTAGGTCACTTGGAAGTTCATGAGTGCAGCACTGTTACTCATAGGTTCCATTTTGAAATCTTGGAGTTGTAATTGTGGCATTTGGGTTTCGAGCTCCAAAAAAGCTTTTTGCACAGTGCGATAAGTTCCACGAAATCGAATGCTGATCTGCGAGGATGGTTGTGCCGAAGCGCTGCCGAGTCCAGCTCTCGAATTTTGTGGGTCAAATGCCGTTTGTTGGATTTCTTTACTCGGCAGTTTTTTATAGATTTCCCTTAGGTTGATCTGTGTCGCGCTTGCCGTTTGTTGATTGAGTTTTTCTTTCCAACGATTAAGATCTCCGCGTTTTTGGATGACTTGTGATTCCAATTGGTTGCTCGCATTTCGGTCCCTGTCGTATGCTGCAAATGCCAATTGTTTTTCTTGCGCGGAATCAACCATTTTGGATTGCACCACATAGCCGACACCCATGATGATGGCTGCAAACAGAAGTGGTATTACCACTCCGAATATAATGATGGATTGTCTGTAAAGATGCATAAGTTAGGGAGCTTTTGGAACATTGATGGCCATTGGATCGTCTGACTCAAAACGCTGAGTGATTGTCAGATCAAACGTATAGGGATAAGACGTTTCGTCGCTCATCTGCGCCTCTTCAGGGGGGATGGGGCGATATGAATTATTTTCACGGGTTCTGATGTTTACCGAGATGCTTCTGTTGCCGATGCTGGGGTTGAAAGCGCTGTTGCCAGTCGTTTTGGCAATTTCTGTGAAGTGAGAATTGATGCCGTCACGGGTGTTCAGTTTGTTGAGACGCTGTTGAACGGCTTCAAAGCGAGCCATACCTGATATATTCCATGACTTGATGAAGCCAACTTTGGCCTGTCCACGAGTGATGTCTGGTTTTGCCGAATAATTGTATTTTTGGATGAGCATGCCATCCTCAGGTGGGAACATGCGCGCTAATGATTCCATGTTCGCCCAGGCTTTGGAGCGATCGCTGAGGAGGTTTTCCCAATGTTCGATGGTTTTTTGTTCGGCTTTCAGTTTGGTAACACGGGCGCGAGTGATGTTGGCCTGTGAGGGGTCAAATGACCATTCTGGTTTCTTGATGACTTCGAGGACACCGAGGCCGAAGTAGGATAGGCCTAACAAGGTTAGCAAGATGATTGCAACACGGGCTATACGAGAGAGCTTTAGGAATCGCATTTCCGATTTGCGCGGATAGATTTCGGCAACCTCTTTTGGTGTCGGAATGAAATCTTGGGTAGCCCAACCTTCTTCCTTGAATGAAGTGAAGGTGTTGCTTTGGACTTTATCATTTGAATCCAGATCCGTGATGATTGCCAGTTCGGGTGCCCATGGTGGAAGGGCATCGGATGTGACCGTTTCAACCATTTCGATTTTCGAGCTTTGGAACTGAGCGTGGAGGCTTGGTTCAAGCGCTAGGTCGATATCTTCGCCAAGCGGCAAGATGTAGAGGTCAGGGTCGAGAAACTCCAATGAGGCACTGGTGGTGAACAGGGCATTGCGAAAGTTGCTAGCTGTTCTGACTCCACGATGCTGGAGCGTGCGGATGAGCTTCAAATCTGCATTTTCATTGAAGAACGCCATGATGGTGAACCATGGGTATTGGAGAATGGTGACGAAAGGCTTCGTGGGTTGTTCTTTAAGGAACTTTGGAAGTCCCATGATTGTGACCAATGGAGCACTGAGTGCGTGTGTGATGACGGGGAAGTTGGTTTTCTCACCAGCTTCACGCATCGACGAAAGGAAAGGGGCTAATGACTTGGATAGGGTAACAGTCGTGCCGATTATTTCACTGCCAGCGGCAGGATAAGGTATAACGCGCCATGATGCTTGATCCACCTGAATAGAGGAGTCTTCAAGGATTGAGGCGGGTTCGTTGATGGCAGCGTCTCTTAGGTCTGAGATGTCGCCGGGGTTATCGAGTTCTGGTTTGAGATCAGTAGTCGCGAATTCATCAGCGACGTGGAGAATAATGCCAAGGGATTTGGCTTTTTGAGAATGGGTGTATTTGAGAACATCTTCAATTAGTGATTGAGTCTGCTCCTCATTGTGAAGAATTTCTTCAGTGAGTTTTGGTCCGTCGCTCCACTTCTCTGTGCGGCGGTCGTAATAAACTGAGGTGACACCTGGGCCATCAGGGCGAATGTGCAATTGAAAGTCGAGCTCCAGAGCAGATTGAAACCACGCGGGGTTTTTTGCGCGAGTGGTGCTGCGAAAAATTTGGCCCGCTTGCCGATACTTTTGCAAAGGGTTCAGGGATTCGGGATGTTGAATCTTGGCCAAGGTCTTAGAGAGTTAGATGTAGGGTGGTGAGATTTTCGCTGTTAAGCTAGGTCTGAAAAAAATGAGCGGTCCACCCGCCAGAGGCAGGCGGACCGCTATGATTGATCTCCCGATCCGGGAGGGGTTAGTTAACTTACCAACCGGTTACGTCAGTAACTACGGTGTGTCCGTAGTCTGCGCCAGGAAGGCCATCAGCTGATGGTTGGAGCCAGATGTGGGTGTAATCAGCAGCAGGTTCAGCTGACTGAGCCGTAATAACTGTGCCAGCAGTGTAGGTTATCGGACCAGCGCCTGTTGGCAGGGTCAGGTAATCACCGAGGTCTGTTGCTGTGAACCCTGCACCTACGAGCAGTTGGTTCATGTTTTCATGACCACGCATGGCTTGTTGGCAGTTACGAATATTCAGGATGTTGGCTGAACGGTCAGATCCCTTCTTCCAAGCGCGAGCGCCAACGAAGAGGATGGAGATCAGTGATAGCAAAACGAGGATGACAACAGTCAATTCGAGTAGGGTCATGCCTGCGTTGCTTTTTTTGTTCTGTGTAATGTTTAGTTTCATTGTGTGTATTGGTTTTATTTTTGGTGTTTTTTCGGATTGGGGGCCTTTCACAACAGAAGTTCTGAGGCTTCTGAGATGTTGGGTGATCCCCGGAGATTTGTTATTCGATGTCGTCGTTTCGATTCATTCGTGCATTGACGAGAGTTTCTTGGGTAATGAGTCCTTGGTTGAGTAGGCGTTTGAGGTTGGCGTCCCATTCGATGTTGCCAGCACGGCGGATGACATCTTCTAGGGATCGAGCACCACCGTCGTAGTTTGCAATAGCACTTGCAACGGCGTCGTCGTTATTTTGGATAAATTCGTAGGTTAGTACCCTTCTTTCTATACCATTTAGTAGTCCTTGTGAATGAATAAAGATAAGAATTTCAGATAAACGACTTAATACAGAAGCGTGACTTTCTCTAGGATACATCTCCAAAATACGTCCAATGGTCTTTACGGCGCCTGTGGTGTGGAGGGTTGAGAGGACCAAATGGCCGGTTTGTGCCGCTTCCATGCAGGTTTCCATGGCATCGCGGTCACGAATCTCACCAAGAAGAATGATGTGGGGAGCTTTACGCAAAACGTCCTTGAGGCCTTGGCGGTAGGAGTGAACATCGCGTCCGACCTCCTGCTGTGTGACAATACTGGGGGAGGGGATTTTTTGATCCGGATCCTCAGGATCGTCCATATCGTCTGGATATTGGTACTCGATAGGATCTTCCACCGTAACGATGTGTTTTGGGTGGTTGCGCCTTACCCAGTCAATAAGAGATGCGAGGGATGTGGATTTGCCAGAACCAGTTGGGCCCGTGACGAGGCAGAGGCCAGCACGTTTTAGAACCGCCTGGCGGAGAGTTTCTGTGGTGTCTAGGTCGATACCGAGAGATTCGAGTTCCGGAATGAAGTCATTAAGGATACGGCAGGTGACGCCAAGGCCGGATGAACTTAGGTGAGCTTGAACCCGCAGGCGCCCTGATACTTCGCCATCGTCACCCATGGGGATGCCGTCGCATGAGAAGTCAGCAACTCGAGTCTCGGCAAATTCGGCGATCGCTAGGTCAATTTTGTCTTCGACTCGTTCTTCGACGCTATCCTCCGTGCCGAAGCCATGGCTTCCGCTTTCACGGTTGGTGATTAGCTCTTTAAGAATCACATCCATGTTGGCGGGTGTTAAGATTCCCAAGTAATCCAGTTTCTCCATGCCTTTGTTGGTATGGATATATACAGGGCGTGAAGCACGCATCTGAATGTCAGAAACTCCAATTTCCCGGCACAAACGGAAAATGATGGCCAATAACTCTTGGCCACTCATGTCGGCGCGAAAGCGCTCCGCATCGAGTGCTGGCTCATCGTCCGGGAGGGGAGGAGGCTCAAAGGATGGAGATGTAAGGGACATCGTTGAAATTTAAGGAACGTTAGGTATTAACGTTTTAATATAAGAGAGGGTTTTGTAGTTTTATTCAAGAACTGTTTTGAATGGCCCTAATATTATTTTCCGAGGC
>Ga0136558_1001419_pt1 | contig 12197 bp, 10 predicted proteins | sample AntRauTorckE6833_FD_101391 | JGI IMG/M metagenome (GOLD analysis project Ga0136558, IMG submission 101391) | Saline lake microbial communities from Rauer Islands, Antarctica - Metagenome Torckler E6 #833 | ecosystem: Environmental > Aquatic > Non-marine Saline and Alkaline > Saline | place...
CCTTTGCTAACATATTGGAGTGTGAGGTGCCGCAATATTCAGTGCAAAATATTTGTGATTCGCCCGTTTCTTCTGCTTGAAACCAAACATAGGTATATCTGTTAGGGAGCACATCCTGCTTGATCCGGAAGTCGGGCACGAAGAATGAGTGGAGCACATCCTGTGACTGCATCACCAATTTAACGGGCCGCCCTGCGGGTACGTGCACTTCGTTTCCAACCTGGGCACCGGTTTCATATTCGAAAGTCCACCCCCATTTATAGGCAGAAACCTGGATCTCGTAAGCGTTATCAGGAACTGTTTTAAGGTTAAGCCAACCTTTGTATCCCCATCCAAATACAATAAATACCAATAAAAGAGGAATCACCGACCAGGTGATCTCCAGAGTATTATTATGGGTAATAAGAGGTGTTTCATCATCGTCAGACTTGCGCTTATACTTAATTGCAAAATAGATCATTGCAATGGTAACACCGGCAAGGATGATAAAGCTTACGATGTGGATGAAAGCCATCAGCGCATCGGTACTTGCTCCTGTCATTGGAGATTTAAGCTCCGGGAGCATAAAATCGAATAAACTGCCCATTAGTTAGATTCAGTTTTTGAGGTTTGTTTTTTGCGTTTTTCACGAAGCCAAAGTGAGCCTAAGAATATACCGAGAAATATCAGCGTAGCCAAGCCTCCAAGCTTCATAATATTAATTGCTACCGGTGCGTAACTACCGGAATCAGGATCATATTGGTAACAGTACATGACAATTTTGTCTATTGTGTTTCCAATTTTTCCATCTGCGGCCTCATATAGAGCGCTGCGAACATTAAATTCATCATAGGAAATTCCGTACAGATAACGGGTTATTTTCCCTTCAGGACTTAAGAGCATAATCGCCGCACTGTGGGCATACTCACCTGTTCCTTCAATTTCTTTGTATCGAAACCCAACGGCTTCAATAACTTTATCGATCTCAGTTTTATTACCGGTCAAAAAGTGCCATCCTGATCTTGTGGTTGAATCCATTTGGCTCAGGTAATTTTGTTTAGACCGAGCTGCAAGTTCAGCATCTTCATCCGGATCAATACTGACCGATATAACAATAAAATCTTTACCGGGTTTCCACACCAGGTCTTCAATAACATTAATGGTTCCATCTAAAACCAACCCGCATAACATAGGGCATTCGTAATACAATGGATTCAATAAAACCGGTTTACCTTCTTCAAGAAGGTCACTCAATAGGACGCTGTCACCGTTGGAAGTTGCAAATTTGGCATCAAGAGGGATGATATCTCCCAAATGTTCATCGATGCCAAGATCTTGCAATGCATCCGGTTGTTCACGGTTTAACTGCGCTTGAGCAGTGTGTGAAGTCAGAAGCACTGCAAACAATGTAATTGCTAACAGTGCAAAACGTCTCATAAGTAATTCTTTTAGTCTACAGCTATTCTGCTAATAGCGCTGTCAATAGGAATTCGGTATATGCCTTCTTCGAGATCTACTACTCCAAAGCTGTTCAATTCTTGCTCTTGTTCAGCTATTAGGGCACTATAATCAGAATAAGTGACTCTTGATGAAGCCTCTTTTTGAGCCTCAAATAAACTGTATTGTGAAAAATATACTAATCCAACAACAAAAATAATTACAAGAGATGTTCCCAGTGTAGACCAGAATATAAGCTTACCATAATTCATGTTGTCACTCATTACACCATGAGAAACAGCGTAAGCAAACTCGTCATCATCTGTTGTAATATCTACATCTTCAGTTTCACTGCCATCAGCCCTGTGTATGGCTTCAGTGCCAAATAATTTAGCAGCCTCTTCATTTAACTGAGCAGCCCATGATATGACTTCGTCTTCAGAAACATCGTGTTTTTGAGCGATCTTCTGAATTGCAGCCCGGCTCTGAGAAACGGCTTCGAGTGCTACTTTTGCTTTAAATTCTGAACTATACTTATCTGACATCGGAAATTCGATTATTGGTGATACGATTTAGAGAGACAGTCATCCAGTTTTGGATCATTTTTAGGAACCATGTCATGCTTTTTGAATGTACGGAAGAACAATCCAAAGAAAATACCGCCTAATCCAAGGAAGGCAGTGATGTCCATCCAGCTGAAGCTAATACCATGGTCGTATAATACCGGCATAGCGATCCAATAAATTTCTAAAAAGTGAATGGTCAGTACCAGTACAGATACTCCAGTAAGAATCTTTCTGTTTTTCTTGGCTTCACGATTCAAGAGTATCAGGAATGGAACTGCAAAACGGAAGATCAATAAACTATAGGTAATAAATTCCCAGCCACCTTCCAATCTGTGGAAGTACCAAAGTGTTTCTTCAGGGATGTTAGCATAATAGATCAGTAAGAACTGGCTAAATGCGATGTAAGCGTAAAATACAGTGAAAGCAAAGAACCATGCCCCGAGGTCATAAATATGAACTTGTCGAATGGTGTTTTTCAACACTCCTTTTCGGTGTAAATAAAATACCAATAAGATCATTACCGGCCAAAATGCCTGAAAACTGATCGCAAAGAAGTACACTCCAAACATGGTTGAAAACCAGTGGGGGTCAAGTGACATTAACCAATCGAAACTAGCAAAGGCTACAGATAGTGCAAATAAGGGAATGCCGGGTGCACTTATTTTTCTTAGTAAAGAAGTAAGTCCCCAATCACCGGTTTTGTCCATTTCTACGGATACTTTATGTAGTTTATATCCCAGGTATCCCCAAATGGCAAAATAGATGAATTGACGGATAACAAAGAAGGTAGAATTGAGATACGCTGATTTGCCTGCAACAATCTTATCGTATTCTGAACTGGAGTAGTCTAACAATTCAGGGTGACTCCAGTGATATAAATTATGTATACCAAGTAATATGGGGACTACAAGAATTGCCCATATCCATATGTTAACTGTGAAAGTTTCTGCAATTCTTCGAAAAACGACTCCCCAGCTTGATTTGGTGATATGGTGAAACATAATCATTATCAAAGCAGCTAAGGCAATGCTTGTGAAATAGGTGAAGCTCACCAGGTAAGAGAAGAAAAACTGATCAGCATCGAAAAAATATCCAATGATACTGGCGATAAGTCCAACGGCACCAATTCCGAATAAAGCACGAGGAGCTTTGCTATCGGATGGAAATTGTAAAGAATCTGTTATTGTAGGCTTATGACTCATTTTATAAGTGAATTAAGCAAAGTTCTTAGTTTTCAAGATTTTTTATATACAGGACAATGGACTCGATCTCCACATCAGAGAGGTAACTGTAGGAAGCCATCACGCCCTGAGCATAATCAACAGGTTTTTTTGCGTTCGGCTGAACAATAGATTCTCGAATATAATTTTCATCTTTTGTAATAGTGATGGTTTCACCATCAGCGGTTATTACTTCACCTTGGCTGCCAAATAATCCTGCCCAGGTTGGGCCAATTCCGCCTTGTGATCCGTCTTCATTATGACATGTTGCGCATGCATTTGCAGTGATTGCTTCTTGCCCCATTGCAACGGTTGGTTCTGGAGCTTCTTCAGGTTGTCGGGCAGCTGCAATAGAATCAGCTCTTGCTTGTTCATCAGCTGCTTTTGCCTGCATAGAAGTAATATCAATATCGTATTCTCCCAGCTCGTCTTCGCTGAGATTCTGACTTTCCTGAAGCGCGCGTATATAGGCTACAATAGCCCATCGGTCTTCAACAGGGATCTGAGTAGCATAAGACGGCATGGTTCTCACGCCATTGTAAATAGCTGAGTAGAGTTCTCCATCAGTAAGATCTCTTACGCGTTGTTGATGGTATGAAGGAGCTGGAACATAACCGTAACTTCCTTCCATAATAATACCATTACCGGCTCCTGTTTGTCCGTGACAGGGAGCACAAAAAATTTCATAACGTTCTTTACCGCGATAAAGGAAAGACTTGGTTAGATCTACGGGAATACTGTTAATGAACTCTCCGTCTTCATCTAAACCTTTATAATAAGCGCGGTCTGTTTTGGCAAGACCTCGGGCAACAGTTCCTGCAACTGGTTGACGCATGGAGCGGCCATCAGCGAAGAAATTATTTTGCTCCTGTGCTTCTTTTCTGGGCTGTTGATCCATGTTCATATTTGGATGGATGGGAGGCTTATCTGAAAGCTGTCCCTGACAAGCCGAAAGGGAGACCCCGAGCGCAAAAATGCCCGCAATCTTAAACATTCCTTTAAAATTCATTCCTGGAAATGATATTTGCGTGTTCAATTTATTCATAAACTTCCTCAATGTGAGATGCACCCGCTTCTTGGAACAATTTCTTAACTTCATCAGCTTCAAACTTATCGTCTTCAGCTTCAATACAGGCAAAGAAACCATCGTCCGTAGCTTTTTTGAAGCGCTCTACATTAAAAAGAGGGTTATTAAGCTTTGGAAGCCCATTCAGGTAAAACATCCCAAATACTGCGCCAAAGGAAGAAAGTAATACGGTTAGCTCAAATGTGATAGGAACCCAAGCCGGTGCATTGAAAAAAGGTTTACCACTGATGTTCATCGGATAATCTACTACCGACATATAATACATCATGGAAACAGCTCCTGTAAATCCGATAATTGCATGTGCAAAAACGATCCAGCCTAACTTTGATTTTTTTAGCTTCATGGCTTTATCCATTCCATGAATTGGAAAGGGACTAAACGTATCAAACTTACTAAAACCTGATTTGGACATGGTCTTAGCGACGTCTATAAGCTCTTTCGGATTTTTGAACTCAGCGAGTATTCCGTATAAATTTTGTTCTTTCGTACTCATAATCGTTAAACCTTCTCAGATTGAGGTTTCGGTACTTCTACTTTAGGTTTATGAAATTCACCAGTTTCCTCATCATAATTGTGAGGATCGGCTTGAGGAATCACCGCTTTGATCTCTGCAAGTGCAACCATAGGCAGGAATCGAAGGAATAGGAGGAACATAGTAAAGAAAAGACCAAATGTTCCAACATAAGTCAAAACGTCCCAGATAGTTGGAGAGTAATAATCCCAGCTTGATGGCAGGTAATCGTTTGCCAGTGAAGTAACCGTAATTACAAATCGTTCAAACCACATACCAATATTTACCACAATAGATATAGCGAAAGTAGCACCAACGCTGGTTCGTACTTTCTTAAACCAGAAGACTTGAGGAGACAACACATTACAAGTCATCATAGCCCAGTATGCCCATGCATAAGGGCCGGTTGCTCTCAACATAAAAATAGCTTTTTCGTATTCAACGCCACTGTACCAAGCGATGAAGAACTCCATCATATAGGCAAACCCTACCATGGAGCCCGTAACAAGGATCACAATATTCATCTTCTCCATGTGATCATCGGTCATAATGTCTTTCATTCCATAGATCTTACGAGCCACGATCATCAGTGTAAGCACCATTGCAAAACCGGAGAAAATAGCCCCAGCAACAAAGTATGGAGGGAAAATAGTGGTGTGCCATCCCGGGATCATGGAAACGGCAAAGTCAAAGGATACGATAGTGTGAACTGAAAGTACCAGCGGAGTAGCCAACCCTGCTAAGATCATATATGCTTTTTCATAATTCCACCAGTGGCGGTTTGAACCGGTCCATCCTAATGCAAAGATCCCATAAGCAACTTTCCTGATCTTGTCAGTAGCACGGTCGCGGATGGTAGCAAGGTCAGGAACTAGTCCTACATACCAGAATAGAAAAGAAACGGTGAAGTAAGTTGAAACTGCAAATACATCCCAAAGAAGGGGAGAGTTGAAGTTAGGCCACATTGCCATTTGGTTGGGAATTGGGAATACCCAATAGATGGCCCAGATACGACCAACGTGAATAGCCGGAAATACCCCGGCACACATTACGGCAAAGATGGTCATCGCTTCGGCAAAACGGTTAATAGCAGTACGCCAGTCTTGCCGAAATAGGAATAAAATAGCAGAGATCAATGTTCCGGCGTGGCCAATACCAACCCACCATACAAAGTTGATGATAGCCCAACCCCAGCCAATAGGATTATTAAGGCCCCAGATTCCGGTTCCTTCCCAAATTAGATACCCAATGGCCACAACCATGACCATTAGCAGGGCATTAGCCCCGATCATGCACAAGTACCATGCTTTTGGAGTGGGTCGTAAATTTATATCAGTAACCAGTCGTGTAAGGCTCGCAAAGTCGTGGTCGCCTTTTACAAGAGCGGGTTCCGGTACGTATTGGTATTTACTCATGTTTTGGATGTATTCCTGATTAATATCTTAAGCCAAAGCGGGGTTTGGGTTGGTAAGTTTAGCCATATATGATGTTCTCGGGCGTGTATTTAATTCCTCGAGCATCTGGAAATTTCGTTCGTTGCGTTTCATCTGTGCAACTTCACTGTTATCGTCTGTCAGATCGCCAAAGTAAATAGCATCGGCAGGACAAGCTTGCTGGCAGGCAGTTTTCACAGTACCGTCAGCAGGTTTTGGTGAACCGGTCTCTTTCTTGGCTTCGATCTTCGCGCGATTAACTCGCTGCACACAATAGGTGCATTTCTCCATCACACCGCGGAAACGCACGGTTACTTCCGGATTCATCGCCATTTGGATGATATCAGGATCGTCACCTGTTGTTAAATATTCTTTAGGATAGTTGAAGAAGTTGAAGCGACGAACTTTGTACGGACAGTTATTGGCACAATAACGGGTTCCGATACAACGGTTGTAAGCCATTTGGTTCATCCCGTCTTCACTGTGGGTTGTTGCCGCAACAGGACAAACCTGCTCACAAGGAGCCAATTCACAGTGCATACATGGAACCGGTTGGTGAACTGCTTGGGGAGAATCTGTATCATCGCCAACATAATAGCGATCATTACGGATCCAGTGCATTTCACGGCCGTTCTTAACTTCTTTTTTACCAATTACCGGAATGTTGTTCTCGCTTTGGCAAGCAATTACACAAACTCCGCACCCAAAACATGAGTTCAGGTCAATAGCCATTCCCCATTGTGGTTCGTAGTCAGGATAGGTTTGCTCGTCAAAGAGCGAAATAGGACCGTCATCTTCGCCCATTTCATCCGCTTCTTTTAATCCCGGAATGGGATAGGTATGAACTGATTCAAAAGAAGCAAAATCCGGATTGTCTTTGTATTCAGAAAGTGAAGCCTGTCGGTACATATCACGGCCTTCGAGGCTGTGGTGATCCTGAACACAAGCAATTTCATAAGTATCACCTGTTTTGGAAACTTCTGCTGATGCAAAGAGCATATTTGATGTTTCCAGAAGAGGATAGACATCTACTCCACCAACGGTATAATCTATATAAGAAGTGGCAACACGGCCAAGTCCTTTTCTTCCATAACCTGTGGTTAGTGTAATTGCATCATCAACATGTCCGGGCTGTACCCAGGCTACAATGTCAATGCTTTTTCCGTTGACCGTAATTTTAACTACGTCATAGTCATCTTTCCCGGCACCCGGTTCTTCAATGCCTAAACGTTCAGCCGTAGCAGGACTCATAAGTGCTACGTTATCCCATGTGACCTTGGTCATTGGGTCAGGAAGTTCCTGAAGCCATCCAAGATTGGCATAACGGCCGTCATATAAAGTTGCGTCCGGGCGAATTACGACTTCAATACCTGAAGTAGAAGAAACGTTGGCTGTAGCTGTGTTCATTGTAGAAGCAAATCCGGAGCTTAAACTCACGGAAGCAGCATTGAAGTTTCCAGTATTGTCAATTCCATCATGCAGGATATTGGTCCAGCGATCGCTGAATCCTGAACTATAATATCCCTGAAAAGTTTCTTGTACAAGATCATAACCGGAAGTCATTTCACCGGAAACGATCATATTTAAAAATTCAATTTCACTTAATCCATTATGTAAAGGCTGGATCTGAGGCTGTATCACAGAACGTGCACCACCATAAGAATAACCATCGCCCCAGGCTTCCAGGAAGTGGGTGCGATTTACATGCCAAGTTGTTTTCTTAGAAGTTTCATCAACGTAATCTGAAATATTGACTACGGTTTCAACATTTGATAGGGCATTTTCAAAATCAAGAGAAGCAGCGGTAAATACCGGATTCACCCCAACCATAACAACAGTGTCAATGTTACCGGCCTTCATTTCAGAAATAGCACTTTCAAAAGCAGCATTGCTGCTTTTTCCGTCAATATGCGGTACTTCAAGGTAGTTAACGGTACTGCCTGCATTACCTAAGGCTTGATTGATTGCTGCAACAGCTGCGTGAACTTCAGCTTTGTGCTGAGATCCGGCAGATAAAGCAGAGCTTCCGGCGTTGGCTGCAAGTTCATCAGCCAGAACTGTGATCCACTGATGATCGCTAAATTCATTTGAGTATCCGCTGAAAGTATTTAAACCATTAACCCGGCTTGAAAGTGCAGCAGCCAGAGCGTAAGTAAAGGTTTCCATTTGGCTGGCTTTCACTTTAAGGCGGTGATCGGCATAAGAACCGGTCAGTGAAAAAGAATCTTCTATGGCATAGATACGACTCATTTCACCATTGGTATCGGTTACTTTTCTGCGGCCGGATACCTGCTTGGCGTATTCAACACTATTTGGATGGGTCGAGCTCATAAAGTCATCATTCAAAGAGACGATGACATCAGCATTTTCAAAATTGTAGTGCGAGCGTAATCTACTGCCAAAGGCAATACGATTTCCTTCAAGTACATTGTCTTCACCAAAAGGTTCGTAATTAACCCAGGTAGCATTACTGAATTTAGAAAGTGCCTGTTCCTTTATAGTATTGTAGGTAGGAGAGGAATTTGCTTCCGAAATAAATGCAATACGCTGATTGGTGTTGGAAAAATGGTCGTTAGCAAAAGTCGCAAAGTCCTCAGCGGTAGCTTTATTTCCATTATTTAAAGGAGAACGGGAACGGTCAGGGTCATACAATCCAAGGATCGCAGCCTGATTGAAAATACTTGTTCCACCTTTGCTTGCGGGGTGAAGGTCATTTCCTTCAAGTTTAGTTGGACGGCCTTCATGGTTTTCGGCGATCAATCCAACAAGGTTACCCTGAACCGGCATTGCTGTTGCATAATATAAAGGAACACCGGGAACCACATCTTCGGGCTGATTGGAATATGGCAAGATCTTTTGAACCGGCCGTCGGCATGCTGCTAATCCGGCTAAAGCTACAGATGCTCCCATAACGCGGAGAAACCCCCGGCGAGAAACACCGTCGGTCAGTTCAGTAGCATTTTCAGTAAATTCACGCTCGGCAAATTTTTGATACTCTTTATTATTAGCTAATTCGCCTAAGCTCTTCCAATACGTGGTTTGTTTAACTTCTTCGCTCATCTGTTGATCTGTAATTTCTGAATCCTTCATTATTAATAATGACAACCCTGGCAGTAGGTCGGAGCATGAATGTTCTGCTTATCTACCAATTCTTTTCCTATCTGTAACTGATCTTCAACGCTGTATCCCATAGTGGTTACTTCATCAACGGGGCGCACATATTTTTCTGGCTCACGGTGGCAATCCAAACACCAGCTCATGCTAAGTGGCTCAGCCTGATATACAACTTCCATCTTATCAACCCTTCCGTGGCAACTTTCACATCCAACACCAACAGTAACGTGTGCAGAGTGATTGAAATAGGCATAATCAGCTAAATTGTGTACGCGTATCCATTCAATGGCTTTGCCGGTTTCCCAGCTTTCTTTTACCAAATCAAGATTTTCAGGATTCTGAGTTTGAACCTGATTATGGCAATTCATACAGGTTTGAGTGGCAGGTATATTTGCTTGCTTGGAATCAAAAACACTGGTGTGACAATATTGGCAATCGAGGCCAAGTTGGTCTACGTGCAATTTGTGACTGTATGGAACCGGTTGTTCGGGAGCATAGCCAACGTCAGTGTATTCAGGGGAAAAGAAATACCAAACACCAAAAATGAGTGCGTTCAGTACAACGATTAATCCAATTAAAATTTTTCGGGGAACCTGATTTGTCCACTTGGGGAAAATCTGCGCCATAAAGATTGCTGATTTAAGTTTACGTATAGAGCAATAATGCTCCCGTTTAGAAGCCGCGCAAATCTATCAATTTTTTCAATGGAAATTGAACTAAAACGATAAACAATTCATTATTTAAAACAATTCTAAATAGACTGGCGACGACTTTGGAATCCACTTGGGATTGAATGGCTGAAAAGATAGTATACATTTGGCAAAAATGCCGAGAAAGGAAACGAAAAATTAAAAGATTCTCTTTTTGTTGTCTTACCTTTGGTGAGCAACCATATAGAAGCAAAAAATAATGCCCGAAAATTTTACTCTCCCCGAATCCTCTAAAATATTAGAACAGATCAGTGCGAAGAAAGCTTTGTCTTTAATAATAGGGCTCAGTGCGGCTGCCGTACTTTTCTTATTCTGGCTGATCTATTTTAAGGAAGGAGCTGAAGCACCTGTGCCATGGATCAAAAATCTCTCAGCAGTAAATGCGGGATTAAATTCCCTGAGTACAGTCTTTTTACTGTTGGCTTTTCGGGAAATAAAGCGCAGAGATTTTCAAAAGCATATGCGATTTAATCTTGCTGCTTTTGTGACTTCCTCTTTATTCCTGGTGAGCTATGTGGTTTATCATCACTTCGTAGGTGATACAAAATTTATGGGAGAAGGATTTGTCCGCCCCGTTTACTTTTTCATATTGATAAGTCACATCATCCTTTCTGTTTTTGTGGTGCCGCTGGTGCTGGCCAGTTTTTACTTTTCATTAAGTGGGAAGTTTAAAACTCATAAAAAAGTCTCCCGATGGACCTTCCCCATCTGGCTGTATGTTTCGGTAACAGGGGTGGTAGTTTTCTTTATGCTGAGGATCTGGGGGTAGGGAATATTGAATATCGAACAGAGGGATATTCAATATTGAAGAGATGTAACTACGCCCCACCGGGAGTTACTCCGCCAGCCACTAAGTAGATTCCAAGAGCGATGAGTACAAGGGCAAGCGATACCTGCAATTTACTGGCTTTAATGCGTTGGGCAATATACCACCCTGATATTGTACCTATTAATAGAGGAACTGTCAGGAATAGAGCAAGGTACCAATCGACCGCACCGTGGATCATATATCCGAAGGTTGCAAATCCTGAAATAAAAATAGACTGAACCTGTGCTAAGGCAACGGAAAGTAACATGGGGACACCTAAGATCACCATAAATGGAACGGCGAGAACCGGGCCGCCAACTCCAAGCAATCCGCCGGGCAATCCAACCGCGAGTCCAACCCCCGCCAGCCATGCTAATCCTTTGAAAGAATCGATCTGTAGTCGACTGTCTGGTTTGAGCTGCTTTTTTTGTCGGTAGAGGATCAGAATTCCCGTAAAGAAAACGAACAGTCCTAAGAGTATGGCAAATAAGGAAGCATCCAGCAAGGTATTGATCTGAGCACCTGCAAAGGCCCCGATCACGGAAGTCAAACTTAACACCCCGGCGGCTTTTCCGGCGATTTTACCCTTCAACTCTCCTGAGTGCAAATATCCCAAACTTCCTACGATTCCGGTTGCAATGAAAGTAGCACTTGCGGTACCGGCTACGGTACTGGGGCTAAGAGGGAGTAACGCAAAAAGAGCGATGGTTACAAAAATTCCGCCGGGTCCAATAGTAGTAATACAAACTCCCCCCACCAGCGCAATGATAAGCAGTAGGATCATGATCTCCATACTCATTGCTGTCATAGCGGTAAGAAAAAGGCTATACACTAAAGTCATTTATTTGATTGTAGATCAACCGGGTTTATGAAAACATTCCACCAAAAATAGCTGCAAGAACCCCTTGGGCAGAATTGATTGCAATATAAGCGGAGAACAATACAAGAAGAAAATTAGCAATATTCAATTTCCATGAATTGGTATTGATGCCCATTAGCTTTTTATCGTTCATAGCCCAGAATAGCAAAGCTGCAGTGATCGGCAATCCAAATACGCCATTGTAAGCAGGAAATAGAGTGATCATTTCTACCACACTTAAACCGGTTACCTTGGCAACTAAAGGAGAAAACATTCCGATCAAAATTCCGCCGGCAAAGATCATTTTGAATTCTTTGCTGCTTCCTTCTTTGTGATCAATGTCGAGCGCTTCGAGGATCATATATGGTATAGTCCACATGATGGGCACAATGCTGTTGAAGGCGGCAGCAATTACTCCGATCAGGAATACGATCATAGCCCAGCGACCTAAGACAATTTCCAGGGCTTCTCCC
>Ga0136558_1001420_pt1 | contig 12191 bp, 12 predicted proteins | sample AntRauTorckE6833_FD_101391 | JGI IMG/M metagenome (GOLD analysis project Ga0136558, IMG submission 101391) | Saline lake microbial communities from Rauer Islands, Antarctica - Metagenome Torckler E6 #833 | ecosystem: Environmental > Aquatic > Non-marine Saline and Alkaline > Saline | place...
AACCTTTATTTTTAGGCTTATTTGTGCTATACTTAAGTAGTAAATATATGTTTTCTAAGACATCAGAAAAAGTAATATCCTCATTAGTGTTTCCACTAATTACAACACAAGTATTGATACTTGTGTACTTGACGCTTTCTAGTCCATACTTTGTAATAAATGAGTACTCATTTATTATAAAGTATGGACTGTAAACTGGTTTACTATCCCTCAGTCTCTCTCATATAATCCATAATTTCATAATCTTTTAAGTGTTCAAATGGATCTACAAATTTATACCAAGGTTCAGAATGAAACCAATCCTTCCCTTCCCTAGTCTCTTTTACCATTTTAGATTCAACTAAATCTTTTGGTGGAAGAAATCCTTTATTATCTTTTATTAAGAATATTCTTGAATGAATAACAGGCAATAGTTGCAAGAATTAAAAAGCCTTTTCTTCAGATAACAATTCCCCTGTTACATTTTTTGGACAGATTGTATTTTTTGTATTTCTTTCTTTGAATATTTTAATATTATTAAGTTAAACTCTCACAAGCTTCTCCATCTAAATCTCCATCTAGTTTATGTACATCATTGTTAACACCACCACAAGATTCATAAACTTCTTGAGCTTCTTTATGGGTTGAAAAATCTCCACAATTATAAACATTAGAATTACATTGATAATTTGAATTACTTACTGGAGTAACAACAGACTTCTCTTCTTCGACGACAGGTTCTGATTCTTCTTCTACACAAACATTGTCACCCCATAAACCCATTTTATTATTTCTCGCAAAATTTTCTAATTCTTTAAATTGACTTTTATATTTATAAGGTAAATTATATGTATATTCATATGCAAACCCATTCTTAATCATGTAATCATTAAAATTAGTTCCGTCTTCTAAAAAAGCATAAACGAGTAACCTTTCATATTTATCATAAACTCCTTGAGAATCGTCTAATTCTATTTTAACTGTTTTATTATTTAGGAGTTGTTTAGCTTTATTAGATGCTTCTATACCAAAACATTCAACAGGTTTTGATGGATGAACCGTTTCAGGAGTATCAATACCAATTAATCTAACGGTAATAATCTCTCCTTTATAATTAATTGAAAAAGTATCTCCATCAACAACCTTAACTACATCATAAAAATAATTATCGATTGGCCCTGATTCAGTTTTTATTTCTTCTACAGTTGTTGTGTCTTCAGTAATTTCTTCAACTATTTCGGGAACTTCTTCTTCTGTTTTTTTCTCATCTGCTTCATTAACAGGAGGAATACCAGAAGAGATAGTATTATTACCAGGATCATCTTCACCAAAAATTAGAGCTAATAAGATAATTCCACCAAAAAAGTAACCTATTATTTTAAATACTTTTATCATGTTTTAAATTATAAAAGAGTGCATTATTTAAATTACTCATCCGCCTCTACAAAATTATTACCTTCTAACTTGAACCTAATTGATTTAGGGACATTAGCACAACAAAATCCCATAAAATCATCTCCTTTGCCCTGAGTAATCATATCAACAGTAAATACTCCAGAGTTATATTTTATATCTTTTATAAAAATCCTATCGCCTAACATACCTTGAGTTAGATATTTTAAATTGCCTTCATTGTTTATAAAAATAGTAAAGTAATAGAAATACCCACTACCGCCACCTGTATATGCTATTATCTGTGCCACATCATCTAATCCATCATTATTAAAATCATCAATAATAAAAGAATTAACATTTTTTGCTAAATAAGCTCCCCATTGAAATTCTCCATTAGGAAAATTGTCACTTTTTTCACCGCGAACCACTATCTCTCCATCTTGTAATTGGTGTAATTCGTTTTCATCAAAATATGATGGTATATCTATATTATTAATTTGTTCTGCGATTGTTCCTTTTATTGCGTTATTATATTCTTCAAGTCTTTTTTGTCTTTCACCCTCTTCTGCTTCTACCATTTCATCATTTGAGCATATTCTTTAAAAGATGCGGTTTCAGGGTCCCAACTTGAAACAGGACTTTGAATATCTACCTCTTCTTGATTATTTACTTCAGATTCGTTTTCTTTTTCATCTTTTAATATAAAGATTAAAAATAATGCAAAACAAACAAAAACCACAAGGAATACGACTTTTAGCAATCTAGATGTAAATATATTTTTAAACATATTGTCATAATAACTCATTCCACAGAAAAGAGTAACTAGTTACCAACTGATCAAAATAATCACTTTTTTTGTTTTTTTACTTGCCAAAACTCAAATCTGGTGAGTATAATAAAAATAGAGGTACCTTATTTATGAATATACGACTTAATATCAATTTTTACGCCTCGGAGTAAGCGTAACTAGAATTCACACTCAGTTTTGGGATTAATGGTGTTATGCGTATCAGACACTTATTCATTATCTTGAAACGGTACGGGTATCTTCCTGGTCAATTAAAGATTTAAAACTAGCCAATAGAGGTATTGAAAAATTTCACTGAAATAGAACACAAGTATTGTGTAGTTTTCTGTTTCAATGAAATTTTTTAATCAGAAAACCAGCATTTATTAGTGCTGGTTTTCTTATATCTTAAAATAAAAAACTAATTTTATAATACTTGTTTTATAAAAAATTAAAAATAAAATATGCAAAATAAAATAAAAATAACTGAAGTAGACATAAATTTGCTGAAACCAGCAGATTACAATCCTAGAAAATGGAGTGAGAAGCAAAAAGAAGATTTAAAAGAATCAATTAACAAATTTGGAACTGTTGATCCGATTATTGTAAATAATTATAAAGGAAGAGAAAATGTAGTTATAGGTGGTCATTTTAGATTAGAATGTCTAAAAGAACTAGAATATGAACAAGTTCCTGTTGTATATCTTTCACTTTCAGAAGATAAAGAAAAAGAACTAAATCTTAGACTTAATAAAAACCAAGGTGAGTTTGATTACAATCTCCTAAAAGAATTTGATGAAACGATACTATCAGGTATTGGTTTTGAAAGTGTTGAGTTAGATAATGTTTTTAAGATTGAGGATACACCTGAACAATTCGATATTGAAAAAGAATTAAACAAAATAGATATCAAAGAAGTTAAAGCAAAAACTGGAGACATCTATGATCTAGATGGTTCTAAACTGATGGTTGGAGATTCAACTATTGAAATTGATGTTCTAAAATTGTTTGGAAAAGAACATAAAGCAGATATGTGCTTTACCGATCCTCCATACATTCTCGATTATCTTAAAGGAAAGAAAAAGAAGCCTGGAGAAACAACCAAAGGCTTTGGGAATAAAAGAGATAGAGTTTATATAGGAACTGAAACTCTTCCTGACAATTTCACAGAACTATGGATGAATAGTGTTTCTAAAATTCAAAAGAAAGATTTTTCAATTATTGTTTATGAAAATCCAAAGAATCTTAGAACTATCTGGAATGAATTAGAAAAACATTGGAAATATAGAAATACTATTATTTGGCATATTCCTAATCGTGTTCAGGGATTCAGTGCAAAATATAAATTCTTTAATAAATTTGATTTTGCCATCTATGGAACTACAGGAACTATTGAACTAAATACAAAACCAGAAGATGAACCTCTATTCCAAGAACAATATGAGACTGCTATCTATGCAACTAGTGGTTCTCCTCACTGGGAAGGATACAAAAAAGGACAAACATATTGCCCTACTGATTTCATTGATCATATCGCAGCTGATGAAAAATCTAGTGGTCAAGGAATTATCTTTGGAACTAAGCCTATAGAGATATTAATCCCTTATATAAAAGTGTTAACCAAACGTGGTGATCTTGTCTTTGAACCATTTGGTGGAAGTGGATCAACATTAATTGCTTCAATAAAATTAGACAGAAGATGTTTCATTATGGAGAAACAACCTATCTATGCAGAAGTGATAATAAAGCGTTGGGAAAACTTAACCGGAAAGAAAGCTAAAAAAATTAATGATTAGAGATGATCAAAAAAATAAATTACTCGAGGAGTTGGAGAGGACCCCCTTCATTCTTCATGCTTCCAAAAAAATTGGTATAGATAAATCCACTATTTATAGATGGATGAAGAAAGATAAAAAGTTTAAAGATAAAGTAGAAGAGTCATTAAATATAGGCAGAACGTCTTTGTGTGACTTTGCTGAATCTAAATTAGTTAAAAAGATTGAAGAAGAAGATTTCAGAGCTATTAAATTTTACCTAGAAAATAACGAGCAAAGATTTATTAAGCCTCGTCAGGTAACAATCTTCAACACTAACAATAAAGGAAGAGAGGTTTTAACTAATACCCAGAAAGATAAATTGGATAAACTACTAAATGATTTAGATTAAATATTTGAAAGTTCAAACATTATTAATTCGATTGCTCGTTTTTTAGTTACTGAATAATTGAAATGTTTCTTAATGTCACTATTAACTTTTTTATATACTGAATCAAATCTACTATCTATTTCAATTCTTTCTAATTCTGAAATATATTTAATATAGTTAGATACTTTTTCTGTTTGACTGCTGGGTTTTTTGCCAAAGATATATTTATAAACTCTGGAATCCCAGATAGCGTATTTCTTAGGATTAATAAAATGAATTAATTTTGAACTACCAACTAAAGAATTATTTATCTTGCTTTTAAGATGCATAAGATCTTTTTCTTCTAATTTCTTTCCACCCTTAACATTATTTAAGATTCTTAATGTTTCATTGATTTCAGTTAAATCTAATTTCTTAAGGATTGTTGGCATCCATCCATATATTGCATGAATTCCGACAACATAATTATGCTCATTAATTTTCTTGCAGTCTTTGAAGTATTTAATGAACTCTGGGTATGTTTTAAGATATGAATTATTCTTATTAAAATTAACTTTTTTAGAGTCTTTAATTAGTTTTAGTAAATCAATTACCAAAACTCTATTTATTTTATTTTTCACTTTAGCGGGTTTGAACTGATAATTATCAGCGAGTGAGAGCCTTGAACAGAAGGCTCCTCGCCGTTGCGATATCCTAGGATACCCATATAAAGTTTCCAATACATGACCGCTAAAGTGACTCCAGACGAGGAGCCTTCTATACTTTAGCGGTTTTGGATATTCCGACCATTTCTCAAAGAGTTTTAGGTCTTTATTGTTAATGAAATGATAGCAAAGTAGAGATTATTTTGCTATCTGTTGGTACCTTAGCTTAGGTTTGGAGATTTGTGTAGTAATTATCTATCAGACCATTCAACTATAGATTTTGGTATATTTTCCAACCAATCTTGTGAAACAGAATAATTATTGGATTTTTCAACAACAACATCTAATAATTCTTTAAAATTTAAATTAGAAAATTTATTTTCTAATATCATTTTTTTGAAAATTTTCAGAACATCTATAAATTGATTAACAGTTAAAGGTAAAATGTTTTGTTTACTGCCTTCGTACCCTGTTTTAATACTTCCCCAAAAAGTATTAAGAGTGTCCCTATGAATATATGGAGCTACAAAAATACAATAATTAGTTTTGTTATTATTTTTATCATCAAAATCTTTCAAATGTCTCATAACTGGCTGACCTTCTGCATACCACTGATCTCTACCAGACAATAGTGTCACCTCAACAATCATATTAAACGACTCGTAATAACATTCTATATCAGAGACATTTGCCCTAAAACCAGTAGGTAGACCATCATCACCCATTTTAAAACTTGGAGATATACTAAGTGCATCATTTATTACTAATAAAGCTCTAGAGACATACCATTCAAAATCAAGTGATGGCTTAGATGTTAGCGGTGAATAATTACTACTACCCTTTATTAAGGTTATTTTTTCTAAACAATCATCCAAAATTTCAAAATCATGTTTAATATCTTTTAATTTATTTATCCTTGAATTATTGAGTTTTAATTTTAACTCACTAACTTTATCATTATCATTTAAATCTTTTATATTTTCTAAATATAATCTAAAACTTTCTTCCTCTGTTTCTTCTCTTAATAATTTAGTTAATTCATTAATTATTTTTTTATGATCACTACTATTTACCCAAGGTAATTTTAGAGAATTAAAATCGTTCAAATAAGAAAAATAATCGCTAAATTCATCAAAATGATCTGATTTTATTTTTATATTACTAATAATACTATCGACTTCTACTTTCTTATCTTTTGCAATATCAATATGAGTATCTCCACCCCTTAATGCAATTAGTCCTGTGATTCTGAAATATCTTATAGAAGAATCAGTATAATCTTTCAAATTATCTAAATTTGTATTAATAGAACAACTATCACCAAAAATCTCTCTTATTCTTTTAATTTTAAAAGTCTTAATAAAGTCCTTTCTATCAACACCAGATCTCTCTTTGCATTCACTACGAAAATTAATTATTCTGTCTACATAATCCACAATTTGATCGCTTCTTACTAAGGAAGGTACAAAAAGGCTATATTCTTCTTTGGATAATCCCACAGGTTTGTTACCTAATTCATTCCATTTTTTATTTACTTCTGTTATTAATTTTAATGTCCCTACAAATGGTCTTATATCAAAATCATCATACCCTTTTTTTTCTAAAGGATTAGGGTATTGCCATTTTAATAAAAATTTCGTAAATAACTCTTCCTCATCAACCTTGTCTTCAAGTCATTCTTTTGCTAAATCAGTAATTACTACTTCACCCTTACTCTTCTGTGCAATACATAATCCAAACCTATTCAAAATTCCAGCTGGTGTTCTTCCTCTACCAGAAGCATTAACTGGTTTATCCTTAAATTTATCTAAAATTTTATCAATTATTTGATCATCAATATCATCCCCTGTTTCATCTTCATGCACAGCTTCAATTAAATATCGATCTTCTAATGTTATTCTTTCTGGTTTGTAAAGTCTTTTTTTAATTATAGAACCAAAAAAATTCTTTTGACCTTCTTCATCAAATTTTTGTCCCTCAACTTCACTAAGGGCTCTTAGAAAGTTTTGCATTCTTTCCGGATTACGAACAGTAGTATTAAAACTCCATACTTTAGCCATACTAATAAGAATATCGGATTAGTAGTTAGTAATCAAGACTTCTTTAGTTTCATTATTTTTATTTTTGGATTGATAGTTAGAATTATTATAATTATGTTTTATATTATGAATTTTGAAACCATTTTTTTTAGAAAATTCTTTTAAAATTTTATGTGTTTTACCTTTATGATTAATTACATTTGAGAGTGCAAATTTAACTCCTTTATTATTAAGATCTAGAATAACTTCATATAAATCATTTTCATCTTTTTCAGTCCAACCTCGCGATTCATTGTAACTAGCCAGCCCTAACAGATAAGGCGGGTCTAAATAAACAAAGTCGTTTTTTTTGAAATCAATATTAACTAATTTTCTAAAATCCATTTTTTTAAAATTAATTTTCTTCTTGTTTGATAAATAATTGAAATTAGATAAATTTTTTCTTGAATTACCATTATAGTCCCTTTTACCGACAGGCATATTAAATTCACCCTTAGAATTAAATCTAATTTGATTATTAAAACTATAAAATATAAGAGTCAGAAGATAGATTGAATTATTAGAATTTTTATTATAAAAATCTCTAAGTTTAGAATATTTTTCCTTATTTACAGAACCTAAACCAGATGAACTATTGGCTCCATAATGATTATAACCATTTATATAACTCTGACTTAAATCGAATTTTTTTATAATATCTAATATTTCAATATTTAATTCTTCAAAATTTTTATTTTTTATTAAATTCAATAATTTAACAACTTCTGAATCGTTATCTATACAGATTATTTTTTCAGAATTAACATTTATACCCACATTTCCACCTCCGCAAAAAACATCATAAAAAGTACCCACACCATCCGGAATTTTTTTTGAAATTTGAGATATAATTTTATGTTTTCCTCCAGTGTAATTTAGTGGTGATTTAAGATATTCAGGCAAATGAGTATTTTTTTCACTTAGAAATATCTTTTTGTGTTTTTTATTTTTATTAATTTTACAAAAGAAAATTCTTTCTTTTAAAGAATCATTTGTTGATGATCCAGTAGTAAACTGTTTAAAATCTTTTTCATAAATTTTAACATCACCAACCATTTCTAAAGCAGATATTATTTCATTATCACTAATAAGTGACTGCGATCTTGCACTACCATTCATTCCCATATCATTATAAGAAACAAGTATATATTTAGACTTTATATTTTTAATAAGATCACTAAAAGCTGATCCTGCAGATTTAGAACTATATTTACTTTTTATTTTTGATCTATCAATTTTTTTTGCTACACCTAAAACCTTTTCTTTCTTCCATTCAACTATATTTTCTAACAAATGATAACAATCTGAATACTGTCTTGAGTTATATGGTGGATCTATGTATACAACATCAGATTCAATTCTTTTAACAAGATCATTAGCATCCTCATTAAAAATGAGTGCACTAAAAGGGCTTTTTTGTATATTTAATTTATTTAAAATTAATTTTTTATTAGGTATTTTAATTTTTCTATATGCATCATAGTGCCCAACTGTATTAGCTATCCTATCTGCTGCATATACTAGGGATGATATTAGATAAGACCTTTCCCTTTTATTTAATTTTGATTTTTTATATTCTTTTTCTATGTCATCTCTTATAAAACCTATTATCTTTGAATTTTTTTTATCAAAATATGTATTTGAAAAATTCTTAGAAAAATAATTATCAGATAAATTGACTGCATCTAAACTATTATAGTAATTTATTTTATTGTTAATTATTTTTTTTCTCAATATTTGCCTACCAAAAAACGCATCATATACAACGACGTTAGATCCTAATATATCGTTTAATATAACATTTGATTTTTTATAAAAATTAGAAGCAACAACTCCAGTACCTGAGAAGATATCTGCAAATGAATCAAATTTAACTTTTTCTTTTAATAAAATGTCCTCTATAAATTTAAGTAATTTTTTCTTACTGCCTAAATATCTTCTTTGAGAAATATCATTTCCATAATGCGCATCTAACATAACAATTATTATATAATAAAAAAATAACTATACTAAAAAGTTATCAACTTTTTATAAAGAAAGTCTAGACTTACCCACCCTTTCTGTCATCAATGTAGTCATGCAAACACAAAATCCGCTACAAGTGACTTCGGACGAGAAAAAGAGTATTTCAACAGACCAGCTGAAATATGTACTTTATGCAAGGAAATCAAGCGAATCTGACGAGAAACAAGCGCTTTCGATAGAAGCTCAGACTAATGAAATGCTCGCCATTGCGGAGAGAGAAAACATCAATGTTGTGGATATAAGGCGAGAATCACATTCAGCGAAGGATTCAGGAAATAGACCTGTTTTCAATGAATTATTAACAGACATAAGATCTGGAAGATTCAATGGAATATTAGTATGGCACCCAGATAGATTATCTAGAAATGCAGGAGACCTCGGTTCCCTAGTTGATTTAATGGACCAAAAGAAGCTTATTGAAATAAGAACATATGGCCAAGGTTTTACCAATACCCCTAGTGAAAAATTTCTTCTAATGATTCTCTGTTCTCAAGCTAAACTTGAAAATGACAATAAGAGTGTGAATGTTAAGAGAGGTCTTCGCATGAGATGTGAAATGGGGTTATGGCCTGCCCCTGCGCCAACTGGTTATTTAAATGAGAAAAGAATCGATAGAAAAGGTTACGTAATGATAGATCCACAACGTGGGCCAATTATTAAACAAATGTTTGAGAAGATGGCTTATGAAGGATGGAGTGGTAGAAAAATATTTCACTGGTTAAAATTTGATTTAAATTTTAAAAGTTCTACCAGTGGAAAACATTTAAGCCTTGGAAATATTTATAGACTTTTGCAAACCCCCTTCTATTACGGAAGATTTGAATACCCTAAGGAAAGTGGTAATTGGTACACAGGAAATCACACCCCAATCATTACAGGGGAACTTTATCAAAAAGCTCAAGAGTTTTTGAAGAGAGATAAAATCGTTCGCGGAGAATCAAAAGAATTTGCTTTCACTAGATTAATTCATTGTGGACTATGTGACTCGGGCGTATGTGCAGAAGAAAAGTTTAAGAAGTTAAAAAACGGAAAGGTTCTACATTATATTTATTATGGCTGTAACAGATCTAAGGATAGATTTTGTAAGTGTGGATATATCAGAGAAGAACAATTAATAAAAGATCTTATGGATCAAATAGATAATTTGAATATGAATAGTGCAGCAATACATAAAAAGTTTCAAGCTGAATTTAATCGAGCAACCAGATTCCAAAGAAAATTCCTAGGATCAAAACAAGAAGAAACTAAAGTTTCAGAACTAGATATTAAAAGTTATGTAAAACACGTATTGAAAGAAGGAAGTAATGAGGAGAAGCGGGAATTGTTGGGAGAGATTGAGAATAAGTTAGTATTGAAGGATAAAGAAATTATTTTAAAGGAAACAAAATAATAATAAAAACGATACTACACCCAAAATAAATAGAATTATATTCAAAAATTTTAGGTCTATCTCTAAAATTGTTTTTCTACTTAAAATATAATACGTAGCGGTTAATATAGAAATATACAAAATAATTAATCCATCACCGAGAATAAGAGGATCCTTAACAAGAGTGACCGAAACAAAAAATAAAACATATAACAATGGTAGAAGTAAAAAACCGAAAAGATAGTCTGTTAGATAATTAATAACATTCATTTCTTTCTTTTCTTTTTTATTTTCTTGCTCATTATAATCGAGCACTCGAGACATTCCCATAACAATTTTAGTTATTTAATTCTTTTACGTTTTTTTATTATATACTAAATATTTATCGTTTTACACTACACAACTATAAATAAAAAGTTTATATTTGTTACCGAAGTTTTTAATAATTCACTTAAAAAAACTATTTATTAACTTGATCTTTTACGATAGTTAAAAGTTCATTTGTTAACTGTTTATTATACTTAACACCCTCTTTTATACTAGGTTCGGAAAATAAAATATTTAATCCTTTTTCCAGTATCTTATCTGCTTTATCATTATTTGTCTTCATTAAATCAGTCATCATGTTCATTGATGTATTTTTAAAATTGTAAGATTCATACATTTTTTGATGATAAGAAAATTGGTTAATAAAAAATACCATAAAATAAGAAGGTACCGCTAAAGCCGACACCCTTAATATAGCAACTCCGGCAGATATATTTTTTTCGTCTTTTAGTAAATCAATAAAGTAAAAGATTATAAAACCAACAAGAAGCCCCATCAATAATGAAAAAACCAGCCACCACCAATGACCGCTAATCTTCCATGAAAAAAATTTTTCTTTACGGTGTATTTTATGACTGTTTGCATTATTAATAAAAGTTCCTAAACTTTCTTTTATAGTTTTTTCCTCAAAAGAACTCTTTTGTTTTGTTAACTCATCAACCAAATTTATAGCGTTTAAAAAGGATTCTGGATCAAAACTTTTTAATTGATTATTTGCTTCTTTTATTTTTTCTAAAGTCTCATCAAAATTATCTGATAGTTTAAGTTGAGTATATAAACCAGATTTCCTTAAAAGATTATTAACACCCTCTAAATCATTTAGACAATTATGATGATGACTAGTTATGTCTTTTCTATCTAAATTATTTAATTGTTGGTAATTATTAATAAAATTATTTAGACTATTATTTAATCCATTTAAATGATCAATGGAAATATCATCAAAAACTTTATGATCTTCTTTAATTTTTTTTAAAATATCTAAATTCTTTTCAACAAATATTTTCAAAGAATCATTATCCATTTCTTTCCATGGTGAAACAGACTGACCAATTGGTAATAATTTTAAATAATCAAAACTTAGTATTTTCTCTATATTATCTAATATTTGTTTTTTAGTATCTTTTATCATGACTGCTAGATAAGAAGACTATATCAAAATAACCCTCTAGGGTCACGCTCGATAACGTGTGTACTCGTGTGAACTGTACCCCATTTAGTGGACACTTTTAGAACCCATAACCCTTATGTTTGAAATAAGATATTCTCTGTATTCAACAGGTGTCATTTTGTTTCTAGTCCACTGTTTTCTTTCATTATTATAGTATTGCATATATTGTTCAACTTTCAATTTCAGTTCTCTGAAGGTTATACAAGATTTATAATCAAGTTCATCTTTCATGTGGCCAAAGAATGATTCTATTGGAGAATTATCAATACAT
>Ga0136558_1001421_pt1 | contig 12177 bp, 9 predicted proteins | sample AntRauTorckE6833_FD_101391 | JGI IMG/M metagenome (GOLD analysis project Ga0136558, IMG submission 101391) | Saline lake microbial communities from Rauer Islands, Antarctica - Metagenome Torckler E6 #833 | ecosystem: Environmental > Aquatic > Non-marine Saline and Alkaline > Saline | place...
GGTGGTTAGCAAACAAATTGGAGCTACTGCTGGTAGTGCTGCTGGCAAGGCATTAAATACTTTAAACTCAGGTAAGAACAAGGTTCTTGGCGCTGGCAGGGCAGCCCTGAGAGGTGGAATGAGAAGAGCTGGTAGACAGGCTAAGACGTGGGGAGGTGATGCTGTTGATCATGCTAGTTCAAAGGTAGGCATGGATTTGAATGTTGGTAGAGGGTATAAAAGATATAAATCTCAGCTTCAGCAAAGAAGAAAGGAAAAACAATCTAAAATATATAAACAAACATTGGATACAGCTTCTGAGGGAGGAGCTAAAGGAAATATGGCCATGATGCTAACCGGTGATAAAGCTTGGGATCATTTTAAAAATGGAAAGTTATTTAAGGGCATGAAAAGTCAAAAGAAATTATATCAAGGAGCTGAAGATTTAAAACAAAAGAATGAGGAAATATCTAAAACTAAAGAAGAGAGAGGTAAGTATATGGACGATTCAGAGTTTAAACCTATTCTTAGAAAACAAAGAAAAATTAAAAAAGAAAATAGAAAAATTGATAAAAATATTTACAAAAAGAAAGAACAAAGAGACAAAGGTTATAAAAGTGATGAAGAGAAAAATAATTTAGATAAAGAAATAGAGGAATTAGAAGGTAAGAAGGAGCTTAATAAGAGCGAACATAAAACCTTAGAAAGTAAGAAAAAAAATAAAAATTATGATGATAAAGAGGCTACTAAGATTGATAATCAAATTAAAGAATTAGAAGATGATAAAGAAGAAATTAAAAATGATTTGGAAAGTGTTAGATCTAAACATGGCTCAGGCTTTGGTCTAACCGATGCACGTATTTCTGCTGGAGCTGAACTTGAAGGTGAGGCAGGCAAAAAGATTGCTAATGTGCAAAATGATGGAGATTTGGTAAATATTATTAAAGAAGCTATAGACAGAAAAGATCATGCTATGATTCAAGCTGCATATAAAAAGCTGGCTAAAACTGGTAACTTTAATGAGTTAAACAAGGCCCTTGATTTGGGTACTGGCCATGATGGTATGATTAAATTAGCTAAGGATAAGTTTCAAGGTGAAGCTGGTATGTCTGAGCAAGAGTCTCTTGGCTTATTAGGTGATGTTGGTGATATTACCAAGAGTTTAGGCCAGTTTTCTGGTTTTGGACACACTACTATGGAAAATGGTAGATGGAGAAAGGCCTCTCAAGAAGAACAGTCTGTTGCCGCTTATACTGAATCAAGTAAAATGAATATTCAAAAATGGGCTCGTGAGGTTACTCACTTAGGATTAGTTTCATATGAAGATGGTAAGCCTCATACTATGGAGAATTCTAAACTAAACAAAGATGTTGTTGCCTTGCTTGCATCTAAAGATAATATGTATGCCGAACAAATTGGAGATACTGGTAATACTAACTTAATCAATACATTGAGTACTAATAATAATATTAAAATTATAGAACAAAATGGAGCTCCTAAAGTGGCTCAAAAATTAAGAGAGATACGAGATAGTAGAAATGGAGAAGAAAATAAAAATATAGATACCAAGGAGATGTTAAATTCAATTGATTTAGAAGTGTAACTTAGCTGATGACTCCAAGAGTAGTCAAGCAGGAAAGAATAAAAATAAAGATAGTAATCAAGTTTAATAAATATGAATCAAGTATATCAAAAACAACTTAAGCAAATAGATAATCTAATTGAAGTCTTAGCTCAGTCTAATGATTTTAAGCTTGCCTTTGACCTATATAAGAAGATTAAGTTCTTTTTAGATAATAGTCGTGACTTAAAAGAAAAAGATAATCTTAGCTATAGAAAGTTTGAGCAAGCGCTTTTGAAGAGTAAGTTTTTGTGCTTAAACTATTTTGATGACTGGCAAGAAATAAGTGAATTACTGAAAAATAATCTTGACCTAGCATTTGAAATGCCTGGTTATGACTTTTGGACAAAACTTAAAGTTAACCTACAATATATCTCAGATTGGCAAGAAAGAGATGAGATTAAAGAGATGTTGGTAAAAAGTATTAGAGCTTGTAATAAAAGTATAATTGATGATAATAAATATCAAGATCGAGTAATCACTAAAATATCTGATTGGGTAAAAAACTTTATCTCCCACTTAGACTTTAATGAAAAGGTTGATCTTGTTAAGAAAGCTGAGTATATTAATAATAATAGTGAAATTAAAAAGTTAAAAGTAGAGGACAAGCAAAAAGTAATAGCGCTACTTAAGCTTTATGAAGCTCTTAGTGTCTCCTCACAGCAGAAATATGGCTTTGAAGACACTGTCTTTATGGTTGTAGATGGCAAGAGAATAATACTTACCAAAAACGGCATAGATGATGTTGATGCTGAGATGAAAAAAATTAGAAATATCAAAGATTACCAGGAAGATAAAGAGGAAGATAAAGAGGAAGACAAAGGGGATGTAAATAGTGGTGAGGATGGTGACAATGATTTGGGAGATTATAGTCCAGATACAGGTGAAAAACTGCTAGTTTTAAAAAGCATGCTTTCTGAGTATGATCCTGATAGTTTGGAGGCTAAAGCTTTACAAGAAGAAATTAATAGACTGAATTATATAAATGTTAAACAAAAATAATACTATTTTAGTTTCAGGTTCCATTGCCTATGACTACGTAATGAGTTTTCCTGGCTATTTTAAAAATCATATATTAGCTGATAAAATTCACAATCTTAATGTGAGTTTTTCTATTAATAAATTAAACTTAAGTTTTGGTGGCACCTCAGCTAATATCTGCTATAACCTCTCACTGTTACAAGAAAGTCCATATTTGTTAGCTCACATAGGTAAAGATAGCGCTAAATATAAAGAGTACTTAAAATCAACTAAGACAATCTTTGATTATATGCTTACAGATAAAAGTGCTTATACTGCCAGTGCCTATATCATGACTGACAAAAAAGATAATCAGATAACAGCTTTCTATCCGGGACCACTAACAAAGTCACTGTCTAAAAAAATTAAAACTATTAAAGCGATAGATGTAGTCATTATCAGCGCTGAGTTAAAAGAAAGAATGCTAGCCTATGCAAGCTATTATCAAAAAAATAATATTAGCTATATTTTTGATCCAGGACAACAGGTTATAAGTTTTAATAAGCTGGAGATGAAAAAGATGATTAAAGGAGCTAATATTATTATAGGCAATGATTATGAAATAGAAATTATTAAAAAGCGCTTACAGTTAAAGTTAAATGAATTAAAAAAGCAAGTACAAACACTAATTATTACTAAGGGTGATAAGGGATCAGTTATAAATAATAATAATAAGGTATATAAAATTAAAGCAGTAAAAGCTAAAAAATTAGTTGATCCTACAGGGGCAGGTGATGCTTATCGCGCAGGTCTTATTAAAGCCATCACTTTAGATAAAGAAAAGATTGATTGGCAAAAAGCGGGCAACTTAGCCTCTTTAGTGGCTAGCTATGCAGTGGAACACTTAGGCACACAGGTGCATAAGTTTAGCTGGACAGAGATTAAAAAAAGATATAAAGTAGAGTTCGAAGATACATTAATATAAATAATAATATTATATAAATAATAAAGTTATGAATTACGATATTAAAGACATTAAATTATCCCCTGAGGGCAAAAAAAGAATAGAATGGGCTGATAAAGATATGCCTGTTTTAAGAGAAATTAGAGCAGATTTTCAAAAAGATAAAGCTTTTAAAGGTATGAATATTTCTGCTTGTTTACATGTCACTGCTGAAACAGCTAATTTAGCAAGAGCGTTAAAAGCAGGAGGAGCTAATGTGGTTTTGGTAGCTTCTAATCCATTGTCAACTCAAGATGATGTAGCTGCTTCATTGGTGAAGGATTATAACATCGAAGTATTAGCTATTAAAGGTGAAAATAGAGAAATATATTATAAACATTTACGTCAGGCCTTGAAACACGCTCCAGTTATTACCTTAGATGATGGAGCTGACCTTATCTCTTTGCTTCACTCTGATTTTAGTCACTTAGCTAAAAAGATTAAAGGCTCAATGGAAGAAACAACTACTGGAGTTATCCGCTTAAAATCACTGCAAGAATCTGGTAATTTAAACTTACCAGTTATAGCAGTAAATGATGCTAAAACTAAGAATTTATTTGATAATCGTTATGGTACTGGTCAATCAACTCTAGACGGAATTATTAGAGCTACTGATATATTAATTGCAGGAAAAACTATTGTGGTAGCAGGTTATGGTTGGTGTGGTAGAGGTGTTGCTACCAGAGCCAAAGGTATGGGAGCTAAGGTGATAGTAACGGAAGTAGATGAAATTAAAGCCTTAGAGGCTAGTATGGATGGCTTTATGGTCATGCCTATGAAAGAAGCAGCTAGCATTGGTGATCTCTTTTGTACCTTAACTGGTGACCTTCATGTTATCGACACTGAGCATTTTAAAAAGATGAAAGACGGAGCTATAGTTTGTAATAGTGGACACTTTGATGTAGAAATAAACTTAGAAACTTTAAAGAAAATGTCTAAAAAGGTAAATAAAGGTTTAAGACCGCATGTCAATGAATATGTTTTAAGTGAAAAGAAAAGCATTTATGTCTTAGCTGAAGGTAGGTTAATTAATCTTTCAGCTGCTGAAGGTCATCCTGCCTCAGTTATGGATATGAGTTTTGCTACTCAAGCTTTGTCTTGTGAGTATGTGGTAAAAAATAGTGATAAATTAAATAAAGCAGTACACAATGTACCTACCAGTATTGAAATAAAAATTGCACGTTTAAAGCTTAAAGCTTTAGGTGTAAATATTGATAAGTTAAGCCCAGAGCAAAAGAAATATCTTGTTACCTGGGAAATAGGAACTTAAATATATGAATAACAATATCAAATTAATCACCTCCGAATCTGTTACCGAAGGACACCCTGATAAGGTCTGCGATCAAATTAGTGATGCTATCTTAGATGAAATGCTAGCCCAAGATAAAAATACTCATGCTGGCATTGAATGTTTAGCTACTACCGGTTTAGTAGTGGTAAGTGGGGAAGCTAGAACAGAAGCCTATGTTAACATTGATGAAGTGGTGAGACGAGTTTTGAAGGAAATTGGCTATGATAATCATGATAGTGGCTTTTATTATAAGTCCATTGGAGTCTTAAACGCTTTACATGAACAAAGCCCTGAGATTGCCCAAGGTGTAGATGAAAACAGTGGTGAATTTAAGGAGCAAGGAGCAGGTGATCAAGGTTTGATGTATGGTTATGCTACTAGTGAAACCGATGTCTATATGCCTCTACCTATTGTTTTAGCTCATAAATTGACTCACAGACTAGCTGAGCTTAGAAAAGAAGGTATTTTAGATTATTTGCAACCAGATGGGAAAAGTCAGGTTACAGTTGAGTATAAGGATAATAAAGTGAGTAGAGTGGATACTGTAGTTATTGCTTGCCAACATTATAAGGGTGTAGACATGAAACAACTTAGAGAAGATATTAAAAGAGAAGTTATCATTCCTGTTTTAGGTGATCTATATAAAAACGATACTAAAATATATATAAACGCCACTGGCAGTTTTGTAAAAGGTGGTCCAGCTGCAGATACTGGTTTAACTGGTAGAAAAATAATAGTTGATACTTATGGTGGCATGGGCGCTCATGGGGGAGGTGCTTTTTCTGGTAAGGATGCCTCCAAAGTGGATAGAAGCGGAACTTATATGGCCAGGCATGTGGCTAAAAGTGTGGTAGCGTCAGGTTTAGCAGATAAGTGTTTACTACAAGTCGCTTATTCCATTGGAGTATCTGCTCCAGTTGGAATATATGTAGAAACAGATGGTACTAACAAAGTTAGTGAAGATAAGATTATTGATATTATTAACAAAAACTTTTCCTTTAAACCTAAAGTTATTATCGAATACCTTAACTTAAAGCAAGTGAAATATAGAAAAACGGCTGCTTATGGTCATTTTGGCAGAAAAGACCTTGATTTTACTTGGGAGGAAATAAAAAACTTAAGTAAATAGATATAAATAAGTTTAGTTTAATTTCAGATAATAAAGCTACAATTTTGTAGCTTTATTTTTCTATCATTCGTTTCTTTTAAGTCTTTTAAAAGTATGCTAAAATATAAGTAATTAAATGTTTAAGTGACAAGTTTAAAAAAATAAGGCTTGGCACAATATTAGTTTATGTTTGACTATTTACAACAATTCAACAAACTTCCTAAAGACTTAAGGAATAAAATTTCCCAAAAGGAGCTTATGTCAAAAGTAAATGAATTGGAGAAAAAATATCAGGTTGCTTTAGCAGCTTTAATTATGAAAGTAATGGTAAAGCAGGTTCCATATAATAACATAGCTTTGTATTTAGTTGGGGAAAAAGATCTTGATGAACATAAAGCTGAAGAATTGAGTAAAAAATTAAAAGAAACTGTATTTAAAGATGTTAATGATTATTTAGATAGTGATAAAAACAAACAAGAGTATAATGACAATAAAGAAGGAAATTCAAGTAAATTAGTAACAGAAGATAAAAAAGAAAACAAAAAAGAAGATCCTCAAGAATTAATTAATCAAATTACTAAAAAAGAAGATCATAATATAAAAATAGACACAGCTACTAAAGATATTATTGATAAAGCAGATGTCAGTTTAAGCAGTGCTTATCTACACGATAGACTACATATGGTTTTGCGCATCTATATCAAAGGTGTGAGAGATAAGATTGCTACCCGTAGCGTCTTGACCCGTTCTGGACAAGAAGGAGGTTTAAGTTTAGATGATGCTAGTATTGATAAGTTATTAAAGTTAGCAGATGAGTATAAGAATAGTCAAGAACTAAAAATTGAAAAACCTAAAGCAAAGCCTGGTGAAGAGGCAGAAAGAAGAGATAAACTAGAAGCTTTAAATGAAAACTATAGTTTAAAAGATTCACTAAAGTCTAAGGAAAAAGAAGAAGATAAAAAAGAAGAAGATAAAAAAGAAGACTTATATAAAAAACTACACATTCAAAGAGAAATTGCCCCACCTAGCCCTAGTACGGTTGTAAATAAAGAGGAAGAATCGATAGATAGTCATAAAACAGATAAGCATAAAAAGGAAGATGAAATGCATTCTGAAAATAAAGTAAGCGAAATAAAAGATAATGAAAAATCAGATAATGAAAAACAGACAGCAGAAATTGAGGAAGCTAAAGCTAATGAAGAAAACAGAGAAAACCGAGAAGATAGAGAAAAAAAGGAAGATATAGGCGTAGAAGGAGATAAAAAAGATCAAGATAAAGAGACTCAAAAGCAAAGAGATAAACAAAGGCAAGTAGATGATAAGAAAAAAAGTCTTGAAGTAAATGATGCAAAACAAAAAGAAATAAGCAGTGACTTGAAAAATTCACCTCAAGAAACTAAGAGTTCATATCCAAGTAACTTAAGTCAAGCGCCTGTTAGCTCTGGTAAGAAATCAATGCAAGATATTAAAGTAAATCAACGTATCATGGGACCTATTGATGAGTTGAGATATTTTAATTTGAAAAACTTTAGAAGATTGTCATCAGATCCTCAAGAGGCTTTCTCTAAGATAAAAGAGAAAATTGAATTATTAACTAAAGAATCATACGAAAAAAGATTGGAAGGTATTCAAGCTTGGAGAGAGAATCCTTTAAATAAACTATATTACCAAATCAGCAGAGAAAGTCTTGATCAGTCTAAACCAATTAGTGAAGTGATAAAGCAAAGACAAGAAAATAATGTGGATTATTTAAGTAGTGAAGAATTAAAGGTGCTCGTATCTTTTAATAGGTCATACATGTTTTAATATATGCAACAATTTACAGTCCCACAATTTATTGACGTTGAAAGTAAGGTGATTGGCCCTATTACAGCCAGGCAATTTTTAATCTTTGTAACAGCTACAATACTAGGGGGTGTAGCTTATTTGGCTTTTGATTTTGAATTGTTTGTAACAATAGCTGTGCTTTTGATCATTATTGCTGGTGTTTTTGCTTTTCTAAAAATTAATGGCAGGCCCTTTCATTATTTTGTGCTTAATTTAATTCAGACATTGAAGAAGCCAGGACTTAGAGTTTGGAATCATAAGATTGCTAAGGACTTGGAAGCGGAAATTGTAAATCTTGAGTACAAAGAACAAATACCAAGAAAGGAATTTTATGATAAATCACGTTTAGCTGAGCTCTCTTTAGTGGTTGATACTAAGGGTCAGTATCAAAACATAGAAGATGAGCCTGGTGACATTCAAATAGATCCCAATTAATTATGTCTAAAGAAAAAAAATCAAGTACTAAAGTTAGTCATTCTACCCAAGAGTTTCTTGATATTGCAGAAATTAAAGATGATACCGTTATTATGAAAGATGGAACTTTAAGGGCGGTGATACTTGTTTCTAGTATTAACTTTTCGCTTAAAAGTGAAGATGAACAAAACGCTATTATTTCTTCTTATGTAAGGTTTTTAAATAACTTGGACTTTATTTTTCAAATTGTAATTCAGTCTAGAGAGTTAAACATTGGTGCTTATATTGAATATTTAGAGAAAAAAGAAAAAGAGCAAACTAATAAGCTATTAAAAATGCAAACAGGTGAATATATTGAATATATCAAAGAACTTACTTCTATTGGAAAGATTATGAACAAACGTTTTTACGTTGTTGTTCCATATAATCCTTTATCAGATAAAAGAAAAGGGTTTTTTAGCTCATTTAGAGAAGCTTTGAGTCCAACCAAGTCACTGAAACTGCAAGAAAAGAAATTTCAAAAATATAAATCTATGTTGGAACGTCGACTATCTAGTGTTACCACTGGTCTTGAGTCTATGGGGGTAAGCACAGTAAGGCTAGACACTCAAAGTTTAATAGAGTTGTATTATAAGACATATAATCCTGACACTGCTAAGAATCAAGAGTTAGCTGACGTTAGGAAACTTAGAGTAGATATTTAATATTATTTGATTATAATTTTGTTATGATAAATTTTCAGAAAAAAAACAAAAATAAAGCCAAGAAGCAAGAGCTGGAAGAAAATGAAGTTCCGCAAAAAAGTGAATTAAACCGCACTAAAGATATTATTGCTGATGAAAAAGCTTTTCGTAGAGGTATTTTGTCTGTTAGAGATTTGATTTCACCGGCCAGTTTAAAGGTTGACTCTACCTATCTTCGCTTGGGGCAGCAATATGTTAGAACTATTTTTATTATCAGTTACCCTCGTTATATCAGTGTAGGTTGGTTTGCCCCCATAATTAACTTAAATGAAACTTTTGATGTTTCCATGTTTTTCTATCCAGTAAAGAGTGCAGTTATTTTAAAACAATTAAAGAAAAGAGTGGGTGGCTTAGAAGCACAAATTATATCTGACGCTGAAAAGGGAGCCGCTAGAGATCCTATCAGAGAAACAGCTCTAAGAGATATTGAAGCTCTAAGAGATGCCTTAACTCAAGGTACGGAAAAATTCTTCCAGTTTGCTCTGTATGTTACTTTATACACAGAAAACGAAGAAGAAATGGAGAGGCTTTCAGATCAGGTAGAGGATATATTTGGTTCAAGATTGGTGTATTCTCGTAGAGTCTTATACCAAGCTGAACAAGGTTTTAACTCTACCTTACCTTTAGGCAATGATGAACTCTATATTACTTTTAACATGAACTCTTCCCCAGTAGCTTCTTCTTTCCCTTTTATCTCCAGTGAGTTAACCAGTGACAGAGGAATATTATATAGTATTAATAGGCACAATAATAGTTTAATATTGTTTGACAGATTTAATCTGCAAAATGCTAATTCAGTAGTTTTTGCTAGCTCTGGTGCAGGTAAAAGTTATGCCATTAAGTTGGAAGTTTTAAGATCTTTAATGATGGGGACTGATGTTATCATTATTGACCCTGAATATGAATACAAGCATTTATCTGATGCTGTTGGTGGTACTTATGTAAACATTTCTTTATCTAGTGAAAATAAACTTAATCCTTTTGATTTGCCTAGAGCTATTGGTGGAGAAGCTAAGCCTAAAGATATTATCAGAAGCGCAGTGATTACTTTAAAAGGATTGGTAAGACTGATGATTGGTGAATTAGATTATGATCAAGACTCAGTAGTGGACAGAGCCTTGCTCGAGACCTATGCTAAAAAAGATATCACAGCAGATTCTGATCTCTCAAATATTGACCCTCCGATTATGTCTGATTTTCAACAAGTGCTTGAAGGTATGGAAGGTGGAGGAGATTTAGCTTTAAGACTAAAGAAATATACAGAAGGTACATTTTCAGGCTTACTTAATCATCCCACTAACGTTGAAATGGATAATCAAATGGTTACTTTTTCTGTTCGTGACCTTGAAGATGAATTAAGACCAGTTGCTATCTACACTATTATTAACTATATTTGGAATATTGTTAGAGCAGAGACAAAAAAGAGAATTTTAGTTATTGATGAGGCTTGGTGGATGATGCAAAGAGAAGATAGTGCTAAGTTTATCTTCGCTTTGGTAAAGAGATGCCGTAAATATTATTTGGGAGTTACCACCATTACTCAAGATGTTAATGACTTTTTAACTTCTCCCTATGGAAAAGCTATTGTTACTAACTCTTCCTTGCAATTACTATTTAGACAATCACCCGCAGCTATTGAGCTAGTACAAAAAACCTTCTTACTCACTGAAGGAGAAAAGTATCTACTACTTGAATCAGGATTAGGTGAAGGAATATTTTTTGCAGGTAATAAGCACGTAGCTATTAAGGTGGTAGCTTCATATAGTGAAGATCAATTAATAACTTCTGACCCTCGCCAGTTACTTGAGATTGAAGAAGCTAAAAAAGAATTTGAAGAAGAACAACTGGAAGGTGATGATAATCAATAAATAATATGAATAAGAAAACAAAAATCATTATTGCTATACTAGTAATTCTTCTAGTTTTACTTGGAGTCTTTTTAGTGTTTATCAATCTTCAAAATAGCAATCAAGAAGAGCCAAGAGATGTAAATGAAGAACTTGAGATTAAAAATGAACTTGAGCAAGAAACTAAGCCAGCACCTAAAAATACTCAGGAACCAGCCAATCAAGAAGAGCCAACTGTCTATAGTTTTGATGAAGAAGAAGAGGCACAAAGAGAGACAAGTGAGGAAGATTTAAAACAAATAGCCTTTGCTATTAGTGAGCGCTTCGGCTCCTATTCCAATGAAGGCAAGTTTGGTAATATCAGTGATTTAAAGATATACATGACTAATTCAATGAAATCTTGGGCAGATAATTATATTGAGGAGCAATCAGAGATTGAATACAGTGGCATATATTATGGCATCACTACCACAGCCTTAGTGGGACAAGTAACAGAGTTTAACAATGAAAGTGCTAGTGCGACAGTAACCACTAAAAGAAAAGAAGTAAAGGACAATCAAGAAAGTATTTTTAATCAAGATATAATTATTAATTTTAATAAAGTAGGCGATGAATACAAGGTTGACGGCGCTTACTGGCAATAATATGTTTAAATTTTTAGATAAAAATAATCCACCTACCAAAGCCTTTGTGACTTTATCACTACTACTTCTATTTATTTTCATACTCCTCCTATTACACTTCATGGGGAGCTATGAAAAAAATCAAAACAATATAGTTTTGGATTCAGTAAATGTTAATGAGTTCAATCCAATAGATATTTCTGACGACCCTTACATCACTTATTTTGGAAATCAAGAAAATAAAGATATAAAACCAGAAATTAATAAGTACGATCCAAAATATGGTCCTGAAGAAGTAGCTGTTAACATAGTATATTTCGGAGATTATACTTGTCTATATTGTTTAGAGCAAGTTGATATGATAAAAACTGTAGTTGATGACAGGGGAGATGTAAAATTAATTTGGAAAGATTATCCTGAAGATAAGATAAGTAGTAATTCTTGGAAAGGATCTTTAGCAGGTAGGTGCGCTCAATCACAAAATAAGTTTTGGGAATTTTTAGATCTATATAGTTCTCAATATCCTATTTTCAGTGCTCAAAGCGGTTTTAGTCAAAATCAGTTTAATAACTTTATCCTTGGTTTAGCAGAAGCTACTGATTTAAATATGAATAAGTTTGAGTCTTGTTATAATAATTTAGAGCACAGTGATGTATTGGTTAGTTCTGTAGACGAGGCTAGGGCACTAAAACTTCCTGGTGTACCATATACATATATAAATGACAGAGAAATACTAGGAGAGTTTGGTAAAACACTTTTAA
>Ga0136558_1001425_pt1 | contig 12168 bp, 11 predicted proteins | sample AntRauTorckE6833_FD_101391 | JGI IMG/M metagenome (GOLD analysis project Ga0136558, IMG submission 101391) | Saline lake microbial communities from Rauer Islands, Antarctica - Metagenome Torckler E6 #833 | ecosystem: Environmental > Aquatic > Non-marine Saline and Alkaline > Saline | place...
ATCAGATCTTCTACCACCTTTTTTAAAAGAAAATGAGCGACACTAGTCTGGCCGATCAGCGGACGGACGCCCAGTGGCTCGAGGCCATCCAAGCACTCAGCACACTGATACTCGAGCACATCGGCGAGATCAAGAAGTCGGGGCGACAGCACATGGACCAGACCCTCGGCGTACTCTACTTCCGCTACGCATCGTCGCCCCACTTCTTCGCCGGATCGCCGCTCGCCACCGCCAAACGCGTGACGCTGGAGTGTGTCCGCTTCTGGGGGTGGAGCATCCGCGACGAGCTGAAGAAGATGCCCTTCATCTTCGAGGGCGACAAGTTCGGGTCGGACTACGAGAACTCCATCGACTGGTACGAGCGCTTCGCCATCGAGGCGCCGCTCGCCGCCACGCGCTACACCGACGCGCTGCGCCCCGAGAGCAAGGTCCTGCGCCAGTCGCTAGAGATCATTCACGGGAACGTCGGCTGCGCGCAGGCCGTTGTCGGCGCCGCACTCGCAGGCATCATGTCCGACGTCACGCCCGATGAGCAGATCCAGCACACTGTCAAGATGCTGAACGAGCAGTACGACCAGCTGGCGGCGATGAAGGTCGAGTTTGCCTCGCCAGAGGACAATCAAAAGGCCACGCAGCCCCGCTCACATATGGAAAGGATCCACGATCCGGTCACTGAGGCACATAAGCGACGTCATACGAACTTGCTCTCGTATGCCGCGGAGACAAATGAGACTGCTCTCAGGTTCGGTAATAGTACCAACCTCGCCCGTGCGCTGAGCAGTCCTACAGACCGTGCGTTTCCTCCCCGCGTCACCGCCGACGGCAACGAGGCACCGTCTCCCCGAGTGTTCACCTATGGCTCATCCAGCATGATGAGGCCCCCATCTACGTCGACTATGTTTTCCAGCTCTGCCGCTGGTATTGTTCGGTCATCGGACAGTGACGAGCAGATGACGTGATTTGTCTTTTTTTATTGTTATTTGTCGTTATAAACACGCGAGTCCCCGTTGAAGAAGTCGCGCGCCGCCATGACCGACAACGTGCCCACGACGTACAGGATGGTCGTGGGTGTGGTGACCACCATCATATCGAGGGGCGGGTGTGGCACCAGGATGAGCACGGCCTGCACACTGTGCACCACAATAACAGACAGCGGCACATAGCGCCAGAGTCCGACCTCGCCGCGCTGCCACACAGCCCACGCAAACACCGCGCAGACGGACGCGAAGACGAGCGGGACGGCGATCATGTCGACGTCGGCTTCCAGCGCGCCCATGATCGTCGCCACCATGGCACCCGTCAGCGACAGTGTGACCGGCATCTTGAACATGTGATCCAGGTGCTCGAACGCGCTCGCCATCGATACGACGAGCATGGTCATGAGCTCAGTGAGCACGAGCGGGAGGAGCCGGAGCCACATCGGCGCCCCGTCGTCGTAACCGTAGAAGAAGACGGCGACCGCCAGGATGATCACGTTGATCTTCAGCATGATGTCATGCATGACGCCGAGCGTGGCCAGCGCGATGAGCGCGAAGCATGCGGGCAGGAGGCGGAGGTCGAGCGGTGCTTCAGGCGCGAGGACGAACAGGAGCGAAGCCGTCAGCGCGAAGCCGCTGGCGACCGATATCCCGAGCCACATGCCTTGAACTCTGACCTGCATTTTGGCACGGGTGCGAGTAAGTCGCTGTCGCCAGTGTGTGCACAGTCATAACCCAAGAATCATGGCCGAGGAGTTCGACAACAGCGGCGACACCTACGAGCTGGGCGACGTCTCCCACTTCCGCGAAGCGGGCAGCATGGCCGTCGCTGACGTCCAGATCAAGTACCGCGACGAGTTCGCGCAGTTCCTGGACGCTAATCTGCCGAAGGGCGCGTCGGTCGCGCGCGTCAGGAACGGGCGCGCCCACTTCGAGTTCAACATCCACATTACGCCCGGGACATCGATGGCGCCCTTCCACCGCATCATCAAGGCGTACAGTCCGACCATCGAGATCGAGACGGCACAGCGCGGACTCACCCTGGTCGTGCCGTACGTCCGCGAATTCACGATACCCAAGGGCGACATGCTCATGACGCTGGTGTTGGGCACGATGCTCTGTGTTGCCACCGTGGCACTGTATGTGATGCTGTCAGGGCACGCAGGATCAGAGTTTGGCAGAATGTTGGGGCGGAGCTAAATGACCACATTTTTTTTTATTATTGTTTACTTGGGGTCGGCAGCTTTGATGTATCTGCGAGAGTTGCGCACTGTCCGCGTGATCTTATCTGGTGGCGAGAGCACGAGCGCAAGCTTTGCTAGCAGTCGCTTCTGTGTGGGGCGGTTGATGCCCGCCGCATGGAGCGCCCTCGCGAACATTTCAGCCATGCCCACTTTGTTGGCACGCAGCAACGCGTCCTTGGCGTTCCGTGCCAGCTCGACATTCTTGACGTCTGAAATAAACCACTGTTGGTTGACGGACAGCAGAAAGTTCGTCTTCGTGTTGTTCCATATGTAATCGCACGGCACCACGTGCCGCTCGGTCAGCAGGTGCTCTATGTATCTGATCAGCGTCAGCAGCAGCGCCTCTCTCTCCTTGGGCTTCATGTCTGCCAGCATGATACGCGGGTCCTGTCCCTGATGCGCGAACACCATCAGGAAGCGCGAGTCCTTATCCGTAAAGAACAAGGTGCCGTAGAGGTGCGGCGACGCCATGCGTTCGATGACGTGTATGCACCGACGAACGCGGCTCGGCTTGCACAGCGCCAGCAGCACGGCCCGGACTTGCACGCCGGGGTGCAGCGCGCATATGGTGTGCCAGTTCTTCGCCTCAGTTTGCATGGGGACGAGGTCCGCCGTGGGCAATCGACGCCCGCTCGCTGTTAGAATGAAATGCTCGCCGGTGACAACGCGCGTCGTTGGTTGGCCGCGCATAACACGGCCGCTTGAGTGGCGCACAAACACAGGCCGCTGGATGTCGTCGTTGATAACGGGCGCCGCCAGACGCTGCACGGCCTCCATGTGTTTATTGACCTTTGTCATCGCGTACGCCTTCTGTGCAGGCGTGTAGGTGCGCTCGCGCCCGTTTTCGAGCATGAGATCCACCATTCTGGCGCCCGGTGCCCACCACACCATCGCCATTATATCCAGTATGATATCGCGCTTGTATCCGAAGGGCGGCGCGTCCATTTGGCTCGTGATTCTGTCGTACGTCTCCCGGATATACAGGGTCATCGGTTCTACCGCGACGGGCTGGAGCATCGTCACGGGATACGCCGAAATGTGCCGATACACAGTGCACACGCCGTCGACGAAGGTGAGGTACTCCCAGTTCGGTATCTCTCGGGACGGCACGGTCATGATAGTCACGATATCATACGCGTGCGGGTCCAGCGCCTTCTTGAGATCGATACAATGCACATGCTGGCTCGAAAATACATACTCCATTGGTTCACCACGGTCCCGCAAAACGACCACCTTGTACTGAGCGCGCGCGCTGTCGGCCACAGGCACAATGGCCAGCTCGTCCGCCATTTTTTCCTCCTCCTCGTCCGTGTGTTTTCGTGTGCGCGGATTCCACGCGCGAAAAAAAAAAAGGTACGAATAATCCGCGACTCTGATCAGGGTCTGAAACGGATCCAACTCTGATCAGAGTCACAGGAAAAGAAATGGAGGTGATCCTGATCAGAGTCGGATCCTTTTTGACCGTTTTTTCCGCGCGGGGAAAACGGCCACACACCAAAAAACAATGGACGAGAAAATGCGCTTGAAGGCGCTCCGCGCTTTTGCGGCGGCGCGCGGGCGCTCGCTGATGGGGTTCCAGTCCCTCATGCGCAAGATCACCGATGACGTCAATGGGACCGTTCGCGGCGCACTGTTCTGCACAGACGAGCCCCACACTGGCCACCACATGTCAGTCATTGAAGTCACAGCTGCGGCGGTTGCGCTCTCTGGCGGGGCGAACAGTGCCGCGGCCATATGCAACATCGGACACGAGGCGGCGCTGAGGACGGATGATTTCGGGCCGTGGCGGGAGTTCGGACGATCCTCTGCGTCACACGATGCTAGCGGCCGCGACGTACGAGTCGTCACGTTCCCGCCGCACCCGTCCGCGGATGTTGTTGAGTGCGACCACTGCGACAACCACTTTTTGAGCGATTACAACGTTCTCGTTCTGGCTTGCGCGGGTGGCCAGTCGCGTGAGGGTGTTACCGAGGAATCGCTCCGCAATATCGAGCGCTATGTGCTCGAGAACTCGGTGTCGAGTGCTAAGGTCATCCTTTCGAACATCGACGGCTTCGACAAGCTCCTCGAGGAGTGGAACCCGAAGCGATTCACCAAGAGTGGCAAGATCACGTTCGCGGTCGACGTCTGCAGCGGACGTTCTTTCTTTGACTATTACGTCGCGACTCCTGTTCCAGTGTTCACAAAACACGATGAAGTCGAATCGCCACACGCTACGCCCATTCCCGATGCGGCAGCTACAGATGTGGACGAGCTGGCATCCTTTATCGTCTGCCGAACGAGGAAGGTAGAAGGCGACCACGATTGCGACGAAACCTGTGGTTCTGAATGCGATTTGTCCGAGTCCGACACTCTATCGGTGGCTGACGATCCGCGATATTTCGCGCCGGTCTATCCTGTTCGCGGCAAGTGGGACGGCGACTGCACGCCGGCCAACGCCATATTCCTGCCCAAGAGCATGCGCGAACAGATGGAAGCCATCTCCAACGCGCACATCAAGGTGTTTTCGTTCCATTTCAACGCGTTCATCAGCAACGACCACGTGTTCCGGCCGCCTGACAACACTGACATGGATCTGAGCATGTTCGTCCCTGATAACGACAGTGAGTTTGAACGTGCGTTTGCAGCACGCGAGCGCTACGACGGATGCACATATCAGTTCGAGGTATCCAACGACCCCGACGACCCTGTGCTCCGGGCATTCAAGAGCAGATACGCGAATTGAAAAACCTTAAACAAATAAACATAAAAAACATTTTCAGGTATCCCATTGATTTCTGCTCCTCACACATATTGATTTTCGCGAGGAGGAAGAGGGGGAAAAAAAACAAGTATGGGCACCAAGGAAGAGAAGAAGCTGATAGTCGCCGCGCGCGACATGGACAGTATCATGTCGCAGGTCGACCCCACGCCGAGCCTGCTGAACGACGACGCACAGGTCGAGGACTGTGTCTCCGATGTCACGTTCGGGGACAGCGACATTTCGGTCGTGTTCGATCTGGTCGACAAGTACAAGCTAGATCGCTTTCCGGTGTCGCGCAAGGCGATTCTGGAGACGCAGTGGGAGAACATGGAGATCATCACGCGCAAGGAGTTCGGGTCATTCATGCGCCCGCCGATACCCGGATCACAGCAGCGGCACTGTGTGCGCGGCTCGGCGTGCGAGGGACTGAAGATGCTGGTGCCGCCGCAGGTTCCGCCGTTTGTCCTCGTCGAGTATCTGCCGACGAAGCAGCGGAAGCGGCCCCCGGCGGAACCCCAGCTCTGCGTGTTGTGCATCCGGGCGCTGACGAACTACTTCATCTTTGTCGCGCGGTCGGAGCACGGGCGAACGACGGCCGTCTTCCACAGCTTTGCCAACGTCGCGAACATGCATGGCGAGTATCGCCTCGAGGACTGTCTGGTCGCGGGGACGATGGAGACGCACGGCTTCGTCGTGCCGATCGTGCACCACGTCCGCGGGCGCTACGGCTATGTGCCAGCCGACCCGACGTCAACGGAACCCCTCCTCCGCGTGCCGCATTTCGACGAACGCGGATACGGTCTGCCGCTCCCGGATTTTCAGTTAGCGGCAGCGGGACAATACCACCATCAGCCGATGCGGAAGCAGCTGATGCAGTGAACAGCTTCGACAGCTCCAGCAACGACGATGACGACGACGTCATCCTCAAGCACAGAGGGAGCAGCAAGGCGGCGGCAAAGCGCAAGCCGGCCATGAATAACAAGAAGAAGAAGATGAAGAAGAAGAAGAAGCTGTCGGGCCCGCTGAAGCCCACTGTCCCGTTGCCGCGTCTGACCCATGTGCCAGCACACGACCACATCACCAGCAAACAGTCGTGGTGCCCCCACGACCTGCCCCGCCGGGGGCACACCCGCTACCACGCCGCAGTGGCCGCGATACAAAACGCCCGCACCTGGTCCGAGTGCGACCAGTGGGCGCCCATTGTCGCCTACATGGAGACCAACCACGTCTACTCGGACCGCGCGCTCGACTCCTGCTGGAGCGTGCTTGCGCCCTCGCCGGAGCTAGTCTACGACATCACCGGCGTCCCGGACAGCGCCAACTACGCGACGCGCGTCGGCCTGTGGTACGAGAAGGAGATGACGTACTGGTCCGACCTGCTGACCAAGGCGCTGCCCAACGCCTGCAAGGGGCGGGCGATCATCAACGCGCTGTGCGCCGACCTCGAGAACCCGATCGTCTACGAGACGATCCTGCGCATCCTGTTCGGGGCGTTGCTCGGGCTGTGGGGGCGCGTTGTCCCGCAGTTCCGCGAGCGCGTCGCGTTGTATGCCGCGTTCTCGCTGTACCCGCCATCGCACGAGGATCTGCGCGCGTTCCTCCGGTCCCGCAAGGTGCTCGTCGAGTTCTGCTTCCGGTCGTACCTCCTCTACATGTTCAAGCACACGATGTTCCACGACTTCCTCTCCGACCAGTACAGCTGGGTCGAGGCCACTGCGCACGTCGAGGACGGGATGGACATGGTGCGCGGCGCCCTGCCTGATCTCATAGACTCGCCGCAGTTCCTGACTAGCCCCGGGTGGGTGCGCATCGAGGGCCTGCTCTTCGTCATGAACCGCGACAACAAGCCGCTCTGCTTCCGCGCGGCCAAGGTGCCGTTCTACCGGCACGTCCTCTCTGAGATGCGGAGCAAGTGGCGCAGCGAAGCGCAGGTCATGAGCAACGAGCTCCGGCCCCGGGCAGCGCACCTCGACTTCACGCTCCGCGCGTCCGCTGCCGGCACGACGCACGGCGAATTCATGCGGCGGCTGACGCGCGTCGACCGGGTGGTTGATGCGGAGACCGCGGACATGATCGCGGATGCAGAGGCCGCGTACAACGGCGAGCAGAAGATGACACTGGCCAAGCGCATGCTCGTCGGAACGGAGACCAAGCCCGGCGGCATATTCACCAGGGACAAGCGCCAGTTCGCCCAGCTCATGAGCTTCTACTCGGCATGCCACATCCGGCTCCGCGTGCACTGGCAGTTCCTGCCCTCGACATGGGCAGCGAGCCAGCTCCGCGGTCTGCGCAAGACGCACGGCTTCCTGCACGACGAGTCCGGCTGCTACTTCTTCTGTCCGCGCTGCGGCGACGTCAAGTCGCGTCCGGTTACCTTTCCCGCTGGAACGGATCCGCGGATACGGGGTGCGGCGCACATGACGCAGGGCGTGCGCAACGATCTGAGGACTGGTCGGCACATCTGTGGGTCGATGAGCGAGCGGCGTCGCGCCAGCATCTGCCGCAGACGGAAGCGCGGGCCGAACCCGGCCAAGCTCAACAACGAGGCACACATCAAGGGCGACGACGTCTTCGTCTGCGGATCGACGCCGCTGCTGACGATATGCATGGTCGGCATCATCCTCGTCTTCGCGGACCGCTTCATGCTCCTGCTCTGCGTCCACTGCGGTACGTTGGTCAAGTGGTCGCCGCGCTGCATCGGCCCCGACGGCCCAAGTTGCGGTTGCCACCTGATCGACATGCCAGAACCCAACATGAGCGAGACGTGCGCGATATGCGACAACCCGGAGATGAAGACGTGGCGCGTGCACACCGTCATTACTCCCGACGGCATCCAGAACATCCGAGTCTGCGTCGACCACAAGACGCACCTGTGGGTCGATAAGGAGGACAAGCTGTTCACGCTACAATACATCCGCGGCGTCCTCGAGCAGAAGCTGCGGCCCGTCCACATCCGCGGCCAGCTCTTCTTCCTCCCCGAGAAGAAGGTCAAGAAGATCGGTTAGAATGCGGACGGTTCTATTTGACGGAAACGCCGTGCGTTTCAAAGAAAAACATTTTGTCTTCTCCCCATCGTAGCTCAGTCGAAGAGCGTGGCGTTTCTAGCGCCAAGGTCGCAGGTTCAATTCCTGTCGGTGGGCAAAACTTTTTTTAATACAGAAACAGACGACCGAACTCTGATCGGAGTCTGATAACTTTTCTGGCCAAAAACTCTGATCAGAGTCTGTTCTCATATAACAAGCTTCCTCCCTTGCCCCAAAAAGGCCTCTCACAACCAAACAAGCACAAAAACAAAAATGTGTGAACGCGCCGCCCAGGGGATGCCGTCGTGCTTGGCCGACATGGTGTTGGTCGCGATGAATTACCCGAAGACGATCCGGGAGTTCAAGGAGCAGCAGCCGGACCTGAATTGGCTCGAGCGCGAGTGCTGGCCGTCACTGCTCGCCGCATTTGCAAAGCAGGCGGCCACTGTGAACAAGGAGCTCGCTGAAGCGGAAGCCGCGGCCAAGGCGGCGGGCGGCGATGCGCAAGCACGCGATTACTTCCCCGGCCACAGCAAGAACAAGGACGCCGTCTCTGAGGCGATTAAGCAGGACGACGAGCTACGCAAGATGGTCACTGGGATTCTGATCGACAACGAGGACATGACGCTCCAGCACATTGAATGCATGTTGCGTGATAAGGGTAGCGACTTCTGGATTATGCCAACTACCGTGAAAAGCAACCCCCGGGTGATTTTCACCAAGCTCGCGAAGGAACGACTGTTCATACAGCCCTGCAAGTACGGTTTGTACCTGGCAACGGATATACAGGAGGCGGCGAGTTGTATTGCTAATGACGACATCTCGACTTACTCGCAAGCGTTCGACAATCTCAAGGATGCCGGCTTCGAATATCCGGTCATCATGGATGACAAGGATATGATCGATATATTCAGCGCCCGCCAGCCGGACAACGAGTGGCTCAAGCGCGACTGCTGGCCGCCGCTGTTCGAGGCGATCGCCGAGCACACGCGTCTCGCGAAATTGGGGGCTGTGCCCACCATCGGGTGCACAGGGTGTAACAACTGCAAACCCATCGGCGAAGACATCAAGCAACATCGCAAGGTGGACCAGATGCTGGTCGATATTCTGGCCAAGCACTCGGATCTGACTGTCCAGCACCTCGAATGCGCATTACGCATCCACAAGGCCGACTTCTGGATCACGCCCAGTTCGCTAAAGCGCTCGGAGAGCACAGTCTTCGTGAAAGTCGAGCCTCACGATTCCAAGACGGTCGAAGAAGCCCGCAAAGTTCTGACGGTCTGCAAGTATGGCATGTTCACGTCCGCGACGCTCAACCGTGCCGCCGAATGTATCGCCGCTCATCGTTGGCCGAGTTACGCGGCCGCATTCGAAAATCTCGCGGATACCGGATGCGAAACCACGCTCTGATCAGTTTCTTTTTTTTTTGGCGAGTAAACGTTTTTTATTATTTTTGTTTTTTACATCATCTGATCTTCTTGCCGCTCGCTCGCGTGTTGTGGTTGGTGCGCGGGAATATGTCCTCGCGCCACCACTCCTGCTCCTTGTTGAGCGCGCACGAGTAGAGCAGTCCGGCCGCGATGCAGGCGGCGACGACGATGTATCCCATGTATGCGATTATGGTCCACGTTATCCACCCGGGCAGGCCGTACTTGTCCAGCGCCAGCTTGGTCGCACGGTCATAGACGGGGTGGTGCTGCTCGTCTGCATACTCGACGCACAGGTGCGCCTGCTTCCACTTGTCGGCCTTCCAGATGTTCGGGCCGCAGTTCTCCTCTAGGTACGCTCTGTGCCCCGTCGTCTCCTCGTCGAGGCAGGCCGACTGGCTGCTGATCTCCATCAGGAGCATCCCGTAAACAGTCAGCAGCACGACGACGAAGCCGACCGCCGCGATACCCGCGCAGTAGCACTCCCGTGGGATTGCCATTCTCAACTATGGGACACCGGTGGCACGACGCCCCCATAAATTTCGGCCCGAAACTAAGTTTTTTCGTCACAACTGAAGACTGCTGATGAGTGGGAGGCGACGTGGCATAAATAGTCGTGTTATTCGACTGCAGGAGTTCGACGCGTGGGACGTTTCGCTGGTGCCGACGAGCCAGGAGCAATGGAACTGGATGAAGACGATGTGGGAAGCGAGGGAGAGAACGTTGATGACGATGACCCCGATGTATTCCGACTTACTGAAATGGTTGGAGAGTATCTTCGGATCAAGCCCGCCGAATCCATCATCAACATCAGCACGGTCCGATGCGACGGAATGAAGGCCATGGTCGTCAACGTCGCCAGCAAGTTCACGCTGGTGCGGCGGCTGCCCGCCACCGGCAGGTTCGTCCGCTTCCGCCCCAACCTGCCCGTCGTCGCCGAGAGCGCGCGCATGGCGCTGGCCTTCGACCGCGCGCCGAAAACCATGCCCTCGGTCCGGACCTCGATCGAGTATCCGCCCGTTTTTGGCCGGACGTCGGCCGCGCTGTACGAGTCGGGCGAGGTCGTGTTCGTCGGCTCGGCATCGGCGGACCAGGCGCGCTTGGCGGCGCAGGCCTATGCGTATCTGGCGCTGGGGCAGCGCCTCGGCCTCGACCTCGTCGTCAGGGACTTCACCGTGACCAACATCGTGGTGCGCCACATCTTCGACGAGGCGATAGACCTCAGCCTGATCAAGCAGTACTGCGGGTCGCGGTGCAAGTGGCGCGACCCGCTCAAGCGGCGGCGCAAGCGCAAGCGCAAGCACGCCAAGCGCAACAAATACTACTCGGCGGCGCGCGTCCGCTCGCTCCTGCCGGGCAAGAAGAAGATGCTGTTCTTCTCGACGGGCGCGATGCTCATCATCGGCGCCAAATACATCGAGGAGGTCCTCGTCGTCATGCGCGAGGCCCGCGACATCATCACACAGTCCGTCATCCAGTCGACGGCCGTCTCGACCTTCGTCAAGTCGGAGGAGTTGACAGACGAGCAAAAATGGCAGGCAGACATTCAGCGTGCCAACCGATCGGTCCGTCTGACAGTGGGGGGTGCTCCGCCGGCCCCGGTCCTGGAACGGCTGCGCCTGTGCCAATGACGCGTCGTATCTGGCGCAGCGAGAGCTCCGGCTGCTCGACTTCGCCCATGTCCCGGTCGACAAACACGCGCATGAGGTCGTCCAGCCCCTCGGACAGGGACGCCATCACGCGTCTGACCTCGCGAACCGTCAGCTGGGGCGGGGGATGTGAACATATGTGAACACTCATTGCAATATAATCGTCGCCGCAATCGGCGCAGATCCTTGTCCACAGCAGAACGCAGTCCGCACACGTGCCGCACATCTCCATGCAGACCATTTTGACTTTTTTTGTTGTTGTGTTGTGCCCGGCCCCGGTCCCGACTCGGAAGTTTTCTGTGCCCACAACCCAAGACGCGCATTCCGAGGGAAAAACACGGAAAAAATCACAAAACAAATATGGCTGCTCCTTTCATTTTCCTCTTCGTCATTGTTCCTATTATAGTTATTATGGCGTGGTCAGCTAATGACTGCAACCAACCATCAAGTTTTAATACGGTACCTGCTCCAAAGCTTGAATCTAGTTTGGTTAGAAGTTCAGACGGGACTCTAAATCTACAGACATCTCGAACCTATCGATAAGTTTGATGATTTAAGATGTTTATTAATATACTTATCCTTGGGATTCCAAGGATAAATAAAATATAATGTTATTTAATTCTAGAGAAATCAAAGTAGATGACCTCGAGTTATTTTAAATAAATGTATTTACATCTCGACCAATGAAATGCCCGAAAAGATGTTGCAATATTTCCAAATAGTACGACTGCTGGAATCATGTCTCACTCTCTACGAACGAGTATTTCAAGATTATCATCGACGAGTCCGCCGACCTGCCCTACGAGACCCATGCCGAGCGCTTGGCGCACACCATCCCTGTTTACTGGAAACCGAGCTATTCCGATCTGCGCATGACATGCGGCAGCGGCTATGTGTGGCCCATCAACGCATCGTTCTCCTGTCCACAGAACTTCGCGATGTACGGATCGTCATTCGGCGACATTCCGTGGTTCGAGAACGAGCGCGTCTCGACGCTGAACCACATCTTCCCCAGCAAAGAGAAGAGGCCCGAGAACATGTACGAGGCCGTCATCAGCGCGTTCAAGCCCGAGTATGGCGAGGTCGTCAGGCACGGCAAGTTCGA
>Ga0136558_1001426_pt1 | contig 12160 bp, 7 predicted proteins | sample AntRauTorckE6833_FD_101391 | JGI IMG/M metagenome (GOLD analysis project Ga0136558, IMG submission 101391) | Saline lake microbial communities from Rauer Islands, Antarctica - Metagenome Torckler E6 #833 | ecosystem: Environmental > Aquatic > Non-marine Saline and Alkaline > Saline | place...
ACAACATTTTCTCTAAACTTAAGATTGAGTCGATTGAAAAACCTTTTACTTTACCGCTTTCAACGTACTTATCCCACTCCTCATCGTTTAGTTTCATTATGATACACCAAGTACCTTTAGGAAGTACTCCCATACCTAAAGCAACTGCTTTATCTCTATCTGGGTCTTCGACAATCCATGATTCTATAATTACTGAACTTTTAACTGGATTAGTTTCTTTATGATTTACCCAACTATTTTTATGATATCCTTTAATGAATACATTATGGGCCAACCTCTCTATAACGTCAGCTTCAAAAACAACATTATATTTACCCCTTTTTTCACTATATCTAGGTATCTTTTGATTTGGAACAAGTACAACACCAGCTAGGTGTTTTTTCTTTGCAGGTACCTCAACTTGGAGTTTAACCTCATCTTGTTCAGACAACTGTATAAATTCAAAATTATTGGCTGGTTTATTAACAACCGATACACCATAAAGTGAACCGTCTTCTTCCTCGTTATTCCAGACTATTTTGAATGTATTTTCCATATTTATATTATTTAGTTATTTATTCTAAAAACAATTATATGAATTTAGTGTTATTTTGTTTGTTTCTATCTAACTCTTGTTGTGACGAAACTTTGGATGAAACTACGTAGGCCTCTTGTGGTTCAGTTTCCCTATCAGCTTCCCTTTCAGCTTCTCTTACATTTCTACTATCACCAACGGTATCAAATCTAGGGCCTCTACTAACTGTAGCACCCCTACCCCTACCACTTTGGGACTGTGCATTACTACCATCTTCAGGGGTAGATAGTATATTTTTAACTGCCCCAAAGCCTACTGAACTAGCAAACGCTATACCTGCAATTCTTTGAGGTAATGTAGGTGCCGTTAAAGCTTTTGTAATACCTTCGTAAGTATTGAAAAGGGCTTGTGATATCGCAAAGCCTTTTGCTAGGGCAGAACCCTCCGCTAATGCATTTACAATGGAACCTACGGCATCTATTGTCATACCTACCTCTGCTTCTGTAGCCTTTCTCCTACTTTCTTCAGCTGCTTCATTGAAATTATCTGTTTCTTTTTGTTCCCTTTTCTTATATTTTTCTCTTATTTTAGCTTTTTCTGATTCTTCTATTTCTAAATCAGATAACTCTTGTTCAAATTGTTCTCGTCTTCTCTCTCTTTCTAGTTCAAATTTTTCTTGTGGAGATAACCCTTCTTCATCATCAGGAATATATTTATTCTTTATTTCCTGTACCTTTTTTAATCTTTCCTCCTCAATAAGATTTAAAGTGTTAGCATACTCCCTTTCATTAGTAGCTAAGGCTTGGGTTCTTTTAGTTTCATCCTCAATGGTCTTATTTATAAGTAGCTTTTGTGCATCTCTTTTATCTTTGGCTTCTTGAATACTAACTTGAGTTTCCGTTTTACCTATCTTTCTAATCTCAGCAGCTGCTTCTTTTTGTTCCTTAAATAAAGCCCTTTCAGCGGTTTGTTGTTCAGTCTTGAAACCAGTTATTCTCTCTTCAACATCAGCAACCGCAGTTTTAGCTTCAATTAAAGCAGTTTGTAACTCTACATTTTCAGGATTAGCAGCCAAGTCAGCTTCAGCTGCTTGTCTCCTTAAATTAGCTAGCTTTAATTCATCCTTACCCTGCTTTTCTAATAAACCAGAAATTTTTTCACTAGCTTTTAATCTTTCTTGAAAAGTTAAATTTTCATTATCTCTAACTTGTCTTTGTTGTTCAATTTGATTTTGATATAAGAATATAGATTGTTCAATTTCTGCTTCCGCTAATTTGGCATTCTTTCTTAACTCAACCTGTGCATCAGCTGCATTGTATGTTTCCGTAGCATAATTAGCAATAGCTGAACCCGTTTCTTTTAAAGTCTTACCTATCTTATCATAACTATTATCTACGCCTGTATAAACATCAACTACCTCCTTACCTGCTTCTTTAGCTGTTTCCCAAGCACCAGTAAAGTCTCCTTCAAATACTTGTTTAAGTGCTTTTCCTGCTAATCCTAAAGTGTCAATAAATGAATCAAACCTTTCGATAAGATTCTTTTTAATAGAGTCTCCTAAGTCACTTACAAATTTCTCTGGGTTCTCAAATATATCCTTAAAAAACGCTTTTATTGGTTCGATAGAATCTGTAAGAAGGGTAACGAAGTCATTCATTACTCTACTCAATACCTCGTTAGCTGTAGAAAATGCATCAATAAACTTTTGGTTTTTATAAAAAGCCTCACCTAATTTAGCAATAAGCCCTACTACAATTCCAATTCCCGCCGATTTAATGGCTGTACCTATCGCTTTAAAACCTTTAGACACTAATTTAAGTGCCTTAGGTGTTTTTTTTGCGTTTTTATTTAGATTCTGGGTCTCTTTAGTAGCATCCTTAAGATTACCTTTAACATCCTGTATTTTTTTATTAGCTGAGTCTGAATCAACAACAAACTCTAATATTTTTTTTATTACACTCATTATCTAAATATATTTTTGAACCAATTAATGATTCTTTTTTTCTTATTTCCTAGCTTATAGAACCCCCAATATGCCTTAACGTAAGGATGTTGAGGGTATCTTTTTGCTTCCATCATTCTATTTATGGTATCAGTTATCATAGTTTATATTTATTCTAAAAACAATCATATTAGTCTATTATTTCTCCACCTCCACCACTTGGGAAGGATGAACATAAATCTGAATCTATTACAAAACCTGATGAGTTAACCTCCAACCAGAAGCCATTTTTAGAATAGAAACCAGATATTGCGGGTATTGTACCTTCTTCGTTTTGAAATAACCTAGAAGTATTTGTGAAGTTTATACTATCACTCCATAAAGTTTCACTAGGAATATTATCACAAGCACCTGTATCATTGAAACCTGTAGATACAAAGTGAGAAGTTAAACTTTCATCTTCTTCTAATTGAGTTAAACTATGTGTACTACTTACCTCTCCATCAGTTGTAGTAAATACAATAGTCCCAGTTCTATCTTGTCCAGTTACATTATTACCTACACTTACTCTAATAGTATCATTATTAAAACCGCTTGAAGTGTTTATACTAGCAAATGAAGTATTATTAGTTACATTCCAAGCTGTATTAGAAGTTACATTAATATCATATGTTTGCGTACCCGCTTCAATAGTTTTAATTGTAGGGTTAATAGTTAACTGACTAAATATACCCTCTTGGAAGATATTTATACTTTCAGTTATAGTATTAGTAGTACTACCTACATTTGCTACTACATCTAAAGTAAAGCTTCTATCTATACCAGTATTATTTTCATTCAGTCCTATATTAAATGAACCATTACCTGTATTACTACCATTTGATATATTAATCCAAGATGGTCTGCTACCTACAACCCAAGATGTATTAGAAGTAACATCAACATTATAAATATTTAGTCCAGTATCAGCACTAATATTATTTAAACTAAGGTTTAAAGTTGGAGTAAATTTAAGTTGACCTAAAGTAAAGTCAGTTAACACACTTGAATTATCATCTGCTGTAGTAGTTATTCTAGCATTTCTATTATTATCTGTATTTGCTTGGTAGGTAAAGTTAATAGTTTGATTACCTGTACCAGATATATCATTAGAATTTAAAGAAACCCAACCTGCGTTATCTGTAATTGTCCAGTCACAGTTAGTATATAACTCAAAACTACCATTACCACTATCATTTGAAACTATTTCAGATGTAGGTTCTATAATAACTCTCTCATTTACAGTTAAAGGTACACTACTTAATGATACAGTACTTCTATTACCTAAGTTATCTATAGCTGTAATTCTGTATCTATATGAAGTACCACCCTCTGTATTAGTATCTGAGTAACTATTTAAGTCTCCATCTATAGTATCATACAGATTGAATAAACCAGATTCAACACTTCTTTCAATTTCATAGTTAGCAATACTACCAAACTCGCTTTGAGAAGGAAACCATGATACATCCATAATACCTACTTCCCTTTCGTATCTTACACTTGTAGTTGGTCTACCAGTTTGAGTAGGGGCAGGTTGTACAAATTCATCTTGTGTAATACTTACTGAACCTACAATACCATCACCACTAAATCCAATGCTACCACTTCGACCCGAGTTTAAGTTTTCATCTATAGTTGCCATGAACTTTTCGTTACCCACACCAGAAGTTTTATCTAGATTAATCCATACTCTATCAGGTGATAAGGTCCAAGATGTGTTAGATGATACATTAAAAGTTATATCTTCACCTCTAAAACCAGAGTTACTACTTGTAGGGGTAACATTAATAAATGGTGTAGAGTTAAATTGCGTAATATCTACATCATCACTAAGACCTCCATCAAAAAATGATATATTAAAGTCTCTATCTTCTGTAGTTGAAGGGTTTTCTGTAATAGTAAAGTTATATCTTCTACCGTTAGTTATAGTGGTAAACCCATCATAAGTTACATAAGAAGGTGTAGAACTAAAAGAAGGGTTTAGATTAGTTAGTACATCAATACTAAAAGATTGTGAGTCACCGTCTAAATCTATACTGTCTGGAACCACGTCAATAAATGGTAATGTTTCTTGAATAATAGTTATAGTATTTATACTGCTATTGAATATGTTTGTAATTTCTGGTTCGAATGTTCTTTGTTCACCTGTATCATTTTGAGGTATTGAGAAAGTAACTGTACCGTTCTCATAACCTAAATCATTATCAACCTCTAAGCCTTCTTCATTAACAACCTTCCAGAAGCCATTAGCAGTTACATTTACAGTAACATCATCCGCTAAATAGTCTGTGTTTATAGTTGTAGGCGAAACGGATACAGAAGCACCACCTCCAACAGCCAATAACCTTTCAGCTTGGTTTACTTGTACCGTATATGTTTGATTACCTATTTCAATATCAATAACACCATCCCTTTCACTTAAGAAATTTTCATCCACGTATATAGGTATAGTTATAACTCTATCTCTAGCAGTAACGTCACCTATATTAATGTAGTCTCTGTTAGTTGAGATATTATTTAACTGTTCATTTGTAGTTATATTAATACTTACAAACCCACCGCCTGAAGTAAATGTTAGATTATTTGTACTCAAAGTTGTATTATTTATTAAATATTTGTTACTGAAATTAGGGAATAATATAAATTCAGTCTCATTAGTCGTTAAATCTATGCTGTACTCTTCAATACTATATCTATTATTTTTATATATAATAGAATTATTAATATCTAATTTGTTAATCTCGTTAGTTGTTAAGTTAGCGGTTAAGTTTACTAACCTAGCATCACTGTTCAATAAATTATCCAGCCAAGGCTTATGATTTATATTATAAATATTATTTACTATAGATACATTATGCCAGCTATTAATTGTACCAGACTCCACCAACACACCATCCTCGTTGAATACTGTATTACTGAAATCTAAATCATTTGAAACCTGAGACAATACATGGCTATTTGAAGTATCACAAATAGGGAAGCCTTGTACTTCTAATATATTAGAAGATGTTTGAGAATCACCATCCTCTGGCCTTCTAGCTAACTCCAATAACACAGGTGGGTAATCATCAGAAGATGACACAGGTGTAATACCATTATAAAAAAACTGTATCATGTCTTCTGGGAATTCTCCACTAACATCAGTACCATCTACGCTTTGATATAAAGCTATATTGATATTAGAAGATTCCTGATTACCACTATCTCTTAATCTAGCAAAGAAAGGTAAATTAAAATCAATTTCTATTGTAGTATCTTTTTTATTATCTACATCAGGGAATGTTTTTAAGGCATTCCCTTTAAATCTACCAGTATCACTTTCAAAGTTTTGTTGATTTGCTAAATCTTCTTCAACAGCATATTTATACTGAATTGTTTTATTATTTTTAAATACTGAAGTATCTACACTTTCTAAATCTACAAAGTTAGTTATATCTTGACTATCACCTTCTTTATAGTAATCATTAATATTAATGATATTGAAGGTATTAATATCTTCAGCTTTAATAATTAATTTGAACTGTTTTATTAAATTCTTTAAGTAATCTATTATTTTAATGTCTGGTAAATTATTGCTTACACCAAATACTGTCTTATAATTAAATACACTTTCTACAGTACCAACCTCAATAAATGGGTCATTAATAAACCTATTGAAAAGTACCTGTGTAGTTTGACTGGTTTCTTTTTTGGCAAGTATTTTATAACCAACTCTAAAATTATTACCATCAGCTTGAAATATATTATCCTTAGATTTTATCTGTAGTTTAAATTCCTCATTAATAAAATCATTTGTATTATTTATAAGGGAGAAATCTACTTGATAAGGTTCGTTATCAAAACTACCAGTTACCCCTCCACCAGATATTAAATCACTTGTTAATACAACATCTCCATTAGACCTAATTAATCTTATTTGAAAATCTTTATCAGATGGAAACCTATGTTGAAATTCTATATTAAACATAACCTTTGTAGGTGTACTATTTGTTGGTTGAATACTTCTTAACTCCTCTGCTGTAATATTTAAAGTAAAAGTATTATCTACAAAGTTAGTATCTATATAAGGATTATCTGGAATAGTTGATACTGGTAAATCTTCCCAATTAAGAAGTTTATCAAAATCTTTTTCACCATTTAACCAAGTATATAAATTAGTAAAATCTGTACTATCAAAGAAGTCTCTGGAAAATGTTATCCCATACTTTTCTTCAATAGCCTCTATAAGCATATACTGTCTTAATGCAGGTCTTAAATCTTCTAAAAATAATTTACCTTCTTCTAATGAAATATCTCTCTTATCTTCTATAATACCAGTATTATATTGAACCTCTTTATCTCTAACGACAATAGGTGGCATAATTAAACTTGGTACTGTACTTAAACCATCCTCGGTAAGCACTAGGGTAGGTGAAGTTAATAAAGCATTTATATTAGCTTTATTATAGTTAAAATTATATTTATCTAAGTCCAAATCTTTCAAAGTATCCTCGCCAAACAAATCTCCAAGCGAAGTTAACTCACTATAGAATGTAATATTATAGCTATCTACAAGGCCGTTCTTTTCCCTTATTTCTTCTAGTTGAGTATTACCCTCTCTGAAAGGTAGTGTATTAAATTCAATGTAAGATTTAACTCTTTTATTAGGGTTAAAGCCATTATGAACACCTATCTCATACCAGTCCTTGAATATTTTATCATTATTTGGGGTGCTAGGTACACTGAATGTATTAATAAAATCGTTAAATATCGCTTCAATATTGTCAGCGTCAACTAATTTACCTCTATATTCAATACTCTCACCTTCGAAAAGGTCTAATTTCTTTCCTCCTATGTAATATGTTATATTCATTTTACTCCGTTATTTTTCTGTCCTCTCTGAAATTGAAAGAATAATTATTTAAATCTTGTATATCGGTTACTTTGGTGAAACCATTTTCTTCCATAACTACTGGGATAATAACACCATCTTTTTTAAGCCATACCTCTTCACTCATTATAAGGTCTTCTAAGACACTATTAACATAATCTGGTATATACCCTACATTAAGTTCCCATTTTCTCTCTCCTGTCTTGTTATAGACTTTATTCGTATGTTTAGGCTGTAATCCAATCCTACCATTAATATCTCTATTATTTCTTTTGATAGTTGAAGACTCAACACTTATATCCTCTATTGAGTTACCTATCATGTCTATTATTTCCAACATACCAAAGCTATTTTTAAATATAACCTCAACTGGTTCATATAGACATTTAGACTCTCTATTGTAAACTCTAACGGTATCTAACACACCATCATTATTATTTCTAAAATCAATATCTACAAAATCTTCAATACCTATATTATTCATATTTAAATAGCTAACATAGTCTGTGGCATTTTCTGGATTAATATTGGCAAAATTAGAATTAATAATATTTTGATTACCACCATCTTTATATCTAAACTCGATGTTCTGTACTTTACTAATTAAGAAAGGTATTGCTAATCTATTTGTTATGGCCCTTTTTCTACCATTCAAAAGTATAGTCTCTGTCTCTTTGTACCCATCATGGGTAAACCCGATAAACCTGTTATTAGCTAAATTAGTATTATTTAATAATGTATTAGAAACTACACTCGTAAATTTTCCTAACCTACTCGGATTAATCACTGGTGTAATACCACCGAAGTCTAATTGGTTGAAGTACTCTACGTCAGCCTCAAACGAGTTATCCCTTAATATAGGTGATATGTTTAAATACTGTGATATTTGTTCATCAGCAATTCGAGGTTTACTTATAGTTATATCTCCAACCTCAAAGTCAGTAGTTGACCACTCACTTCTTACAGGTGATGTAATTATATAGTCGGCCCTTATTGGAACACTCCTAACAATATTATTAATGTCAGAATCGTTTCTGGTTATATTAATCTCTACAGTGTCTTCAATATCATTAATATTACTTACATAGAATAAATCATCTTGATTCTCAATAATTTTACTTATACGAACAATATTATTCGATATTTTAATATATCTATAACCTAAGTCAGCGTTTCTCGTATTGAACTCAGTTAAATTATCATATATAGCATTTCTAACAACTACATTGTCTTGTACACTTACTGGTATTTGTTTATCATTTAAGTTTGAGGAGGGTATACTGAATTCTGTGAAGTTACCACCTACGGCAACGTCAGCAGTATCATCATATGATATAACATTAGGTTGTACGTCGTAGCTTACTTTTTGACTTACTTGCCCTGAATTAATATCTACATTAGCAAAATTATAATTAACAATACCAGTTACTGAAACATATAACCTAGTTAACTCACCTACAGCGATATCTAGTACGGCCACAGGACTAAAATCTGGGTTGAAGTTGGTATTCAATACACCAGACTTATTTATATTTACAATTTTATTTACAGTTTGATTACCGTATTGTGTAAATTGACCGCCTATATACACACTACCATTTGTTTCTGTAATCTTGTATACTGTACTATCGAATGTATTGAAGTCAGTATCAAACTCTCCAAGCACATCTAATACTATAAAATTATCTTTTGTGGTTTGACCTTGTGTTGCTTTTATATTTCCTCCAATGAATAATAATGTATCACCTCCTTGAGTCACATAAATGGTCTTAGGAACATCATTAGATGTGAACATACTCTTAGTATTATTATAAAAAGTTAATGAAGCTAAATCAAAGTCTAAATTAAAAGCAAATATGAACTTACTTAAGGTACTTACTATAGTTCCAAACCCACCAACTACATATATAGTTCCAATACTTTGTCTAATATCTAAATCTGTAATACCAAAGCTAGTTGGACCAACACTATCTCTAATATCAAATGTAGACATTGAACTAGATAAATCATCTGTGACCATGTCAAACTCAACTAGGTTAGTTATATTAGTTCCATTAACATCAAACTTACCACCTATAATTAATGATTGGTTTAATTCGTGGTACTTTATAACATTAACTTCGTCATCTGCACCTTGGTCTAGTATTTCAGTATAAGGTATTTGAGTTGGTTTGTATGGACTACCGTCAAAGTTTAATATAATAAAATAGTTACAGTTAGTAGTAATATTATTATAAGTATAATTAGTAAAGTTACCACCTACAGCATAAAGCTTCTGATTATCGTATTCAAACAACTCAATACTATTTACTACTTCGTTGAAATCACCGAACTTGTTTTGGAACACTCCATTTTTAAAACCTGTTATACCACCAACCGATGTAGTTTCTGGCACAACAAATTCCTTATCTATTACATCCTCACCATTATCAAATACTAATGGATTGAAGTTTTCATTTATTTTAAACCTTATTTTTTCGCCGTTTTGTATAGGGTTGTTAACTAAATTACCTACATTAATATCGACTTCTATTTTATTTCCTGTTGCCATTTTATTCTATTTTATATATCTTTTAACATCTCATCAATATCATTACCATATACTTCAACTAAAGAATTAGTTTCAATACTATCCGTTGTTTTGGTTAAAAAGCGTTGAGGTTTCTTGCCATACTTAAATAGACTGTTTTGAACCGCATATGCATTTAAACCCCTTTTACTGGCCCACTGTCTTAAGCCTTTATTAATCGGTGGTTTTTTATTACTATAACTATATTGACTACCTACGTTTCTTAGCGTGCCGTTAACACCTTTATCAATAAAATCAATATAATCAAAAGCTGAAATAAAGAAACCTTTTTCAGTCATTTCATAACTAACGCTATTTTTTAACTCACCGCTAGATACAGGTACCTCACCCTTAATATCTAAAGATAATTTAATTGCAGTCTCTTCTAACTTTTTTTTTAAGTTTTTTAACATACATCTAAACTATTTATCATTTTAAATGAACCATTAAGTACAAACCCATCTAACCCATTACTACCTTCCAAGAATATAGGTTGAATATCACTAACCGTTTCCATATATATTTGGTTATTATTATCTTTACTCATAACAGTTAGAAACTCGTTAATAATTGCATAACTTGTATTATGTGCATCGATTAGGTTATCATTACCCTCGAATTTACTTTCGTTACCTCTATTATCATTTGTCCTTTGTATCATAACACCAATCTCAAAAGAAAAGCTATTAGCAGCCTCATTAGACCAACTAGAGGGGATAGGACTTATATGTACTAATGGGTAAATATTATTCTTCAACAAGTCAGCGTCAGCCTGCCTAGCATATACAATTGTGTTTACTAAAGGGTTTTCTTCAAACGTTGACTTAATAGTATCTACTATTGTGTAAAAGTTATTATTCATTATATTCTTTATTTATTCTAAAAACATTGAAGTTGAGGGTTCGTTATTTTCTATTTGCTTGTGCTTTTCTGATTCTTTCGTCTTCAGCTTCAGTATAGTCTATTGAGTAGTTTAAATATGTTAAGAATTCTGCTACTGGTGTTTCTAACGTTTCCCTTATCTTTAGATACTCACCACCTGCGGCCTTATATAAATGGTTATACCAACCGTATTTTTCTGCTATTTCTTCTTCCTTGGTAATTAATCTTTTTCTAGTTAGTTGGATTTCTTCAGTCTCTTCCTGTTCTTTTTTTGGATAGACGTTTGGATATCTTTTAATAAAACGTGATTTAAAGTCAAAAAAAAAGCTATCACAGAATGATATATACTTACATCTACATCTAACATCTTGTCGCAATATGCTGAGGTACCGTTGTATTCTTCAATGTCATACTTATCAACGCTACTTTTAACAACTGGTCTGTATAGCACGGCCATTAACCTATGTATATTATCCTCGTCTGCTTCGTACTTATCAATATCTAAATATTCTTTTGTCTTTATTTCTTCAAAGTCTGGTATTAAACCAAATTCAATACCTTCATGTCTGAACTTTTGAACTAAATTATTAGGTGAATCGTTTAAATCTTCGAGGTATTTAAGTACTATTTTAGTAGCGTCGACTAATTTAAGTTCTTTATTCATTTCTAATAATGAGTTAACTATTTTTTTATCATCACCTTCATGCATCTTATAAAGGTTACGAATCATCATGTATTCTTTTATCGTCATAATATTTATTGTTTTATATTTGTTATTTTATTGAATATCTTTTCTTTTTTCTATTACGTGACCTGTATACCACATAGTAATTAATTGCATCTATTGCATGATTGAAGTCATCAATAGGCCTATCACCCATAGGATAATGGGGGTCCCAGCAATATTCATTTAATTCTTCTATTATATTTTTACTGTTAGGGTCTACTATTATTTTATAAGACCTTAACAACTCCAACCTCTCAACTATCTGTGGCTTCTTCACAGGTATTATATTACATTTTTTATTAGCTAATTCTCCAATAACATCAGGTGAAGCACTATCAGCTATGATAAGGCTTTTACCAGTTATATCTTTTGTTATTTCAGCTAGCTTACTTGGAATAATACCTGTATGGTAAATCCTTTCTTTAACGTATAATGTTTTCTTTCCATGGTTAATATAACATTCAACTAAAGCGGAAGGGTCATTACTAAATCCAAAATCAATTGCAAATTCACTTTTAACATCTGGGAATATACCTAACTCCCAATTGGTTACTATAAGCCCTTCTGCTTTATCTTTAAAACCACCTAATACTATATTATTATATTTGGCTGGA
>Ga0136558_1001431_pt1 | contig 12146 bp, 8 predicted proteins | sample AntRauTorckE6833_FD_101391 | JGI IMG/M metagenome (GOLD analysis project Ga0136558, IMG submission 101391) | Saline lake microbial communities from Rauer Islands, Antarctica - Metagenome Torckler E6 #833 | ecosystem: Environmental > Aquatic > Non-marine Saline and Alkaline > Saline | place...
AATTATGCCGAAGAATATGAATCAGCGCTAACTACTAAGCGAAACCGGGCCGATACCCTGGACTTACAAATCAAGGGTTTAAAAAGTGAGATAAACTTGCTTGAAGCTGGATTAGCCGAACAGAGAAACCGTCTGGAGCGTGACAGGCCAAGAATTAATACTCAGGAAGAGTCTGAGGTGTTCAATCAAGATGTTCGGGAATACAATGCGAATATTGAGCGGTTAAATTCGCTGATAGCAGAGCATAACCGGCTGGTCAAAGAATATGAAAATAATGCGTTAGAGTATGAAGAGCTATATGATTCTCTGAGAAGTAAGTCAACTCTTTAGTGCTTATGATAATCCCAGCTCGACATAAGAAACCCTAAGCATCTTTGAAACTGACTGGCACATCTCACCACTCGTGTCTGTTTTTGGTAGCCAAAGTTACCAAAAACAGACACGAGCAGCAATCTGCACTCAGTCAGCTCCCAATCTATTGGCGTTTTTATGTCGAGCTGGGATTATGATAGTTACATAAAACATCCTCTGATAAACTAAATGCATGGCAAAACGTGAGGCAAGCAAGTACGTCTGTTCCAGCTGCGGAGCTGAGAGTTCGAGTTGGAGCGGTAAATGCTTCAATTGTGGTGATTGGAATACCATGGAAGAGAAGCTGGCTGAGTTCGGTGGTTCTAGCTCTTCGGCGGGAAGAGCAATTAAACCGCAAAGTTTAGCAGCCTCAAGAGCCGAGTCAAAAAAACGACTTGTCACAGGTATTAATGAGGTCGACAACGTGCTTGGGGGCGGCATCGTCCAGGGTAGTGTTAATTTGATCGCTGGTCAGCCTGGCATCGGTAAAAGTACTTTGTTGCTTCAGATAGCCAATACCGTAGCAAAACACAGCCAAGTACTTTATATAAGCGCCGAAGAATCGGCTCATCAAGTGTCATCAAGGGCATCACGTCTGGGGTTAGATAATAGAAAATTAAAGATAGCATCAAGCACTTCTACAGATGATATCGCTGCTACTATCAGCAAAAAAGATTTCGACATGATTGTAGTAGACAGTATTCAAGCCGTTTCTTGCGGAAACATCGCTTCTGCCGCTGGTTCGGTCAGCCAGATTACTAATAGCACTCAACTTATAACTGAATCAGCTAAATCAAGCGACACCGCGGTTGTGATAGTGGGCCATGTCACCAAACAAGGCTCAATTGCCGGGCCAAAAGTACTAGAACATGTCGTAGATGTTGTAATGCAGCTTGAAGGCGACCGCTACGGCGGTTTTAAGGTCTTACGCGCGGTAAAGAACCGATATGGTTCGACAAACGAAGCTGGGATATTTGAAATGGTAGAAGCCGGCTTGCAGCCGGTAGACAATCCGTCCGCTGCTTTACTTGCAGAGCGACAGGCAACGGATGGTTCGATAGTTTTAGCAACACTCGAAGGAACACGGCCGCTGCTAGTCGAAGTTCAGGCATTGGTTAACAAAACTAATTACGGATATCCGAAAAGAGCTGCCAGCGGTATTGATCTAAATAGAGTAAATCTGCTTGTTGCTATGTTAGAAAAAAGAACCAAGTTGGATTTATCTGAGCAAGATATCTATGTCAATATAGTTGGCGGCATAAGGATTCAAGAACCAGCTGCCGATTTGGCGGTAGTTATGGCAATTGCTTCGGCAGCCAAAGGTATGCAGCTAGGTGAAGGTGTGGCAGTATTCGGTGAAATAGGTCTGTCTGGAGAAATCAGGCATGTGCCGTTGCTTGAAAAAAGGGTAGGCGAGGCTAAGAAGTTAGGCTTCAAGCTGGTAATCGGCCCCGAGCTGAAAAAGGGCAAAGCCCCGAGTATTTATACAGGTGTACGAGACGTAAAAGCTGCTTTAAATAAATATCTCGAAAGATAGTCGGGCTATTATTTAATCAACTTCAACTGTGCTGGACCTATTGCCCTCGTTATCTTCAGCATAGACGTCTTCGCCACTATAGTCTGTGCTTGAAGAACAGCTGTTTCCCCCTGAAGAACATATTGGGCTGTCATCGTCTTCTTTGTAGATTGTCACAAAGCCACTGCCACCGCTCCAACTAAATGAAGTGTTACCACCATCGAATGTTGCGCTGGTTATTTCTAGGCTGTCGGAATTGCTGCCGCCCCCACCCGCCACCGTAAAAGACCCGCTCGAAGATCCGTCATAAAGCACGCTGTCAACAACAACTGCTTTAGCTTGATAAGTGCCTCCGGAATTAGCATTGTAAGTGTAGGAGTATGTACCAGGACCTCCGATGTCTAGTTTCTTGACGAGGTTGCCGTTTACATAGAATTCAACATATCCAGGGAATCGGTCGCTGGATATCGGGTGCGTTCCTTGCGAAACTCTGGCTACCAACTGGTATTTTTTGCCGCCAGCTTTGTTGATGCTTAGGCTGACACCGGGTTTGTTGTCACCGCATTTATGGACATCATCCTTGGCAGAAGTGTTTGCCGAACCAGCGCCACCGTCGACAAATCTGTCTGCAGAGAAGCTGCTAGCCGAACCGCCAGTCACAGTTCTCCTGGCCCTAGAAGGAGTGCAGTCGGTCGCAAGCTTGTTTGAAACTATGTCTATATCTTGCTGTTCACTGTTGATATTGCCCTTCTTGTACCACCTAGGGTACAAATCTTCGCTTGGACTTGGTTCAATCGAGCCGAGTCCAATATGTTGCCTTACAATATAGGCTGCCAGTGTTTTTACGCCGCTTGGCTTTGCCCATTCTTTCGGTTCTTTATCACGGTGAACTTCTTGCATGAAGTCAAGAAAGATAGGTCTGGTCATAGATTCCATAAAGCCGCTCATTTCAACTGATCTGTCGTGCGAGCCTACCCAAACACCGGCGGCGTATTTCTTTGAATAACCCATCATCCAACCATCTTTGGAGTCATTGGTGGTACCGGTTTTCATGGCGAACTTCCAGGTTCCTTTATTGCCGCCGAATCTATGGAAACTGCTGCCAGTAAAGTAACTAGCACTAGGATCGCTGAGTATGTCTGAAATAATGTAGGCGGTATCTTTTCTGATTACTTGTTCACCGCTCTCTTTCTTCCATTCATCGACTACTTTTCCGGCAGAGTCTTCTATCTTAAGGATGTAAGACTGGGGGATAACCTTGCCCATTCTAGACAGGCTGCTAAACGCATGGACATGCTCATCAAGTTTAAGATAAGCACCATCACCGATAGCTGAAGAGCCATAACAAGGGCCCTCTTCTGTCAGTTCATCGTCAACGTAGCATTTATAGCCGCTTGTGAGGCCTAGAGAGTTGGCTACTTCAATAGTTTTATCTACTCCCACAGTCAACATGGCTTTTACTGCCGGGATGTTTCTAGAGCCGCCTAAGGCATAGCGTAAGGTCACTGGACCAGGATAACGGTTATCGTAATTTCTTAAACAGTTGCCGTCGTCACCAGTCGAATAAGTTGTACATGGATAGCCGGGCAGTGGTCCGCGCTCGTCATATAGAACCGATCCGGCGCCTATATTGTTTTTCTTTTCAATAAGGGCAGCGTAGTCATAGGGCTTGAAACTAGAGCCGGGAGGCAATCTGTATGATTTGGCATAGTTATTCTGTCCGTATTGTTCATTATTAAAGTCCGGTCCGCCAACCAGGGCAACTACTTGGCCGGTATCGACTTCTTCGGCTACGAAAGCGGCAACATCACCCCCCTGGGCATTGACTTGATACATGCCATCAGCAACGGCTTTTTCGGCAGTTTCTTGGAGCTTAAGGTCAACGGTTGTTCGCACCTTCCAGCCACCTCGTTGTACTGTTTCCGCGCCAAATTTCTCCCCGAGTTCTTCTTTTGCGGCCAGTACGAAATAAGGAGCCTTAATACCAGCGAACTTCTGTTTGGGTTGTTTAACTTTCTTTAATGTAGCCACCTTTTTAGCTTTTTCCCTTTGATCGGCGGTAATCATATTCTGCTGAGCCATTAAGTCCAGAATATAGTGCTGCCTGCCGACTAGTGCCTCCGGGTCATAAATCGGCCCGTAAGGAGAATAAAAAGACGGAGATTGGGGGATTGCCGCTAAAAATGCCGCTTCGTCAAGTGTCAATTTGTCGGCTGATTTTTGGAAATAATCCCGACTGGCGGACTCAACTCCGTATTGTACGTTTCCGTAAGGAGCGGTATTCAAATAGCCATCTAATATTTCCTCTTTCGAGAAAGTTCTTTCTAGTTCTACAGAAAGAATTACTTCTTTGAGTTTTCTTGTATATGTTTGCTCATTGCCCACGCTGGCTTGGGTTAGTCGTACTAATTGCTGTGAAAGGGTTGAGGCTCCTTGTGTCGTCCCGCCGCCAGTCGCGTTACTCCAGGCGGCCCGGATAATACCGCGAAGATCGAAGCCGCTATGTCGGAAAAAGTCCTTGTCTTCAACAGCAATAGTCGCGTCTTTCATAAACTCGTTTATTTCTTCGCCTTCAATCGGGATTCGTTTTACAGCGTCAAAGTCCTCCCAGAGAAGTTTTTTGCCTGTACGGTCAAAGTATCGAATGCTTCCACCGATGTTCATGCCGGATATGTCACGAAGGTTAGGCAAGTCTTTCCTGAAATAAGCAAACAGTCCGATTAGTACTAAAAATCCACCAATAATACCGATTCCGGTAAGCTTAAGAGCCATAATAGCGCCATCTCGACTAAACCAGTAGTTGTACATCCTCTTGGGTTGCATCATATAAAGAATTCGTTTGGTTCGGCTTTTGGGCATTCCAGCTAATCGGCGAGCTCTTCGTCTGGCAGCGGCGTCCTTCTTGGCTCGCAATTTGTCTGTAAGACTTCTGTTAACAGTAATAGATTTACCACTTTTAGTAGTAAAGGTGTTATTGCTTTTTCTGCCTCTGGTTTTACTTTTGCCAGCACTAAACTTTTTGTAAAGCTTGTTATAAAGTTTGTTGAAATCCATCTTCGCAAATGTTCAAAACTACCTTGAGAAGTAAATATTAATTCTCTCTTGGTTGTTCGCCTCTCCTTGTACCAGATTTTAACAGATTTAAACTCTTTCTGGCTAGTGTTAAATGCTTATGAATTATAGGTCTATCGTCAAAGTAATTCAAGCAGTTATAGCCCGAATCACGAATTAAACTCATTTCAAAAACCCTTTCGCAAGCGAAAAACCCACTCTGGCAATGCCAGGCGCTTGTTATTACGACAAAGCGTATCTAAAGATACGCTGCGGAGTAAAACAAGTGGCTGGTATGTCAGATGGGTTTTGCGGTCGGGAGGTATTTTGAAATGGGTTTAATTCGTTTAGATTTAATTCGGGTTTGAAATAACTTTCGCTTCTAGCCTAATAACGCGATTTATTATAGGCTGTTTATTATGACGGACTCATTGTCTACCACTGACCAGCCTCAATCAATTCTTTCGGCACGCTTTATTAGTTTTGCTCCGCACCATATCTATGGATACGATTTGTCACAAGAACTAATAAATCGTACTCGTCAGAGTAGATTTTACTTAACAGACAGAGATAGACAATGAGCCCGATGACATTGTCGGAAGAACTGGAGTGGAGAGGATTTGTTAATCAGACTACCTTTGATGATACAAAAACTCTGGACGCAGAGAAGCTTACTTTCTATCATGGTTTTGACGCTTCTGCTGACTCCCAGACTATTGGTAATCTGGCAGCAATGATGATGGACAAGGTGTTTATGCGACATGGATACAAAGCGGTTCTACTGGCTGGCGGCGCGACGAGCTTAATCGGCGATCCGGGAGGGAAAGACAAGGAACGAAACTTGCAAGACGAAGCAACAGTCGCCGCTAATGTTAAAAACGCCGAAAAGCAACTCCAGAAAATTTTCTCGGGTTTGGATTTTACTTTAGTCAACAACCTTGATTGGTACAAAGACATGAATGTGTTGCATTTTCTCAGGGATGTTGGCAAACACTTTAGCATGACTCCGTTAGTTCAGCGTGATTATATTTCAAAGAGAATGGGAACGGATGGCGCGGGGATTAGCTACACCGAATTTAGTTATACGATACTGCAAGGATATGATTTTTGGCATCTGTATAAGGAGCATGGCGTAAAATTGCAGCTAGCTGGCTCTGATCAATGGGGCAACTCTTTGTCTGGGGTAGATTTGATTAGGCGGGCTGAAGGTGCAGAAGCTCACGTTATAACTTGTTCTCTTATAATTGATAAAACTACCGGCAAAAAGTTCGGTAAGAGTGAAGCAGGAGCTGTCTGGCTGGACGAAAACAAGACCAGCGTTTATCAGTTTTATCAGTTCTGGTTGAACGTCGCGGACGAGGGCGTAGAGGAATATCTAAAGATCTATACAGAATTCAATCCTCAAGAAGTTCAATCTATCATGGATAAATTCACTCAGGATCGATCTACTAGACACGCTCAAAAAGCATTGGCATATGCAGTCACTATGCTAGTCCACGGAAAAGAAAAAGCCGAAAATGTAAGAAGAGTCAGTGAAGTAGTATTCGGCGCGAGAGACTTTAAGGCACTGAGCCAAGAAGAGCTTGAGTTACTGGCCAGCGAAATTCCCGTAGTACAAGCTCAAAAAGAGGACAATCTAGCCGTTCTACTTAAGGAAAGCGGTTTGTCCAGTTCGCTCAGCGAATCAAAAAGATTTATTGAGAGTGGCGGGGTCTACGTAAACAATCAAAAATCAGATAGAATATCAGAAGATATGTTTCATCAAGGACGTGCTTTAATCAGACGTGGCAAAAATAAGATTGCGTTAATTAAGAAATAACAACCCCCAAATCAAGGAGCGAAAATGGCAAAATCTGAAACTGATAAAAACACAAATTCTAAAAAAGCTGATTATTATGACGATCCCTCGCACAACTACCTCCACTACTGGGAAGGCAGAGATTATGAAAACGACGCCGAAGAAATCGCAATAAGAAGATTACTCAGCGGCAAACACTTCAAAAAAGCCGCTGATATAGGCGGAGGTTACGGTCGTCTGTGCGTGATGCTTAAAGAATTTGCCGATGAAGTAATCTTAGCCGAACCTTCACGGCAGCAACTGGACATCGCCAAGGTATTTCTTGAAAAACACCCAGAGATTAAGCGATTAAAAACTCAAGCCGACAACTTGCAGTTTAAGGATAAAGAACTTGACCTAGTCACTATGATAAGAGTTATGCACCATTTACCCGATCCGAGTAAGGAGTTAAAAGAGCTTGCTCGAGTACTTTCAGATGATGGCTACATAATATTAGAATTTGCAAATTACTCCCACGGCAGAAATAGATTCAAATACGCCTTGCGCGGCAAGCGATTGCCAAGTGAACCCGTCGACATTCGCTCAGAAGAAAATAAACGAGATGACGAGGTTCCATTCGTAAACCACAATCCAAAAACTATCATCAAGCAGCTGGCACATGCCGGACTGAAGGTAGAAACCAATCTATCGGTATCGAACTTGCGCAGCCCAGCCCTTAAGCGCATAGTTCCGAAATCGGCGATGTTAGCGGCTGAGCGAGCCTTGCAAAAGAGTTTGGCTAGCAGCTATTTCGGCCCGAGTGTATTTTTGCTCCTAAGAAAAGCTAAATAAACACTCTCGTGAGCTCGTTAAGCATTAGGAGCGACATCGGGCAGTTGAAAGGTGTGGGCAAGCAGCTCGGCACCAAAATGAACAGTTTAGGTATTTTTACAATTAGTGATTTGGTTGATTATTACCCGAGGCGTTATGATGATTATTCTAAAATCGAGAAAATAAACAGGATCAAACCCGGGCCTGTGACCATTCAGGCCGAAATAAAACAAGCTAAAGGTAGATACGTCCGGCGGGGAATGCATGTCACGGAGGCTGTAGCAACTGATGAGACGGGTAGCGTGCGTCTAGTGTGGTTCAACCAGCCTTACCGGGCAGAAGGTCTAAAAAACGGAGAGAAGTATTTTATATCAGGAGATTTCGGCCTCAGAAAGGGACGTCTATCAATACAAAACCCTTCGGTCGAACTGGCGAGCGGTTTTAATGTTAGCACTGCACGCATAGTTCCGGTTTATTCCACTAAAAAAAATGTGAAAAGCTGGCAAATAAGAAAGTTGATTTCAGGTTGCGTTGATTTAATAGGCCGGACTAAGGAAACTTTACCGGCATGGATAATCGAAGAACTCGGCTTAATCTCTTATTCTGACGCGAAGATATCTATGCATCTTCCCGAATCTCAGGAAGATTTAGAGCGAGCAAGGCGACGATTAGGCTTCGATGAGATATTTGGTCTGTCCATCGCAGCATTGCTTAACAAAAACAAAATCAAATCAGAAGAGGGACAAGCTATTAAATTTGATGAAAAGTTGGCTAAAAAATTCGTTAGCGGCCTGCCTTTTGATTTAACTGACTCGCAAAGAAAATCCATTTGGCAAATACTGCTCGACATGCAAAAAGCAACACCTATGAATAGGCTGCTGGAAGGTGATGTGGGTTCTGGTAAGACTGTTGTTGCGGCCATGGTATCGGCCATAGCTATTGCCAATGGTTTTCAGGTGGCATTAATGGCTCCGACAGAAATACTCGCCCGCCAACATGGCGAAACATTATACGATTTGCTCGGCTCGGTCGGTATGGCCGAAAAAGTCAGTATGCTGGTGGGCTCGATGACCCAAAAACAGAAAACTCTGGCCCGTAAGCGTATAAAAAGTGGCGACACTGGCCTGATAGTCGGTACGCATGCGCTGATTCAAGATGACGTTAAGTTGTCCAATTTGGGGCTAGTGATAATAGATGAACAACATCGATTCGGCGTGGAACAGAGGAAAAAGTTGCAAAAAAAAGCTGGCTACATGCCTCATGTGCTTGCGATGACGGCAACACCTATCCCTAGGAGTCTGGCCTTGACCCTTTATGGCGAGCTGGATATATCGCTTATGAGCCAGAAGCCGGTTGGCCGGAAGCCGCCTATAACCGAGATTTGTTCTCCTAACTCTAAAAAACAACTTTATGAAAAAATCGAGACTATGCTCGAAGACGGCGGCCAGATGTTCGTGGTCTGCCCGCTTATATCTAAATCCGAGGCGCTTAAGGCTCCTTCGGCCGAGGAAGTGCACGCTGAGCTTCAAAAGAAATATTTCAAAAATAAAACTGTTGGATTATTGCATGGCAAGATGAAGTCGGTCGAGAAAGATAAAATAATGAGCGAGTTCCAATCAGGCAATATCGACATACTGGTCTCTACTACGGTGATTGAAGTTGGCATTGATGTCGCGAACGCCAACATCATGATAATCGTTGGCGCGGATAGGTTTGGTTTAGCTCAGATTCATCAGCTTAGAGGCCGAGTTGGCCGCTCAAACAAACAAGGATATTGCTATTTGATGATGAGTGATTCTTCGGCTCCGAGCCGGCGGCTAAGAGCTTTGGAATATACGACTGACGGTTTTAAGCTGGCGGAGCTCGATCTAGAAATCAGAGGGCCGGGTTCGATATACGGAACTCTGCAACATGGCGCGCTTGATCTGAGAGTGGCAAACCTCTCAGACTCTAAACTTATATCCGAGGCCAGAAATTATGCTCAGAAGTTCATTGAAAAGGGTGAAGATTTGTTAAAATACCCAGAGCTTAATAGCCGCGTAACAGAATTGCGCGCTGTGACAAATTTGAACTAAGTCTAAATTTGACAATTTTTCAAGATAAGTAGTGGAATTCTAGAAAGCAAATATTATGTACAGTGGCACCACATTAACTAGATTCTCCGGACGAATAATGGGGGCCCATCAAAAAATTGATCGAGCTTCCAGGCGACACCTGGCTTGGCTTGTTAAGCATGACAAAAATTTTCCGTCAATTAAAAAAATATTAGAGTTTGAGGGCAAGAATGGACCCGATGCTATAAAAAGAAAATCGCCGGCTCGAGATGAACCATGGCACTATTACAACCCATTTAATGAGGATGATTCAGAACTTATCGAACTGATTGAGGATCATTACTTAAAACTTGTTAAAGAGTTAAAGAGTAAAAACGAGACAAAAGCCGCCTTTGAGGCGGCATGGCTTGCTCACGCTGTTGTTGATGGCCTGACGCCCGCCCATCATTATCCGTATGCGGCCAAGCTGACGGAGCTTCGTGGAGGCGGGATTGAAGAGAGAATTACAATAAAAGATAAGCTAGTTATACCAGGAAAATCTCCAGGACAAACCATTATGAACAACTGGAAAATGTGGGGACCAAGAGGTCTTTTAACCTCACATGGACTATTCGAGATTGGAATTGCGACTATGTTTACTCCTCTAAGTTTCGGAGAAGCTATGCCTAGTGTTGGTGAAGCGGAAGCGATCAAGAAGATTGGTCCAATTGAATGGTTTAAACGAACCGCCAAAGAAGTCGCAGTACTAGGATTGTATGAAAAGTATCAAGAATCTGGTTGGACATCTAGACTTGCCTGGGAGGTTAGGCACAAGCTCGGGCCAGACCTAGTTAGAAGTGTAACTTTGATTTGGTATAGTGCGATGAATGATGCGGGGTTAACAGAGGATAATGATGAGAATCATAGCCGGAAACCTAAAAAATAAATCTATCAAGTCGCCTGGTGGCACAAAAACTCACCCGATGAGCGAAAAGATTCGAGGGGCTATATTTAATGCCCTTGGTGATATAGAAGGTCTGAGCGTTCTAGATGCTTATTCCGGTAGTGGCGCACTTTCACTTGAGGCAGTAAGCCGCGGAGCGGCCAAGGTTGTGGCCATAGACATAGATAAAAACGCAACTGACATTGTAAATTTCAATGTAGTTAACCTGGACTCTAAAGAAAAAATACAAGTTACAAAAGCAAATATCAAATCATGGCTAAGTAATAACCAAGAAGTAAAGTTCGACCTCATCCTAGCCGACCCACCTTTTGACGGGATTGATCCGACGGCTATCGACCAGCTCGGAAAACACTTGAGCCCGGGTGGAATTCTTTGCTTAAATTGGCCCGGGCATACTGACTTGCCCGAAATTGATAAAGTATCGGTTATCTCAACTAAAAAATACGGAGACGCGCAACTGGGATTTTATAAATAGGACCTTCGCATTCTCCGGTTGATGCCAGGGTGCTTATAGCTGATTCTGGTTGGTTTCTATCTGATGGAGGTGAAGCCTTAGCTTCATCGAAGGAAAAAACCCAACCGAGGCTGGTAGAAGCAGCCTGGGACGGGGGGAGAGTACGAAAGTCCTACAAATAACATGTAATCAAAATCAAGCGGCTTTCTACCTCTGGACAATATTGTCTAATCAAAATAAAATGTATATCAATGCTCGGGGTGGTGGAATTGGTAGACCCAGCGTGCCTCTAGGAGCACGTGCCACCCTAGGCGTGAAGGTGAGAAGTGCTGGGCAGCACTTCGCAAGGCCGGAAACCCGGATTGCCAAAGGCAACCGAGCTGAGGCGGGGCCGCGGAATTTTTCTGAAAGAAAAATATCTGTGGCCAAGTCCAGATTTGAACCTTATAATGTTAAATATGCGCGAGTGGTGGAATTGGTAGACACGCGTGCCTTAGGAGCACGTGCCATTGCGGCGTGAAGGTTCAAGTCCTTTCTCGCGCACCATTTTATTAAGTTTCAGATAGGATATTTATGCCTCTTTCTACACAACCATATAAAGGTTCCCGAGATTTCTACCCGGAAGAAAAGCGGATTCAAAATTATATTTTTCAGCAGTGGCGCAACACCATCGAGTATTTTGGGTACGAAGAATATGACGCGCCGATTTTAGAACCGATGAGTCTGTATAAGGCTAAAACTGGAGACGAAATCGTTAATGAACAAACATACAACTTTGAAGACAGAGGCGGCAGGCATGTCGCGATCCGTCCTGAAATGACACCATCTGTTAGTAGGATGGTTGCCGCGAGGCGCCAAGAGCTAGCCTATCCGCTCAGGTGGTATTCGATTCCCAACTTGTGGCGTTACGAGAGACCACAGCGCGGCCGGTTGCGTGAGCACTGGCAATTAAATGTTGATTTGTTCGGGGTGTCGGATTTATCTGCCGAGCACGAGATAATATTCCTAGCCGATAAGATCATGCGTTCTTTTAACGCTAGCCCAGACCAATACACTATCCGGATAAATAGTCGGAAACTGATGGACACCGTACTAAACGACTTTTTGAAACTTAACAAAACCCAGGCGCATACGCTCTCCAAGCTGATTGACCGCATGCACAAGATGGA
>Ga0136558_1001435_pt1 | contig 12126 bp, 8 predicted proteins | sample AntRauTorckE6833_FD_101391 | JGI IMG/M metagenome (GOLD analysis project Ga0136558, IMG submission 101391) | Saline lake microbial communities from Rauer Islands, Antarctica - Metagenome Torckler E6 #833 | ecosystem: Environmental > Aquatic > Non-marine Saline and Alkaline > Saline | place...
GCGGTGGCGGCGGCTACAAAAGTGACCGACGCGGTGGCGGCGGTGATCGTCGTGGTGGTGGTCACAAAGGCGGCCAAAAAGATAGCGGCTACAGCGACTGGTAAGCGCTCTTTTACGACCAATTTCATACACCCGATTTCCCATGGGAGATCGGGTGTTTTTTTATTCACTCATCCACATAGCACCGCGTCACACGCGGAGTGATGCCAGTGAAAACCTCCCACTCAATCGTACCTGCCTTCTCAGCGATTTCTGCCACTGGGATGTTAGCACCAAACATCTCCACCTCATCACCCTCTTGAACATCCTCGTGATGGGTGACGTCCACCATGACTTGATCCATGGTCACACGACCAATGATCCCACAGCGGTTTCCTCGTACCCAAACATCCGCACCCTGCCCCGAAACATGACGTGGGTATCCATCCCCATAACCAATCCCAATGGTTGCAACCCTAGTGGGTTTCTCTGTGATAAATTGACGCCCGTAGGAAATCCCATGACCCGCAGGCAATGTGCGTATCAAGGTAACACGCGACTTCAAAGTCATGACAGTCGACAACCCTTTCTGCACATCAGGCAAAGTTGAGGCTCCATACAACATCAAACCAGGGCGTGCTAGATTGCAGCAGCCTCTTTGATACCCCATCAAACCTGCGCTGTTGAGCAAGTGCCTCCACTGAAATCGCTCAACACCACCCAAGCCATCAATGATCGTCTGAAATTGCTTCATCTGCGAGCGTGTGAATTCTTCATCCTCATCGGCTGATGGCAAATGCGAGCCAATCCCATCGATTGAGATATGCTTCATCTCACTAAGCCGTGTCATCACACGATCCATATCATCGACCACAAAGCCACCGCGACCCATTCCGGTATCGACAGCAAGGTGAACACTCAGAGTCTTATTCGCCACCTTCGCAAGCCGGTCAAAATCTGCAGCTTCCTCCAATGAGGAAACACATGGAACCCAATCGCGATCGACGATCTCAGGTCGTTCTTCTGACCATGTCGGGCCAAGCAAATAAATCGGTGTCTCAACACCAATGGCGCGAACTCGTCTTGCTTCACCAACATTGGCCACCCCGATAAATGCCACATCCTCAGCTGCGAGAACCTGAACCACTTCCTCCAAACCATGCCCATAGGCACCCGCCTTGACGACCACCATCACGGCACAACCACACTGCTGGCGAGCCAACTGCAAGTTGCTACGCAGCGCCGCAAGATTTACCTCTGCCCATGCACGAGGTGGAGATACTGGAGAGGCATCGGTCACATCAAACAACCTAGCCACCTGCCATCAACAGGCAAGAACCGGATTCAACGATCTTCTACTGACACCAAACCAAGCGCAGCGCATCAAGACGCACACGCGGCGACTTCAACGCCTCAAGGATCTCATCACGACTCAACTTTAAGGCCTTAATCTCACTCTGTGACACCTGTGGGTTTCTAGCCGCCAAGTCTTCCAAGCGAGTGATCTCATCATCCAACACCTTCTTGGCCGATGCCCGTGCAGCCTTTACGGGCTCAGCAGCCTGCCTCTCAGCCATCAGCTTCGCTGAGTCGACCATCTGCGGAAAGATGTTCTTACGAAATGCCTCCTGCGTGACCAATCGGCGTGAATCACCTTTTTCCAGCATCGCTGCGGGAGGTGTCACAGAAACCGGCTTTCCCTGATGATCGACCACTAGCTTTATCATGGTCGGTGGTAAAAACCGATCCAGGTGCAAGCGCTCTGGCGCAAGCAACTCGATCACAAACACACATTCCAACACCACCGCCTTACCCTTGCCATTCTTCCACACGGCAAATGATGAGTTGCCCGACTCACTATCGAGAAATTGATCCAAGGCACCCAAGAACACCGGATGATCGATCGTCATGAACGACAAGTCCTCTCTCGCTAACGCCGTCTCACGATCAAATGTCACCGACAATCCATCCTCTGGCAAATCAGCAAATGCCTCACTCTCACGCTGACCACGATCAAAGAGGTAGCTGTGAGATGACAAATCTGAAACATCCAACCCAAGGTGATCGAACAAACGAATCACGAATCGCTCAAACCGAACATCAGCATCGGCCACTTCAATGGATTCAATCAAGGCCTCCGCTTTTTCAGCTGATGGCGCACCAAGCTCAAGCAAGCGATCATGTCCGCTTGCGAGCTCTTCGGTGATGCTGGCTTTCAAATCACGGCTTCGCTGAAGAAATGCCTGATACTTTTCACCATCCGCAGATTCCTCACGAAGCTCATCCAACTCTGGCAACAATTCTGATGCCAGCGCCGTTGCGCCTTTCAACGGACGACTGAAGGCATCCAAGCCATCATGCAACCACTTGGCATGCAACTCAGATGGGCTGGAAACACCATATGGAACATGAATGTGAATTGAACCCGTCTGACCAATCCGATCCAAACGACCAATCCGTTGTTCCAACAATTCTGGATCACGCGGCAAACCAAACAACACCAAATGATGCGCAAACTGAAAGTTGCGTCCTTCACTGCCAATCTCAGAACACATCAAGATACGAGCTCCTTCTGGATCAGCAAACCATGCTGCATTACGATCCCGTTGCAACATGCTTAGGTCTTCATGAAACAAGGCCGACTCAACATGAATCTCTTCAAGCAGCTTTTGTTGAACTGCGATCGCTGCATCAGGCGAACTGGTGATCAATAAGATTTTCTCATCGTCAGGCAATGCACGCAGCAATGCAGCCAACCACAAATAGGGCGACTCCCCTTCATCCAGTGCATGCAGTTGTGGAATCCTCTCTGGGAAACCAGGCAAATGCTCACGAGTATTCCGGAACAACACGCGCCCAGTTCCAAAGGAGTCAATCAACTCACTCATCAATGGCCCACGTGCCGACTCATCACCCTTGGATAAATCCTTCCAATGTTTTTCAGCACGGGGTGACTTTTTAATAAATTCCTCAACACCTTTTGGCACGTCACCTTGCTTGAGTGATTCAACAGCGGCCGCAAGCGGCGCATAGGAATCCGCCTCAGCTGAAAATTCATCAAGATCCGAATAACGATCAGGATCCAACAAGCGCAATCGCGCAAAATGACCCTCAGGACCCAACTGCTGCGGAGTTGCTGTTAGCAACAACAAGGATGGAATCACACCCGCCAATGCTTCGACCATGGCATACTCCGCTGAGGCACCATCGGGTGACCACTCGAGGTGATGCGCTTCATCAACAATCAATAAGTCAAAACCAGCAGCCTTCGCCTGCTCCGCACGTGTTGAATTCTCAGAGAAGAAACTTGTCGACGCCAATACCAATTGGGAATCCAAAAATGGATTGGCCTCTTCATCATTCTCTTCAATCGATGCACATCGTTCTTCGTCAAAAATAGCGAACAACAAGTTGAAGCGCCTCAGCAATTCTACAAACCATTGATGCACCAATGCCTCAGGCACTAGGATCAAAATTCGCGACGCCCGACCCGTCAAATGCAAGCGATGCAAAATCAAACATGCTTCAATCGTCTTACCTAGACCCACTTCATCAGCCAACATCACGCGCGGATGCAATCGATTAGCAGTCTCAGCGATGATAGCCATCTGATGCGGAATCAAATCAATGCGAGCACCTGTGAATCCGCGCGACTGCGATTGGCGCACTTTGGAGTTCCATGCCAAGGCCAACAAACGTTGATCAAAATCCCTTGGCCGATCCGTGAGGCCTGCCAATAAGCGCTTCTCCGGACGGATGAAATTGAGGGTGTCGAGCAAGTCGATCTCAATCACCAATTGCTCACCACCTTGATACGCCAATAAGCCGTTTTCCTCCATCACCTGCTCGACCACAAAATGCTCACCAGTTGAACTTGCGACTGAGTCACCAATCTCAAATCGAACACGGACCAATGGTGCCGATTCAAAGGCGTAGGATCTTACTTCTTCAGAAGCTGGGAACTCGACTTTGACGAGATGACCGTCAAATTCTTCGACTCGTCCTAGGCCGAGTGTAGGTTCAGATGTGGATATCCAACGTTGTCCGGGGGCTGGTTTGTGCATGTGCGAAGCGCTATAAAGCCCATAGAGATCATGGTCGAGAGCTAAGGCAAAAGAATCCAGCAATTCCTCTCTTGCACAGATTCATTTAGCTGCTAGTGTGACAACATATTGCGCGTGATCATCTGTTTGCGCCATTATCAAACAAAACAAACATTACTTATGAAAATCGCTAAAATCGCCCTTGCCGCTGCCGCCGTTACTTTCTTCGCCGCTTCATGCTGCCCAACAACAGCTCCAGCTAAATCTTGCTGTGGAACCGGTACTACTTGCTGCAGCAGCTCCAAGTAATCCAATTTAATCAAAAGCGCCCGTTTCCTTTCCAGGAGACGGGCGTTTTTTTGTGCCTATAAATAGCACCTATAAATCATTTCAATCAATCTCACTCGTGCTTCATCCACAATGATGCGGTGAAAAACCAAATGACCGTACCAGCCAACAAGAGCGAACCCATGGTTTCTGCGTCTATCGAATTGATGAAATACAAAATCGGCGGAACGACGATCAACAGAAGTGAGACCCAGCTGATCGGCTTGGCGAAAATAATAATGTTTTTCTTCATATGAGTTATGGTTTGGATTTATTTGCGAAGAAGAGTTTCCCGAGAATTAAATAGAGGATACCCGCAATGATCCACGCAGGGACCACTAAGTAAGATGGGAAAACATCCCAGCCAAATATCTGTTTTTTCACAAGAATTAGCCACAAGCCAGTAGCCGCTGGAATCAACCATGCTAATAACACGGCGAAATTGAAGGACGTTTTCGTCGCATCCGCTGGATCCTCGTGAAAGCCAAAACGCTTCGCAAGATAGTGGTTCACAAAGATGATGGCTCCGATAGGACCAAGAATCATGCCGTAGGTACCTACAAACCCCAACAACTGCGCGGAAAGGTTTGGAAAGGCTCCTGCTACCGTTGCTACTAAGCCAGCACAGATCACACCCGTTGCCTTATGCGCTTTGGTTGGGAACAAGCTTTGAAAAGCCAAACCCGCACGGTAAATGGTCGGGTTCGCTGTCGTCCAACCCGCAATCACCACACAGATGATGCCGGTCCATCCCAAAGCATTCCATGCAAGGAACCCAGGGTCTGCTTGAACTTTACCAGCTGAATTGAGCGTCAAATCAGGATTGGTCGCAATCAATGCAGCCAACAATAAGGCGGCGCAAATCCATGCCATGTAGTGACCGAGGAACATGCCCACTGCTGGAGCCCAACCCGCTGACTTTGTTTTAGTATAACGGAAGATCGACAAATCCGCCATCCCCAGATGCATTGCCGCATTGCACAACCATGAGAAAATCACGATTTTCCAAAATCCAAAATCCTGAGGACCATTCTTCAATTGCACGAAGGCAACACCCTCATTCCAAACAATATTAAGACGTTCAAACGAAGCAGCATCCATCTGTGCGAGTGAAACGACACCACATGCGAGGAACACCAAAATCATCCACGGCGCCGAAATATTCGAGAAACGTGCCACCATGTTGTACCCCGAAGCGGCAATCACTGCGATGACCAAACCCACGACTGCAACAATGGCGGTGAAACCAAAGCCACTCAGACCAAAGATCGCCTCCGGCACTTCAAAGCGAATATCAAATGGAACGCCAACCGCTGAGGCCGAGACGGTAATCATCGCCCCTGCCAAGAAGCAGAATAAAACGCCATTGGTTATATTGTAGAGCTTCACCATCTTACCACCGGCGATCTTCTCAAGCTGGTAGTAGAGCGTTAGACGACGCTGCATCGCAATCGGCAAGACCAGATAGCGCCATGTCAGCACCGCCAGAATATTACCTAGCAGCAAACCGAACATCAGGTTTTGCAGGCTAGCACCAGCAGCCAAAAACAATGGGCCAATCATGAATTCGGTGCCAGCAGCATGCTCACCAGCATACATTCCCCAGAACGCTTTAGGCCCTTTCCAGGCTTTCTTAGGTACGGGCTCTCTTTCAAACTCACCACCTTCGATTTCCTCGATGGCTTCCTCTTCGATATGAACGTTGGACATTTGGGTTTATAGTTGGATTTAAATAATCAATTTAGCGCTTCGACAGGACTTTCTCCTCATACTTCTTCGTTTCATTGAGCCAGTCCAAACCGACTGGAACACCTTGTATCTCACAATAGCGATCCCAAACAGCACCCCATGGCAACGTTTTGAGCTCTTCCATGATGGCCAAGCGAGTTGTTAAATCACCGGCTTTCTCAGCAGCGAGCAACGCAGGCGGCTCGAGCATTGCCATTAGAACTGCCTTAAGCGTGTTGCGTGTTCCAATCGCCCAGGCCGCAAGTCGGTTGATACTAGCATCAAAGAAGTCCAAGCCAATATGGGTGCGACTCAACAAATTATTGCGAACCAACTCTGCGGTGATGGATTGCAAAGCATCATCCATGGTCACCACATGGTCACTGTCCCAACGGACGCCGCGACTCACATGCAATAGAATCTCTGGAACATAAAGCATCACGGAACTCAGTTTATCAGCAATGCCCTCTGTCGGGTGAAAGTGCCCAGCATCAAGGCAAAGGACTTTCTGGTTTTTGATGGCATACCCCATGTAAAACTCATGGGAACCCACAACGTAGCTCTCGCTACCGATGCCAAATAATTTGCACTCAACAGCATCAAGGTGGTGTTTTGGACTGAGCTTCTTAGCGAAGATTTTATCCAAAGAATCCTCAAGTCGCTTACGTGGTGACAAACGATCAACCGGTGTGTCTTTGTATCCATCGGGAATCCAAATGTTTGTCACTGTAGGTGATCCCAACTTCTTACCCATCACGGCACCGATCTCACGCGCCGCAATACAGTGGTCGATCCAAAAGTCACGGATACCTTTTTTGGAATGCGATAGAGTGAAACCATCTGCAGCTTTGGGGTGAGCAAAACAGGTCGGGTTGAAATCCATACCCATGCCATTCGACTTAGCCCAATCAATCCAATTCTTGAAGTGCTTCGGCTGGATCTCATTACGATCCACTTTTTTCCCGCCAAACTCACCGTAAAACGCATGAAGGTTGAGGCGGTGCTTGCCCGGGATTAGGGACAAGGCCATGTCCAAATCTGATCTGAGCTCTTCTGGTGTTGTTGCACGGCCGGGATAGTTGCCAGTCACTGCAATTCCACCGGACAAGGCTTGATCTGTATTTTCGAATCCGCCGACATCATCTCCCTGCCAACAATGTAGGGAGATAGGAACCTTCGAGAGCGCTTTCATAGCCTTCTCGGTATCGACACCAAGGTCGGCGTATAGTGCTTTAGCGGATTCGTAGGATTGTTTCTTAATTTTTGCTGATTTTGCGGCCATAGAGTGGTCAGGGTTGTATCAAAATATCTTCAAAAGACGGGCTAGATTGCCCGCCTAAGACGCCGATATCAAGGTTGATGATGAATTAATCTAATTATAACCATGCAGAATCCTGCACAGTTTCAAACCATGTGATGGATCTAAACACAGAAAACCCGCAGCCAGACATACTGACTACGGGTTTTGCACTGTGTAGGGGGTTAGGGATAACGACTGGATTATTCAATCACTCCTTGTGGCGCAGCATCACTTTTTTCTCTACGGTCACCGCGCTTTTCACCATTCTGAGGGCCACCTTTGCGCTTTGGCCGATGAGCAAATTCATCACGTGAAATCTCGCCATCGGAGTTTTTATCAAACCGCCCGAAGACTTTAGCGGCACGTTCAGGGTTTTTCTGCGCTCTAGGGCCTGCTAGGAATTCAGCCTTACTGATGGATCCACTGCCATCTGAGTCGAGTTTCTTGAATACCTCAGCGGGATTTGGACGATCTTTTTTCTTTTTGTCACGATCTGGATTTGCATCACCTTCAGCGAAGGCCAATGAACTAGCGATTGCGATTGCTCCAAGGGATAATAGGTAGGTTTTCATAGTAATTTGTGGGTTATGGTTGAGTTGTCTCAGACCATTTGGCGGTCTGCTGTAACGATGAGTAAAACCACAGCTGCACGAGAAAGTTGCGAATTAATGGATAATAATTTGCAACCCACACACTGAGGCACGCCACACCAGTTGTGATTTCCACCCACTCCACGGGTTTTTTACTTCCGCAAGGCTCCCCCACCAGTGTTCTCTGTGGCTGTCCATGAAGATCGGCATCGCCCAAATCAACCCAATAGTCGGAGACTTTCCCGGCAACGCCAAACGCATACTCGCCGCATACAGAGAATGCATCGAGGGTGGCGCAGACATCGTTCTCACTCCTGAACTCTCACTGGTTGGCTACCCACCTCGTGATCTTATATTCAAATCACAGTTTGTCCCGAAATGCCTCCAAGCACTCGACTACCTCGCTGATGAAACCAAAGATGTGCCACTCATCGTTGGCTACGTCGATCGCAACCACCCGGACCATCCAGGAAAACCATTCCTCAATGCGGCAGCATGGTTAGAAAGCGGTAAGATTCGCCACCGCAGAATCAAAACGCTCCTCCCCACCTACGATGTGTTTGACGAACGCCGATACTTCGAAGCAGGCAAATCAAACGAACCCATCGAATGGAATGGCAAACGCATTGGACTCACTATCTGCGAAGACATCTGGACTGAAGACTATCTAAAGCGCCCATTCTACGATCGTGACCCCGTCGATGAACTCGTCAAAAGTGGCATCGACATCATCCTCAATATTTCAGCCTCACCCTTCCACCTTGGAAAACCTAACCTCCGCCGATCCATGATTGGCGGCGTCGCCCATAAAGCAAAAGCACCCGTGGTCTATTGCAACACAGTCGGAGCAAATGACCAATTGATCTTCGATGGACACTCCGTGGTCGCAGGCACCAACGGACGCATCACCCACCAGCTAGATGGATTCAAAGAACAATGCTCCGTGGTAGACCCGTTTACATCCTCCAACGAAGATGCGGCTATCGATGATGATGAGTCGGCACAAATTTATCATGCACTCGTCATTGGCATACGCGACTACGTCACCAAATGTGGTTTCTCAAGTGTCTGCCTCGGTCTGAGCGGCGGCATCGACTCCGCACTCACCGCCACCATAGCCGCCGACGCCCTTGGCCCCGAAAACGTCCACGGCCTGACGATGCCAAGCCCATATTCATCTCGCGGCAGTGTCGACGATTCATTCGCTCTCGCTAAAAACCTAGGCATCCGATGCGACGAAATCTCAATCGCGGATTCCTTTGAATCCATCAAATCCGCGATGGCTCCATTGTTTGAAGGCAAAGATGAAGATGTCACCGAAGAGAACATACAAGCCCGCACACGCGGACTCATGCTGATGGCTCTCTCCAACAAGGATAACCACCTACTTCTCACCACTGGAAATAAAAGTGAACTAGCAGTGGGATATTGCACCATCTACGGCGACATGAATGGCGGACTCGCGGTGATCTCCGACCTTCCAAAAACTCGCGTCTACGAAGTCTCACGCTGGATCAACCGCGAGCGAGAAATCATCCCATGGAATACCATCGAGAAACCGCCGAGCGCAGAGCTTAGGCCGGATCAAAAAGACCAAGACACATTGCCTGAATACGATGTACTCGATGGAATCCTTGAACTCTACATCGAACACCACATGTCCGTGGATGAAATCATCAGCCGTGGCTATGAAGAAAACATCGTGCGATGGATCCAACGACGTGTCGATTTGAACGAATGGAAGCGCCACCAAGCCGCACCCGGCCTACGCGTCACCTCCAAAGCCTTCGGCATCGGCCGCCGCATGCCAATCGTGCAGCGGTTTGTGGATTAAACCACCTACCGCTTTACCGACCGATCGCTTTCGCGGTAGTCATTGAGCAACTTAGCCATCTGCTTCACCTTCTCCGGATGCTTCTCTGAGAGATCGGTCGTCTCCTTCGGATCATCCGCCAAGTTGTAGAGCTGATAGTTACCATCGTGCTCCAATTGAAAGTAATCCAAATCCAGAGGCTTGCCCGTCTTCGGATCCATTTCAACTTTGTATGATATGACCTTCATCTTGCCCTTCTCATTTCTTGGGTAATCGCCATCACCGCTGCCTTCGATCAACTTCCAGTCACCCTTGCGAATGGCAAATTGACCTGAGACGGAATGATGCACCGTTGCTTCACGCAATGGCTTCTTGTAATCCTTCTGCTTCAACACAGCCATGATGTTGTAACTATCCTCACCCGCAGAATCAGGGATTGGCTGATCAACCATGTTAGCAAAAGTCGCGAAAAAATCAGTCAAACAAACGGTTTCCTCACTGACCGAACCTTTAGCCACTTTCCCCGGCCAACGAACGATCAACGGCACCCGATGCCCACCTTCATAAATCATTCGCTTGGTTCCACGCCATGGACCATTGCAGGCGTGACCATTGAGCTCTGGATGTGGCCTAGCACCATTATCGCTAGTCACAACCACCATCGTGTTGTCTGCAATTCCATTGCGTTCCAAGGCCTCAAGGATTTGACCAACCGCCCAATCAAACTCGACAACAAACTCACCATATTTCCCTGACTTCGTCATGCCCGCAAACCGGCTGTTGGGGGTGATTGGAAAATGAATATTGGTCGTCGGGTAATACAAAAAGAAGGGTTTTTCTTTATGCTTATCCACAAATGCAACGGCTTCTTTAGAAAGCTCAATCGCCGTATCCTCCAATGAACGCATGGTGACCTTTTGCACTTCTTTATCACGGTAGCTGTCGCCTTCTTTCAAACCAATGATGCGTCGATCTCGCATGTAAACCCGCAACCCCCTGCCGCTGTTATGGCTATATGGAACGCCGAAGAATTCATCAAACCCAACCTCCAACGGGCCCGGCTTTACCTCACCGCTGTAATCCACACCCGGCTCAGTCCCCCAACCCAAATGCCATTTCCCCACACAACCCGTTCGGTAACCGGCATTCTGAAACACTTTCCCCATAGTCAATCGATCGGTATCGATGAGCAGTGGATGATTCTCCATCAGCACCCAGTTTTTCAACCAACTGCGCCACGCATAACGGCCCGTAAGCACGCTGTAACGAGTCGGCGTGCAAACTGCGGACGGTGAATGCGCATCGGTGAACTTCATTCCCTCAGCCGCCAATAGATCACAAGCCGGTGTCTTGAAATGCGTCGCCCCATAGGAACTGAGGTCACCATAGCCGAGGTCGTCGGCCATGATGAAAATCACATTCGGTGGACGGGCGGGCTCTTCATCTGCATTTGCAGACAAAACCGCACATGCACCGACGAATACTAGAAGCAAAAATTTCATCAATTCGATCAATTATTTTGGGATGATCCAGATGTTGCGAAATACGACCGGGTTGTTGTGATCTTGCAAAAACACCGGGCCCTTGGGCGACTGCAGAGGGCTCGTGATTGGCGCCGAAGTGGTGAAGTCCTTGGCCAACTCCAAATCCTCATGAATCAACACACCATTCAACTTCACCGTGATTCGTGGCCACGCCGTGCGCTTCCCATCCTTATCGAATTGAGCCGCGGTGAAATCCACGTCGTATGTCTGCCATACCAGTGGCGGCAAACACATGTTGAGCCTCGGCTTTGAAACAGAATAGATGCCGCCACAGTGGTTGTCGCGACGTGGCAAACCAAAGGTATCAAGGATTTGCGTCTCCCAGCGCCCGCTGTGATACACTCCGCTATTACCGCGTTTCTGACCACGCGCATCAGGCATGTAGGGCGTGCGAAATTCCAAGTGCAGGTGGTAGCTGCCGAATACTTGTTTGCTAGTGCATCCAGTCGCTCTCAAATAGCCATCCTTCAGAGCTCCACCCGTCCATGCATTCACCGATGATCCATCAAATAACACGATGGCTTCTTTCGGTGGCTTTGCCCCCAAACTTTCACTTTTGCGATCAATGCGCGGCAGACTAACTGGCACATCATCTGCCACCTGAAACAGCAGTGAGCCTGTTTTAACCACAGCGCTCATCGAGGCATCAGCTGCGGCTAATCTCACAGCACCACCGTCACGCTGACCAGTCATCGCGGCTTTACTCATTTCGGGCGTCCAACCCATACCAGGAAGACCTCCCTCAAATACAAGCGCATCAAACTTCCCTTTCCCTAAGGCAATCACCTGCACTCCATAACCC
>Ga0136558_1001436_pt1 | contig 12125 bp, 21 predicted proteins | sample AntRauTorckE6833_FD_101391 | JGI IMG/M metagenome (GOLD analysis project Ga0136558, IMG submission 101391) | Saline lake microbial communities from Rauer Islands, Antarctica - Metagenome Torckler E6 #833 | ecosystem: Environmental > Aquatic > Non-marine Saline and Alkaline > Saline | place...
GATATAGAGTAATTTATTTGTTTCTATTGATAATTCTTCCTACCTTTACAGTATGAAGAAGAAAAAATCGCCATATAAAAAAGGAGATATTAAGTGGGTTTTTTTAATAATAGACTCATATCCATATCTCGATACAGAACATATAGCACAAGTAGAATTCACTTCATTCTACAACGGAGTCTCACATGAGGCAAAAATACTACGTGGCATGACTATATGTAATGGTTACAAAATGATACCAGTTTTTACTAGTGGATTAAATTTCCATACAAAAATATTTGATTCTTATGTAGAAGCAAATGAAGAGCTTATTCGATTCATAAAACATCAATATGACGAGAAAATTAAAAAACTTGATAGAAAACACCAAGAAAGTCTTAGTATAATAAATGACTGGGTGAAAAACGAAGCTAATAAGGACTTAGTACGTGAAATGAAAATCAGTTCTATTTGTAACGAACGGTAGGATTATATCTTAATTTTTGGCTTAGCTTAACCCTGTGTTTAAGATTTGATTCCCAAATTATATAAACTATATAATTACCTGAAACATCACCAAACCTATCTATCTGCCTTTCTATATGATTTAACTGAGTCATGTTATCAATAGGGAAATCCATTATCTTAGTACCACCCACCAGTTGTATTATATGACCTCTATCAGACGAAGATATAACAGAGCTTAACATTTTCCTCTCAGCTTCATTCAGACTTATAGTTTCATTAACTTGAATATCACCAACTTTAGTGAGTTTTATAGATTTCTGATTAACTTTATCAACCGAGACTGGTTTAACCACCAACGGTGGTATATCAGAAAGTTCTTCATCGATTAGCTCAACCTTTGACTTATCTACAGACTTAGGCTCCTCAGTCTTAACTGACTTCTTAGAATTATCAACCTCTATGACCTTAGCAGTATTCGAAACAATATCTGTTTCTTTAACCTTTTCTTTAGTCTTGGTTGTTGCTTTTTCATTTTTATTTACGGGTGTTTTATTTGACTTTTTAGTTTTTATAGGTTTAGTCGGAACTTCCTGTATATTTGAATCATCATTAGTATTTAAATTAACTTCAGGTAGTACTTCCTTAATTGGCGCAGATTTAGTTTTACTGACAACACCTTTTTTCTTAACCTTTTTCTTACTAACTGGTTTAGACTTAACCACCGATTTACGAATAGACTTCTTCATAGATGGGGTTCTTGGCTTATTAACCACCTTTGATTTAGGCTCTTCTATATCATCTTCATAATAATTCTCTAACTCCTCTTCTTCTTTCTTCCGAATTCGGGAAAATATAGAAATTAAAATAATAAACAAAACAATTGAAGCCACACAAATAGTAGTAATTAAACTAACATTAACATCACCGTTATCGTAAATAAATATCATTATTATTTTTCGTTTGACTTAATTTTCTGAATATAAATTGCTTTCATCTTCTGCTGTCTTATCTTGACACTATTCTTAGTGAATTCCTTTCTCTTTCTCAACTCACCATATAGGTCAGTCTTTCTATGCTTGGCTTTATATTCTTTTAAAGCCTTTTCAATACCTTTATCAACTTTTACTATAATCATATTATTAATTGTTATTTTATGTATATATTATGATTTGAAGTTACTAGATTCACCTAGACCTTCAATAATCCTTTTCTCTTCATCAGAAATACTTTTAGGTATGTGTATAACGACTGTACAGATTAAATCACCTCTTACTTTATAATTAAGGTCAGGTAAACCTTGACTATTAAATCTATATTTTTTACCAGACTGCATACCTGGATTGATAGTAAGTGGTAGTTCCTTACCATCAATTGATTTAACCACTTTTTCACAGCCTAAAATCGCTTCCGGTATAGAAATGACCAATGATGTATGAATATTACTATTCGACCTATCAAAGCCATGCATATCATCCACAACTAGCTCAATGATTAAATCACCCGGCATACCATTCCTCGCATAATTACCAGAGCCTCTTTGTCGTAACTGCATACCACTTTCAACACCCGCTGGTATTTCAATACTCACGGTCTCTTCCTTTGACATATTACCAGTAGAATTACAATCAACACAAGGCACCTTAATACTATAACCGAAACCATTACATTGATTACAAGCAGACACAGACTGAACTTGTCCTAAAATAGTATTTTGCACATGCACTTTCTTACCGCTACCACCACATGTAGAACAGTTATCTGTTTCTTTACCACCGGTACCAGAACATGTAGAACAAACATGCTTTCTACTAAGCTTCACTTTTTTAGTAACTCCATTTAGAACATCTAAATAATTAAGAGTCATTTTTATCTTCAAATCAGAGCCTCTTTGTTGCCTAGAATTAGTTTGCCTAGAATTACCGAATATATCACCAAACATATCTCCGAAATTAGAGAATATATCATCCATATCCATACTCGACTGATTACCCACTGAGCCAAATTGGTCATATTGTTGCTTCTTTTGAGGATTACTCAACACTTCATATGATTCAGAAGCTTCTTTGAATTTTGACTCAGCAGATTCATCATCAGGATTTTTATCTGGATGATACTTCATAGCTAATTTTCTATAAGCCTTCTTAATCTCACTCTCAGTTGCTGACTTCTCAACTCCTAATATGTTATAATAATCTTTACTCATCGTTTAATAGTTCATTTAATTTTTCTTCTCTCAATTTCTCCTTTAGATAAAAATCCATATCTTCGTGCGTACCTCGGAATTCATATGATTCTGCTAGAAATTCTTGAAGTGTTAATAACTCTACATCCATTCCACCATCCATATCAACTCCAATACCAGCATAGATAATAAAACCATCTGGACATATCCACTCATCAGTATTATCATCGCTCTGTTCGAATCCATATTTCTCTAAATCAATCACTTATAATTTCTTTAGTTTTTTCTCTTTTATCAAGGATTTTAAATATTATTTTGATATATGTTCTGTCTTACCACAATCAAACTACATCTAAAATAGATTTTAACTTATTCTCACGTATATATTTACCAATGAATTCAAACACTTCATCTTCAGTACCACTGAATAGAATGAATTCACCATCTTCATGAGAATCGTCAAACTTACTCAATGACCATCTACTCTCATGCATATCCATCTTCTGAATCCTGATTAAACAAAGCTTTAATTTTTTATTATCCCATTCATTCTCAGATTCATCAAATGTAAATCCGTATTTTTTCAGTAACGCATCTGAATTCTCATCATTTTCTTTCATAAAAACTTTAATCATTTTTATATTACTTAGAAATTACCACTTTAGGATATCGAACAATATTACCATTAATCATGTAGCCTTTTTGAACTACCTCAACTATTTGATTATACTTATCTTCACCTAAATTGAGAACAGTTAAACACTCATGTCTATCTGAATCAAAGTTACCTTCACAATCTACTTCTTCAACTCCTTGCTTCTGTAGATAACTCTCTAACTTACTAAAAATTAATTGAAATCCCTCATTATTAGGCTCATTTTTTCTAGCTAATTCTAAATCATCAATAATATCAATTATTCCAGCTAATGTATTATATTTAGTTTGTGACTCTAAGATATTCCTTTCTTTATGAACTCTCTTTTTATAATTATCAAACTCGGCTTGTAAACGCATATATCTATCACGCTCTTGTTCATTATCTTCCATTTCCTTTTCAAATCTGTTTTTCCATTTTTCATAAAATCCTAACATTGTCTTATATACATCAATATCAATAACTTCAACGTCAATCTTTTGGAAATATTCCTTACCATTTTCAACGGTAGAGACTAAATAAACAACGCTTGAGAAGCAACTATTCGGTATTTTACTCACATCACCACTATTAGCGAACTTAACACATTCCTTAATGGTGTTGTTAAATGATTCTGCGACTTCTTTATTAGAATCCACGCCTTCATCTATCAATTTTCGCAACAGACTTTTATTCATATCGATTACCTGTTGTTGGTAATCTGGTTTAGTGGCTATACTCATATTAGGTGTGGTGATTTAAAATTTTCTTTATATGATTAGTTCTAATCAATTCATGTGTGCCGTAATTATCTGTCATCTCGATAAAAGATAAGCCTTCTATCTTTTCTAATAACTCTTCAAGATAGGCGTTTACATCAACTAATGCTTGTTTATATTGGACTCTAGGCTTCCATACATCGGGGAATTTCTTATCATATTTCGCCAAACTATCAACTAAAATCTTTTTCTTAAGATAGAAGCTATCATTATACTTAGTACATCTGACTGACATAAGGTGCTCAACGTGTTGATTACACCTATGCACTAGGTTATCAGTCTCAATACATTTCAGTAAACCAATTACTAAAGCATCAGTCTCACTTATTTCAAATTCTTCATTTTCTTTGACAATAGCTTCTATATCAGCATTCTTATCTTTGGTCAATACATAATATTGATAATCGTCCCATAAGGCTCTCTCAATAATATCATGTGGTGTTAATGTTATCTTCATATTTTGATACAATTTATTTTATACTATTATAAGTAAAAATTAGCCATTTGTTTATATTATTTGTACCTTTATGTTATGATGTTCGATGAAAAGTATGGTATAATAAAATAATATAGTATGAATTCCAAAGATATAGTAACCATAGCATTCATTTTCACTGATAAAGGAACAAAGTTATCAGAAGTTAAGGTCATTAGACCAGGTAGAAACAATAAAGGTAAGGCAAGGCTATTGAGTCAACTCAATGTTAAAAACATACACGTTGATTATAAATTCAGAATGGTCGATGTTCACTTTGGGGATTATATAAAACGTGAGCAAATAGACTCTCACATAGAAGCTATAAGAAAATACTATAAAGAGAGATATAAACATAAACGCTATGATAGTCCTAAACGTTGGTATCAAACACGTGGTGTTGAAAGTTTATTAGAACAAGAGAAAGAACAATTCGTAACAAGAATACACGGATTTAAAAGAGAACAGGCTATTAATTCATTACTTAAAGATTAATCCTCTTCTTCTATAAAACCGACGGCTTCTAAAAATCCTTTATATCTAGTTTCAGTAATAAGTAAACAATCATCTGAGGTCCAAACTTCATTAGAATCTAATAATCTAATATCATTTAATGTACTAATATCTCTAGAACCATTGTATCGGAAAGTCTTAAAGCCATTGTTAGTTGGTGATATATTTTCTATCATTTCGTTATAGATGTCTTCACCAGTCAAATTATTCTCAGAAACATATTGTCTATAATCAAAACTAAATTCAACTGGATTATATTCATTAGAAATCATCATACGTTTAAAATCTTCATAAGAATATCCTTCTTTATTACTATCAAACATTTCATCTACTCTATAAATAGGAGTACCGAATTTAATATTAAAGTTATCAAAACATTTTTGGAAATCATAATCTGGACAAACATCGAAATTAGAATTATTCACTGGTATAACAACATGAACTTCTCCATAAAAATGTGCAACATCACGAGACGTAGAACATATAATAGATTTCCTGCGTTTAGGATAATTTTTCCATGATTCTGAATTATCAATTATATTTAAATATGTTGTGTTTGAATGACCTGCACTTCTAATATACTCAGATGGTTTAATTACATTATAATAATCATGTAAATAATCAGCACCTTTGATACCCCTATAAATTGTAGTTAATTTCGGATTATACTGAGTGCAATGTTCTTTGAAGAATTTAACAGCATCTTCTAGTTCCATTTTCTCCCTACGACCTTCAAGTAACCTTTGTCGCTTAATATACTTCATGTAGTATATATTAATTCAAGAGGCTATCAATATTATAATCCCGCTTTTTACCTTTTAAAACGCTCTCTTCGTAATACGGAAGGTTATCAACTATGATACAATCCATCTCCATTATCTTATAATATACAGAAGAACTTTGATGTGATATATATGTGGATTTCCATATATCATAATAATATCCGCCAAATGCATGTAAATTAGTTAGAAACATTAATATATGATTATATTCAAAATCATCACAATAGATGTCAATACTATGACCAAGTACTATGAAATTTCTATTTTCTTCCGTAGTTGTTATATTCATACTCATACTTATTATACGTACAAATATTATTAAAGTTTATTTAAAATTTTTACCTCTATCTTGTAGATACATATTTGATTCAAGCGAAGAGTACATATTATAATACTTTTCACAAAGGTTAGGTATATCTTCAATATGATTTTTTTCTAACTCGAACCACTCACCACCGAGCCTATATTCAGAGAAATAACTATGTAACTTCGATTCTATACTAGCAATATATTTATCAGCTTCATAAATGAATTCAATAGATATTTCAGAATAATTACCCGTCTGTAATTGCTTCACACGTGATTCTACTGGTTGTTTAGTGAACCCAATCTTATATATTTTATCACCATTAAAATCTGTTGTGGATAATAGATAAAGCTTTCTCATAAATTTATATATGAGAAAGTGTTCACTTCCCTATTCTATAAGATATTTTATTTTATTTTCACGAAGACACTTAGGCATTTTTTCAGATAATACTATATGTATAACATCATCACTCAAATCTATAAGTGTATTGCTTCCTCCAAGCTCTATAACTCTGTGTTCGATAATATCTAAAAATATTCCGTTCAATTTAATATTTAATGATGGTGACAGATATAAAATACCATGACCATGAGTAAATGATAATATTGTACGAGTATTTATAGCCGAATTCCATGGTATGTTCATATCACCTTCAAAGAATCTAAATATATAAACATTCTTTATATCACTATAAATAGCGAAGTTACACTCATAATCTTCACTAAATGGTAATTCATATGTCTGTGAATATGTATTTAACTTTATCATCCTATAAGTTCATATATTTTAATAGCCCTTTTCGTTTCTACAGATAAATAATCCATATATGAATACATAGTATTTTTTATCAGAATAACCAATTCATTATAATTTGATTTGACCTCTAAATTATAATGAATTCTATCAAATATTATTCTCTTATATAATTCTATTTTTATATCAAATTCTCCTGAACTCACTGAACTATTTCTTATTGTACATAACAATCTTCCCGATTTGAAATTATGACTATAGCTATTCAGATGTAGTTCGCTATAATTTTTAGATATATTCAATGCGAATGCAAAATCATCAAAAAGCAATTCTAACCTATCCAATATAATGTATGGATTATAGTACTCTCCGTGTTCTATTAATTTTTTCATATCAATCTATAATTGATGCTATCATCACAGCTCTATGTGAAGCCACTTGTAAATCGTCTTTATACTGATGAATCACATTTTTAATTTTATCTAATAAATCATCTATATAATAGTCATTCACTAGACCTAAGTTAGCTCTTCTATACATAGGACCCACATGTTCAGCGTGGTCAATATCTACGTGGAAATAATTATCATGTGTAGAATTGTTAGTAACCTTTATTCTCAAAAGACCAGAATAGAAAATGTGTGTATACGTATTTTTTAGAGTGTTTGGTTGAATAGAAAGTTGAAAAGCATAATCATCCAATAACACGTTAGATATTCTATCTAGTATTTTATAAGGGTTATATGCTTCATCACATTTGATTTTCCGCTCCATTGAGTAAATATACGGATAATTATTAAGTCAATTGGTATTTCGATGTATTAATTATCTCAACGTTCTTATCTGTTAGCAATGAAACTTCCATTTCATGTGGGTATTTCACTCTAGATTCTATAGTGTTTTTCATATTAATATCACTAATTCGAACGCTAACTTCAACAAGATACATTGGCTTATCTTCACTCACGCCTATGTCGAAAAGTGTTACCGCATCTAATTCATTTGGAGATACTGTATAATGTTCACCCAATTTCTCTTTTCGTATATCAGCTTCTGATTCAACATTCAAAACCCTGAATAGAGTTATCTTATCATTCTCTGAATTATATGATTGTAATTCGTCTCTAAATGATGTTAATGCGACTAATGAATTATTATATTGATATTTATCGTAATCAATCGCAATATTAGCATCATTATAACTCTTTATAACATCATCTAAAACTTTCTTAATATCAGAATCAGAAAGACCCTTAATATAGGCTAAATTAACCTTAGGGTCGTGAATCTCATCACTATATCGTTCGAATGTTTTAAAGTATTCCATAATATTATATATTAATTTAAACAAATACTTTAGAAATGCATATAACTATTTTAATGGTAATTAATTTTAATGAAATATATGAATAACACTAACACAGAAGTACAGAAAGTAAGACAGTATTTAATAAATACACAGTTCTTCATCAAAGAACAGAGAAACAATTTCACCTCAGGTTCAATTATATCAATATCTGCTAAAGTAGACGGTACTAATAGAAAGAACCAAATGATTATGTTTAATGAAAAAGATTTCACTGTAGATAATCTTAAAGCTAAAATTGACGAAGCTCTTATAACTAATGAGCCTACAGTTAAACACTTTGAACAAGAGTATTATGAACTCAACGAAGTTTTATCACCACTATATAGGGATTTAACTATAGATGAGGTTTTGAAGAACTAAAAAACTTTGCATAGATTTACACAATGGCTATTTATACAGAAATCATAAGTGAAATAGATATGAAGCTCATCGTTATTGATGAGTTGGCTAAATATCAAGGTGATTATGACTCACTTGATATATTATGTATAAAAATACTAAATATAAAAAAGTAATATCAACCAATTATAGAACAACTGAAGGTAATGGTTCTACTGGGTTCGGTACATTAGATTTTGAACTAAGTACCATCATAAACCGATTGAGAAATGCCAAACTCAACCAAATCATTGATTGAGTTTTACATAACTAAGATATTTCACATACATCTTTGGTAGTAGCCAAAATTATTTATATGTACAATCAAAGAAAACACACAAATCTTCAGTTTGTGTGATGAATTTGACTTTAAAAACGGAAATTGACTTTTAGAGTTTAATATATACTAATATGTTAAAGTCGTATAAATACAAATTAAAACCAAATGACGAACAAATTGTTTTACTTAATAAACATTTTGGTTCTATTCGTTTTACTTATAATTATTTTTTAAATGAAAGAAAAGTTGAATATGAAACAAATAAACAATCTTTAAATTATAATACCAATTCAAAAACATTAACGGAATTAAAGAAAAATAAAGAATTTAAGTGGTTGAGAGAAATTAACTCACAATCATTGCAACATTCATTAAAACATCTTGATGACGCTTATAACTCATTTTTCAAAAAAAGAACCAAGTTTCCTAAATTTAAATCAAAACATACCAAAAATAGTTTTAAAGTCCCACAATATGTTAAAGTGATTGATGGTGAATTAAATATACCAAAGTTCAAAGAATCAATTAAAATGATTCAAGACAGAAAATTCAAAGGAGAAATAAGACAATGTACTATATCAAAAACAACAACAAACGAATTTTTTGTTTCAATTTTAATTGAAACGACACATATTAAATTAGAAAAAACCGGGTTAACTATTGGTATTGATTTAGGGATTAAAGACTTTGTTATAACAAGTGATGGATTCAAGTATAAAAATAATAGATATACAAAAACATATGAAAAAAAATTAAAAACACATCAACAACATTTAAGTAGAAAAACAAAGGGCAGTAATAGATATAATAAACAAAAATTAAAGGTAGCAAAAATACATAAGAAGATAACCAATTCTCGTGTAGATAATCTACATAAAGTATCAATAGATTTAATTAAAAAATATGATACGATTATTATTGAAGATTTAAATATCAAAGGGATGATTAAAAATCATAAATTATCTAAGCACATTGCGGATGTATCATGGGGTAAATTCATTAATTTATTAACATACAAAACTGTATGGAATGATAAACGAATCGTTAAAATTGATAGATGGTTTCCTTCAAGTAAAACATGTAATAACTGTGGATATATTAATCAAAATTTAAAATTAAATATAAGGAAATGGGTTTGTTCATCTTGTAATACTAAATTAGATAGAGATTTAAACGCATCGAAAAATATCCTTAATGAAGGGTTAAAAATAAAATCGTCAGGAACTGACGATAACAAATGTGGAGATGAAATAAGACCAATTAAAATTGGCATAATCGATGAAGCGTTTAAAAAGAAGAAACTTTAATGTTTCCGAAACCCACAAATCTTTAGTTCGTGGGTAGTTCATAAACTTGTTACAATAGATATAAAGAATTTACTGTTGGCGAATATGGTAATCCAAAATTTGAAATAAAAACACAATCCTAATCGAGACTTCGAGACTTCAATAGTTTATATACATTTAATAGACCCGCCTTAGTATTCAATGAGCATTATATTTTTAATATATATTAAAAATATATTATTATGAATATAATCACAATAGACCCTTCTCTAATTTCAACCAGTATAGTAGTAAACGGCGAGATTTTCAATTTCACTGAGGAAAAAAGAGTGTATGGTAAAAAGGAAATGCGTAAATGGTATAAAATAGCAGAATCTTATATCAAGTATGTATATATCAAGTATGATATAGATTATTCGAATTATTATACATCCGAATTATCAAAATTGAAGAACTATAATAGAGTAACTGATATTATAATTACTACTATTTTAAGTAAAATTGATGTTAATGAACCTACCAAAATAGCTATAGAATCTTATAGTTATAGTAGCGAAAATGGTGATATTATTGATTTAGTTACCTTTTCTACATTACTTAGAACAAAACTTTATCAAAATATTTCCGAGGATTTAATAATAATTCCACCGAAATCATTAAAGTTACTATCTGCTAAGATGACTTATAAACCTGATATAAGTGGAGTGAGGGTTATGAAATATACCTATAGAAATAATGAGGGTATAGCCGGTGGTAGTTTCAAGAAAATAGATATTTATAGAGCATTAATAGATAATAAACAACTGAAAAACGATAATTATATCAAATTTCTAAAATCAATAAAATCTGATGTATTTTCATTAACAAATATACCGAAACCTTTAGATGATTCTAATGATGCAGTTTGTTTATATTGGATAATAAAAAATAATATCAATTTATGATATTAGATACATTAATTGAAATAGAAGTTAAATCACCAGTAACAATTACTAAATTAAAATCAATTGATATTGATTCGAAAATAGGCGATATTATTACTTTACCAATTGATAAATTGTGGGAAGGTTCACATATTAAAATAAATGTTAAATGTGATATTTGTGACACGGAAAAAGAATTACCATATAGAAAATACATTAAAAATACCAAGAAGTATAATGTGTACTCGTGTTCCAATAAATGTGCACAGTTTAAAAGTAAAAAAACTTGTTTGGAGAGATACGGAGTCGAAAAATACAGACTAACCGATGAATTTAGAGACAAATCAAAAAAAACAATGTTAGATAAATATGGTGATGAAAATTATAATAATAGGGATAAATATAAAGAAACATGTATGATTCGATATGGTGTAGAAAACCCATTATTAAATAAGGAAGTTCAACTCAAATCTAAAAAAACCTGCTTAGAAAAATATGGCACCGAAGACCCTCGTTCAAGTGAAATAATAAAAGAGAAGAGAAAGTCAACCAAATTTAAAAGATATGGTAATGAAAATTATAATAATAGGGATAAATATAAAGAAACTTGTTTAGAAAGGTATAATACTGATTCAACAAATAAACTACAATGGGTTAAAGATAAGTGCAAAAATACACATTTATATAAATTCGGTTACACTAACAACTCATTATCACCACTATGTAAAAACAAATTAAGAGAAACAAATTTAGAAAGGTATGGAGTAGAATATGTTATGCAAGTTCCTGAGTTTTTCATGAAGCAACAAAAAAGTGCACTTAGAAGATATAAATATAATGATAACTTACATTATCAGGGTAGTTATGAATTAGATTTTCTCAACTTATGTAATATATATCATATATTAAATTTTATAGATAACGCACCAACAATTAATTATATATTCGAAGGTAAAGAAAAGAAGTATTACCCAGATTTCTATATACCCAAATTAAACTTAATAATAGAGATTA